>Ga0302293_10000504_pt1 | contig 20843 bp, 17 predicted proteins | sample III_Fen_N2_2_FD_198758 | JGI IMG/M metagenome (GOLD analysis project Ga0302293, IMG submission 198758) | Peat permafrost microbial communities from Stordalen Mire near Abisko, Sweden - III_Fen_N2_2 | ecosystem: Environmental > Terrestrial > Soil > Wetlands > Permafrost | place: Sweden: Abisko...
CAATAGGTTCCATTTAAATACAATTTGGTATAGGCAGTACGAGGAACATCTAAACCTGCATCGCGCATGAATTTATAGGCCAAGGCGTCACGCATCATCGACGGATCCTGAAAACCGTTGGAAAGATTGATTTTACGTAAACCATCATATTTCTGAGACGAAACATATTGATTCATGCTGATTTTGAGCGGTTTTTTGAAAGAGCCACTCGCTCCCCAATTGGAGAAAAATCCTTTTTGTTTTACGCCGATTGAATCGATTAAGGTACCATCAACGGTTACTGTTCCCATCATGTATTTCACATCGGTTCCGTTGTTCATCGCTTCATCGTAATAATTACTGAGTGAATCCCAGAAACCCGTTTGTTGAAACGTCACATCGATACGGTGCACAAATGATTCATCGAACAGTTGCGTACCGTTTGATTGAGCAATCGAACAACTAGCGATCAATCCTCCAGCCAAGCTAAATATCCATTTCTTCATCTTAGTACAGTTCAGTAGTTAATGCTTGGTTTTGAAGTGTCACCACCACATATACCATACTTTGTTCATTCGCCGAAACACTTGTATTCCACTTGGGCATTTCCAAAAAAGCAGCAATGATATCCTTATCGATCTCACTGGAGATACCTCCGTAAAAACGCGATGATTCTACTACTTTGCCTTGATTGTCAATTAAGAGTTTAAAGACTGCTCGTTTATAGGTAATGCCTTCACCGATGGAGATGTTTTTTGATATCAGGTATTCGGCTACCGATTGCTGTCCGGTACCGAATGTTGTTTTGTTACCAGAACGCACCACTTTTACAGGATCCGTTTGACCTCCGGTAGTAGCCTGAGAAAATCCCGTCGTCACTGAAAGCAGACTTATGGAGATTGAAAAGAGCAATTGTTTCATCTTATAGTTGTTTTGCGTTTGCCGATAATAGCAACGTTAATCTATCATGAATATTAACCAACTAACGAAACGTTGCCTGAGCAATGTAGGCAAAGTGGCGAATAATAAGCCATTTAGGACCTATTACCCTTGGATCATTGAGTAAAGTGTTGGGGTTATTGAGTTAACATTTGGATAATGTTTTGTTTATGGTTTCATAAAACAGGAGGTTTTTAATTATTAACCACATCCTCCTGAGGCGGACGCTGTAGGACACATAGAGAACATAGAAACAGATGAACTTAAAAACTCAAAAAACTATCTTTCCTCTGTGCTCTATGTGGTTAGTTTTCTGCTAATTTTGAATCGTGCAACGTTTTCTCGTAATTCAGACAGCTTTTTTGGGCGATGTGATTCTGGCAACTCCGGTTGTTTCAGAGTTAAAGCGCTTATTTCCCGAAGCAAGTATCGATGTATTGGTACGAAAAGGCAATGAATCTATTTTGACCAATCATCCTGACATACGAACCATGTTCACCTTGAACAAAAAACAAGGTAAATTTTCCGAAATCAAACGACTGGTTCGTCTCTTTCGAGCCGAGCGCTACGATGAGGTAATTAACTTACACCGTTTTGGGAGTTCAGGCATTATCACTTGGCTTTCTGGCGGAAAACAAAAAGTTGGGTTCGACAAAAATCCGTTTGCTTTTAGTTATGCCATAAAAATTCGCCACGAAATTGGTAACGGAAAACACGAGGTAGAACGCAATCTTGAGTTAATTGCGCATCACGGAGCCGAAAAATTGGTGAGACCTCACGTTTATCCTTCAGCATCAGATTACAACTTCGTTTCGCATTTGATTGAACAACCGTTTTATACACTTGCGCCGGCTTCGGTATGGTTTACCAAGCAATTGCCTGAAGTAAAATGGATTCAGTTAGCACAACAATTGCAAAAAAAGGGAATTGTTTACCTAGTTGGCGGTCCAGACGATCAAGCGCTGTGTGAACGCATTCGTTTAGCTGCCGGTCTACCCGATTCGGCAAATTTGGCCGGACAATTATCACTTTTACAATCGTGTGCTCTGTTTTCGAAAGCAAAACGCTGTTACGTAAACGATTCCGGACCGTTGCACATGGCTTCGGCGGTGAATGCTCCAACAACAGCTTTTTTCTGTGCTACTGTCCCACGTTTCGGTTTCGGACCGTTATCCGACGACAGTGAAATTCGAGAAACCACCGAAGTACTTTCCTGTCGACCTTGCGGTTTACATGGTGGAAAAGTGTGTCCTGAAGGGCATTTTAAATGTGGAGAAATCACTATCCACGTAAATTAAACCAACTATATTTGGACCTTAAAATAATCATCATGAAATCACTATTCTATTCAACAAAAAAGCTGCTATTTTTAATCATTCTGTGCACTATTCAAACAATAGGAAACGCCCAAGACTATGTGTTTACACATTTCAACGATCCATACGCTGAATTCAATGATGGCATTGCTCTTTCTTACGATACTGTTTGTAATGAAGAGCTTACCATTCCTGTAGCGATCGGATTTTCCTTCCCTTATTTCAACTTTCAACTCGACAGCATTGATATTTATAGCGTATTTCTAATGAAAGAGTTCATGGATAATAATGTGATGAAAGGCATTCAGATTTTTCCATTTGCTGCAGGTTACGTATGTGCCAATGCGGGCGATACGGAAATATCCTATAAAACAACAGGAGCACCCGGCAACAGAATTTTCTGTGTGCAATGGAAAAATTTAGCACTTTCAAATGATACAATTGGAGATAATCATGCAAATTTTCAATCATGGTTATACGAATCTGACGGAGCAATAGAAGTGCGATTTGGCAATACATTAATCAACCAAAACGATTGTTATTTCACCGATGAACCCGGTGGATTTACTGCATTAATTTATTATACCAATGCAAATGATCCTCAGGGCTCCACTTCTGCTTCAAGCCTCTGCCTTTTAGACAGTGCAGAAAATCCGACAATGGCCTTTTACAGTGAATTTTTAGAACCATATACCATGTTCGGTCATCCAGCGGCAAGTAAAGTTTACCGATTTGCAAGAGCAGATGCCGGAATTTCAGAACAACTTTCAGCGGCTACATTTGCCATTACCCCCAATCCCGGAAATGACAACATCCTCATTTCAACCGAAAATCAATTTGATAAAATTGCCATTTATTCTACAGACGGACAGCTGGTATTGACCACAACAATGGATGCTATGAGCAAACAATTGAATGTGCAAGAATTGGCAAAAGGATCCTACATTGTTGAATTAAGTACCAATGCTACCAGAGAAGTGCAACGATTTATCAAAATCTGATAGCGAATACCACGATTTCAGCCTAGTTTACCAGTAGCAACATATTCTGCCGAAAGCACACGGAAACCAAAATATCCCGTAACTTTGTACCCTCAATAACTTGTTATGTTGCGACCGTTTCGTGATGCTCTTCTGCTCATTCTATTTTGGATTATTTGCTTCGACGTTCATCGTATCCTTTTTTCGATCAATCACTGGGGTAAATTTGCAAAAGTAGGCTTCGGCGAATGGTTTATGGCCTTTATTTATTCGTTCCGTTTGGATTTGGCTACAGCTTGCGCTTTAACTGCTCTTCCGTTCATTGCGCGTTTGTTTGCACATTACAGTAATTGGAAATGGACGCATCGCATTTTCCGAATTATTCTAATGACGTTGTTGGTGATCTTGGTGTGCGTTCAAGCGGGTGAGATTGTTGCTTACGGCGAATGGAACCACAAACTCACTTCACGTGTATTCATGCACCTTTCCAATCCGGATGAAGTAGCCAGAACAGCAAGCTATGGTATGGTATTTTGGTTTTTATTGTACGCCATTATCGAATTGGTATTTGGTTGGTGGTTGGCCAAAAAGCTCTTCAAACGGTTGAAAGTGCCACCGTATAAATTTGCGTGGAAACAACTCCTCATTTTCCCGCTTCAATTGGCTTTCGGATTAGCAGCCATGTTTTTACTCTTACGTGGCGGTTGGCAACAAATTCCCATTAACATTGCGGCAGCGGCCTATACCGACAAACCCGTGGCGAATGATCTTTCCATTAACTCCTTGTATTTCTTCGGGAAAAGTTACCTTTTATATAATAGAAGTACGATTGATGAATACATGCCGAAAGTTGACAAACAATTGGCCGCATCTACCGTGAAAGAATGGTACAATTATCCGAAGGAACACGATCAGTATTTCTTGAAAAGCGCCCGTCCGAATGTGGTGGTGATCGTATTGGAAGGTTGGTCGGGTGAAGCCATCGGAAGTTTAGGTCCAACGAAAGGCGCAACGCCCAATTTTGATCGCATCGCCAAAAAAGGAATTTTGTTTACCGATATCTATGCCACGGCTACCACTTCTGAAATTGGTAATTCGAGTATTTTTAGCGGTAATCCTGCCGTTCCGGAAGTTTCTATTTCCATGCAGCCCGAAAAACACCGTAAGCTTCATTCCATCAATGAAGATTTGGAATTGTGGGGCTATCACACCAGTTACATTTTTAGTGGCGATTTGAAATACGGGAATATCGGTGGTTATTTTATGGATCACGGTTTTGACGTAGTGAAAGACGAAAGCGATTTCCCGTCTGATTTACCGCGAGGCAAACTGAATTTCTATGATCGCGATTTGTATAAGTTTTTGATCAAAGAAATCAACACGCATAAACAACCGTTCCTTCAATGTGCCTTTACTGGAAGTACGCATGCACCCTATGACCAGCCGAAAGGAAAAGGAAAACATTTTACGGGCGAAGAGGCCGACTTTATGAATTCATTGGTTTACGCTGACGAATGTTTGGGTGAATTTATCCGCAAGTGCAAAAAATACAGTTGGTATAAAAACACGCTCTTTGTGTTTGTTGCCGATCACGGACATGCTTCTCCAACAACGGTTGACCCAGGTTCTGGAAAATTCTATCACATTCCTTTGATGTTTTTCGGTGAACCGATCAAAGAAAGTTACCGCGGAAAACGCATGAATGTAGTAGGTTCGCAAGCCGATATTGCAGCTACATTGATCAATCAGATGAAAGGAGACGCATCGCGTTATCCGTGGAGTAAAGATTTGATGAACCCGAACGTGCCGCAATTTGCCTTCCATTCCATTATCAGAGGTTATGGATGGGTAACACCGAAAGGAAACCTCACATGGTTCATGGAGCAGAAAGTAAAAGGTGAAGACACGTTCACACCTGAAGATTCGAAACGCGAACTCCAAAATTGCTACTGGTTTCTTTCGGCCATTTACGAAGATTACAAACGATTATAAATCATGTCTGCGCAACGTATCAATATTCGTCAGCTCAATTTAGAGGAACTCAAAGCACACATTGTGGGCTTGGGGGAACCTGCTTTTCGCGCCAAACAAGTCTATGAATGGATTTGGAAAAAACAGGTGCACGATTTTGAGCAAATGGCCAATATCGGTAAGAGTTTACAGGAAAAACTCGCGGAAGCTTACTTTTTTGACAGCCTCACGGTTGAAGATCAACAAGTAAGTACCGACAAAACGATTAAATGCGCCTTTGGTGTCGACGGACAAGCTCAAGTAATTGAAGGCGTTCTGATTCCGACTACTTCGCGTATGACAGCGTGTATTTCATCGCAGGTGGGTTGTAGTTTAGCGTGTGAGTTTTGCGCCACCGGAAGGTTGAAAATGATGCGAAACCTCACAGCAGGTGAAATTGTTGATCAGGTAGTTTATCTGAAAAACCTTGCCACGAATAATTACAGCACCAATCTCTCCAATATCGTTTATATGGGAATGGGGGAACCGTTGCTGAATTACAAGAATGTAGTTCGCAGTGCAGAAATCCTCACCGACCCCAACGGATTGGCGATGTCGCCTAAGCGCATAACGGTTTCTACTGCAGGTATTGCCAAGATGATCAAAAAACTGGGCGATGATGATGTGAAATTCAACCTTGCTTTATCGCTTCACGCTGCTAACGACAAAAAGCGCGATCAGATCATGGATATCAATGAATCCAATAATCTGGAAGCCCTTCAAGAAGCATTGGTTTATTTTCATGAAAAGACGGGCTCTCGGGTCACATTTGAATACATCATCTTCAAAGATTTCAACGATCAATTGGAAGACGCCCGTGAATTGGCCGATTTTGCGAAGGCAGTGCCCTGTAAGATCAATATCATTGAATACAATCCGATTGACGGAGGAAAGTTTCAGCAAGCCGATCGTGAAAAGGTGGATGCTTTTGCCGCTTTCCTAGAAGAAAAATGCAACCTCATTGTGAATGTGCGCCGTAGCAGAGGAAAAGATATTGATGCAGCTTGTGGTCAATTGGCCAATAAAAACAAGATGATGGACAAACGGGTGTTGAAGGGATAGTTAGATTCTATATCTTAACCCTTACTCTTTTTTAATTTTTCTGCATGCTCCATGGAAAGGATCATGTCTCTAAGATTTTGTTCTTTTCTCTTCCATAATCCAAATCCCCAAATCATTACAACGCATCCAGCAAATACGAAGAAAAAACAAATCATCAGTTTCAACCAAAGAGAATCTATTTTCACATTGAGTTTACTTAAACTTCCATTCATCTCAATTCTTGAAATCGGATCTAATTTAGAAGCTTCTATTTCTTTAGCTAATTTTTGTAGCTCTTCATTCATTAATCGAATTCTAGCAGGCTTGAAACGATTAGAATCAGAATCAATTTTCATCGATTCGGTGATCTTTAAATCATGACTAAATAGCTTTTTCTGCACCTCAACTTTCAAATCTTCTATTCGCATTTTGCTAGAGGCGGATTGATCGTAAACAATGCCCAGATTGTAGGAAGCGAACAAAAAAATGGTTAACCCGAAAAGTGAAATGAACTTATAAAGGTTGTCAGTTGGGGGAGTAATAGAAGGAATCATTGGCACAGTGAATAATAATGTTAGGCGCTAAATGTAGTCCAATAATTCTATTGGGGCGCTCATTTCGATAAAAAAATACATTTTTTCAGGAATATAGTTAAATTTTAAACTATTGTAAATCAATATTTTAGATCAATCAAATTTACAATAATTACAATTAATGATAAAAATCATTTTTTTATTAGAAGAGAATTCATAAATTAACTCTCATAACACTATACACTATGACTGAAAACATAACTCTACAGCTTTCCATAGAGGACAGCTAGCCAAATTGACCTCGTCATTTGGTCTTACTCTTCTGAAATTGAAGACTCGTATTTTTTGACGGATAGTTTCCGTAATGCTATTCTTATGCGCTAAAAAACCTTGGTTTTTATAACGTTATTAGGATAACTATACCCAAAACGAAAACTATTCGGGCATCCTGTCGGATGATTAAAGATTTCCCACTGCATGTGCTTTTACCAAGCCTACCAGGAGATCTATGTCTTTAAAAATCCGAATTACTCTAAATCTCCGGTGCCACGACCGGAATGGAAAGACCTTTTAGGGTCTTAAACACCTCCACAACACACTATGAAATTTTACCACATGAAACAGTTATGTACCCTTTTTTGTGCATTGCTCTTTAGCAACGCGCTATTAGCTCAAGTCGACGTTGGAGCAACGTCAATTTTAAATCCAACCACACCCGTGTGTGGCAATTCCAATCAACCGATTGATGTTGTCATTTTTAATTACTCCCCTTCAACTATCAATTTTGCGATTAACAATGTCACCGTAAACGTTAGTATTACAGGTGCCAGTATTCAAACCTTTAATTCGCCTGTAATCAGCAGTGGTTCACTCGCTTCAGGAGCATCTATGGTGGTAAACGTGACCCCTAGCTGTAACTTAAGCGCCATTGGTACACACACCTTCAATGCGACCACTGTCAATTTCAGCGATGTGAATGCTGTCAATAATGCCATGGCACCAACCGATGTGATTGTAACTGCTCAGCCTACGCCGGCAAATGCAGGAAGCGATCAAGCATTTTGTGCGCCGAATGGCAATTTATCTGGGAATAGTCCCTTGGTAGGAATCGGAACCTGGACACTCATTTCCGGATCGGGAGTGGTCACAAGTCCCAATTCACCTAACTCAACAATCACAGGATTGGGAGTTGGATTGAACACCTTTCGTTGGACAATCTCCAATGCTCCTTGCCCCGATTCATTCGATGATGTTGTCATTACCGGAGAAGCAGCACCTACTGTGGTTCTTACCTCAGCACCGGGTACCAATGCACAAATACTTTGCGTCAACAATGCAGTCACACCAATTACATACACTATTGGAGGCAGCGCAAGCGGAGCATTTGCTAGCGGCTTACCGAGTGGTGTAAACGGTGTGTTTTCTGCCGGAACATTTACCATTAGCGGCACACCAAGTATTCCCGGAGTTTATAATTATACCATCACAACAACAGGTGGTTTGTGCGCACCGGTAGTTCAGCCGGGGTCAATTACAGTAGATCCTGATGCAACGATCAGTCTTACATCGGCCGTTGGAACCGATGCCCAAACAATTTGTATCAATAACAACATTTCCCCTATTACCTATACAATAGGTGGCGGTGGGTCTGGTGCCACTGCAAGTGGACTGCCGGCAGGAGTGAGCGGAACTTATCTTGCGGGTAACTTCACCATCAGTGGCACGCCAACCGTTGCCGGAACGTTCAACTACACCGTTACCACTACCGGATTGTGTTCACAACAAGTAGCCTCAGGTACTATTACAGTAACTCCAGACGCGCTTATTACACTTTCTAGCGGAACACTCAATCAAACAATTTGCCAAAATACTCCTTTGGGAACCATCCTTTTTGCTATTAGTGGTGGAGGAACCGGAGCGACTGTTTCCGGTTTGCCGGCGGGTATTACCGGAACTTTCGCTGCGGGGGTATTTACAATCAGCGGTTCCCCTACCGTTGCAGGCACATTTAACTATACTGTCACAACTACCGGGCCTTGTCTGCAAAGTAGCATCAGCGGAACCATTACCGTCAATCCGGATGCAACAATTGCGTTGACTTCCGGTGTTGGAACCGATGTTCAAACCATTTGCGTGAATAATCCGATTACCACAATTACCTATTCGGTAGGTGGTGGTGGAACCGGCGCAACCGTATCGGGTTTACCAGCAGGACTGAGTGGTCTATACGCAGCCGGCACAGTTACAATTAGTGGAACGCCAACCGTATCAGGTACATTCAACTATACCGTTACAACTACCGGAACGTGTAATCAAGTTACCGCATCAGGAAGCATCACGGTTCAAGCCGACGCGACCTTAACGTTGATGAGCGGAAACCAAAACCAAGTACTCTGTGAAAACACCTTCATCGCGAACATTGTCTATAATGTGGGTGGTGGAGCTACAGGAGCTACGGTTTCAGGTTTACCTTCAGGTGTTACAGGAACCTTTTCAGCAGGTGTTTTCACCATTAGCGGACCGGCTTTCCTTTCGGGAGTATACAATTTCACGGTAACAACTACCGGAGCTTGTATCCAAACTTCTGCAAACGGTACTTTAACGGTTAATCCGGATGCGACGATTAATTTGAGTTCAGCTCCGGCAACTACAAATCAATCGGCATGTATCAATACTGCGATCTCTACTATCAGCTATACAGTTGGCGGTGGCGGCACAAATGCAACGATCAGCGGATTGCCGGCAGGTGTTTCCGGAGCTTTTGCAGCAGGAACGGTAACCATTAACGGTACTCCAACTATTGTAGGAACCTATAACTACATGGTTGCAACTGTTGGCACCTGTTTGCAAGACACTGCTTACGGAACCATTACTGTTACTCCAGACGCAACTATTTCACTCAGTTCAGCGATCGGAACAGATGCGCAAAACGTTTGTGAAAACACAGCCATCACCAACATCGATTACCTCATTGGTGGTGGAGGAACAGGAGTTACTTTTTCAGGATTACCAGCAGGAACAAACGGTTCTTTTAGCGGTGGAATTGCCACTATTAGCGGCACACCAACCATTGCCGGAGTTTATCCTTATACGGTGACCACTACAGGTAGCTGTTTGCAAACATCAGCTAGCGGAAGCATTACTGTTACAATCGGATCAAGCGCTTTGCTGACTTCCGGAGTAGGAACAGATAGTCAATCCGTTTGTGTTCAAACACCTATTTATGACATTACATATTCTATCGGAGGATCAGCTTCTGGCGCAACGGTAACAGGTTTACCTTCGGGTGTCACCAGTACGTTTTCAGCAGGAATTCTTACCATTTCAGGAAGCCCTGATTCGGTAGGAGTTTATAACTATACCGTTACCACAAGTGGCGGAAGTTGCCCTTCGGTAAGTTTAGGCGGTTCAATCCAATCAACTATCCAAACGATTGTTCTGACCTCAGCACCGTTTACCAACGATCAAGTTCTTTGTGAGAACATCGCGATTACTCCGATTACTTACAACCTTGGCGGTTCTGCCACTGGCGCAATAGCTAGCGGTTTACCAGCAGGTGTAACAGGAAGCTTTAGCGGTGGAATTTTCACAATCAGTGGACTTCCTACCGAAACAGGAACTTTTTTCTACACCGTTACTTCTACAGGATTTTGTACCGATGCAGGTTTAATAGGAAGTATTCAAATTAATCCGGTCATTCTGGGCAACTCAGCTGGAACGAGTACTTCTATTTGCGAAAACAGTGCGGGAATGTTAACCGGAGGAACACTTACCGGAGGAAATGGTGTATACACCTATCTCTGGGAAGAAAGCACAACTTCAGGCAACGCCTTCTCTGCTGCTTATGAATACAATACGTTATCGAATTACGAAGTATACGCATCTGTATTTACACAAAATCAAATGTACTACCGTAGAGTGGTCAATTCAGGTGGTTGTGTAGACACTTCATCAGAGGTTGTAATCATGCTTGATTCGCTACCGACTGCAAACCTTAACGGAATGTCAACCATTTGTGCAGGTGATTCGCTGTTGGTAACCGGAGCCGGTTTTGCTAACGGAACCTACAATTGGTGTCACAATGGTGCCGGAAATTTATTCGGAACCGGCAGTTTAACGCCAATGTATCAATCATCTCTTTCTGACGAAGGAAACACGGTAACATTGAAAATGATTGTCACTAGCAATAATACATGTGCTCCTATTGCAGATACGGCACAATTTGTTGTAACGATCACACCGCTACCGGTTGCCATTGCAGGAGGAAGCTCAACAATTTGTCCGAGCGGAGATGCGGTAACCGTAATGAGTGCGCAAGCTGCCAACGGAATCATTGATTGGTCACACAACGGAAACGGAATCTTGTTGGATAGCACTAGTCTCTTCCCTACTTACACGGCTTCCGTAGCAGACGCAGGTAATACAGTACTTCTTCAAATGGTTGTAAACAATCCGTTTGCCTGTCAAGTACCGCAAGCAGATACGGCTTGGTATAGCATCATCGTGAATGCAATCGGTAACACATACATTGAAGCAGGAAACAGTGCATCGATCGGTATTGGAAACAGTGTGGATCTTTCTGCAACAGGACCGGCTATCATTGACTGGAACTGGTTCCCAACAACAGGACTTTCAGATCCGAATGTTCCAGACCCGACAGCAGCTCCGGTGGTAACCACTACGTATTTACTCACAGGAACAGACGTAAATGGTTGTATGGCGGTCGATTCAGTGACCATAACAGTAGAAGCTGACATGAACCTGATGATTGCCAATACCGTGACGCCGAATGACGATCACAAAAACGACACATGGATTGTCGATAACATCGAGTTTTACCCGAATACGGAAGTATCCATCATGAATCGTGAAGGTGAAATCGTGTACGAATCCAATTCGTATGACAACTCCTGGGGCGGAACCTACAAAGGGAAATTACTTCCCGACGCAACTTACTACTATGTATTGAAGTTCGCTGATTCCGACAAAGTGTATAAAGGTGCTGTAACCATCTTGCACCATTAATAACCAACTTAAAAGATACGATATGAAAGTGCAAATTTTCTCAATCATACTTGGTTTCACGCTTCTCACTTCAGAAGCTCAGGCACAGCAATTGCCACTTGGAAGCCACTATTTTATGAATCCGTTTGTGTTAAACCCGGCTTATACCGGTTCGGGTGAAGACGTAAATGTATTCCTTACCCACCGTTCTCAATTTTCGGGAATTGCGGGTTCGCCTCAAACTACTTCCCTTACAATCAACGGTCCTATCAACATCAAAGGAGTTGGTTTGGGATTGAATGCCTATTCGGATGTGACCAGCATTCTGAGCAGAAACGGTGTTTCGGGCAATTACTCTTACTCGTTGAATTTGTGGACAGGTCATACCTTGACATTCGGTTTAGCAGCTGGAGTTGTAGATCATACCATCAACTACGATCAAGCCATTGTGCGCGATGTAGACGATCCGTCATTGTTTCAACAGAAAATGCACCGTACGGTTTTCACAGCCGATTTGGGATTGTTGTATGAATGGAAACGATTGCAAGTAGGTTTTGCCGTTCCACAATTACTCGGCAATAAAGCTCGTTTCAGAGCTGATGACGGCACAATCAACTACTTTGACATGCAACGCCATTTTGTTGGAACAGCCAAATATGTGTTTGATGTAAATACCAAACAAGGCATCACGGCTTACCCGATGGTTGTAGTACGTGGCGTTTCAGGTGCACCTGTTCAATACGACATCACTGCAGTAGCCGATTGGAAAGGCAGAGGATGGTTTGCATTGAGCTACCGTAGCAAGTATGCCGTTGGTGTGAGCGCTGGTGTTCGTTACAAAAACCTAAGCGTTGGTTATTCTCACGATTTCGGTGTTTCAAAACTGCGTTCGTATGCCGGAGCAACACATGAATTTTTGTTAAGTTATCAATTTGGTAGCGATACCAAAAAACGATTGGATCAACATGACCATGAGTTGGAAGAATTACGCTTGCGTACCGACAAAAACGAAGCGGATATCTTGCGTGTAGAAAACGAATTGGAAGCGATCAAACAATCTGAACAAGCCTTGAGCGATAGTCTTGCCGCTGTAAAATCAGCATTCAATGACAGTATTGCTTCATTGCGTAACAGCATGAATGAGTCATCAAAACTTCCTGCAGATCATTCGTCAGCAACACCTTCTAACAATCAAAAAGGAAATTACCGTACACACAGTACTGCCGATTTCCTTGATGAAAACGGAATGCCAATGCCTGCAGGATTCTATGTTGTGATTGGTTCTTTCAGCGTAAAAGACAATGCCGCTTTGTTTCAAAAACAAATTTTGGCAAATGAAGGTGAAACCGCTTCGATCACGTTTCACAAGTCTATCAGTATTTACAATGTATTTATGCTTTATACCCAAGATTACTCAACTGCGAATACCGAACGTAATCATTGGAAAGACGACTATGCGAATGCCTGGGTACTAAAATTAGAATAATCGCCCTCAAACTAACACACACCCGATTAAAGATGGACGACCGCTTGTATTACCACTACAAGCGGTCACTTTTTATACCTACCTCCTTTTTTGACAAAAACTTATTGCCTTTTCAACTGTTTACCTTGGTAATTGGATTAATTTTGTGTTATCATGACGGTAAAAGAGATTTTAGCTCCCATTGAAACAGAAATGCAGTTATTTGAAGTGCGTTTCAAAGAGAGTATGCAATCAAAAGTGCCGTTGCTTGACAAAATCACTCACTACATCATTCGCCGAAAAGGCAAGCAAATGCGTCCCATGTTTTTATTTCTCACTGCCAAAATGCTGGGTGAAGTAAATGACAAAACCTATCAATCGGCTTCTTTGGTTGAATTGCTCCACACAGCATCTTTGGTGCACGATGATGTAGTTGATGATGCCAATGAACGTAGAGGATTTTTCTCGGTAAACGCTTTGTGGAAAAACAAGATTGCCGTTTTGGTGGGCGATTTTATGCTTTCACGTGTGTTATTGCATTCGTTGGAAAACGACAATATTCGTGCTTTGCAAATTGTAGCCCGAGCGGTACGCGAAATGAGTGAAGGCGAGTTATTGCAAATTGAAAAAGCCCGCAAACTCGACATTACAGAAGAAATTTACTTCGAAGTAATTCGTCAGAAAACTGCATCGCTAATTGCAACGGTTTGCGAAGCTGCTGCTGCGTCGGTAGACCGTGAAGATTTAGCTCCTCGCATGCGCAAGTTCGGTGAATTGGTTGGTCTTGCCTTCCAAATCAAGGACGATATTTTTGATTATGGTACCGATGATGTTGGTAAACCTACCGGAAACGATATTCGCGAGCGGAAGATTACTTTACCACTCATCTATGCTTTGCAAAACAGCGATAAAGCCACCCGCAAGGAATTGATGAACATTGTAAAACGACACAACGAAGAAAAATACTACGTCAATAAAGCCATTCAACTGGTGCGCAATGCCGGCGGAATTCAATACTGCCACGGTCGCATGATGGAATTGACCAACGAAGCCTTGGATTTATTGACAGATATTCCTGATTCTCCGGCCAAACGTTCCTTGATCGGGTTGGTAGAATACACCGTGAATCGCGAGAAGTAATCGGTTACTTACTATCCAACAAATCCGGATTTGAATCTCTTTTCGGATTTTTCTTCCAATTCGATTTTAAGAGATAATACAATCCTACAACCGAAAGCGAAGCCATTAAAATAATCATGAAAAGAGTTAACCATGCATTGCGTTCAACGCGCTGTGAATAAGTAGAAATCGTTTCCGTATCTGAAGGTTGCATTGTGCTTGCCATGATCAATCCGATAATAACCCCGAAAATGATATACGCCCCAATATAGGTGCCAACAGCCAAAAAGGCATACCCGCCACGGTGTCTACCAAAGTCATACGCTAAGTCGCGAAACGGTCTGATCATAAAAACAATAGGGGCTAATACGATTAAAAGTGGAATCATAATGATCTATAAAAAGTTGCTTTTTGACTAATTTATCTGTTACAATTGATCCAATAATTCATCATCATTGCTTTTCGGATTTTTCTCCCAAGCTTTTTTGAGTAAGTAATAGAACAACCAAACAGATAACGCTCCAATTCCAATACCGCCAAGCGTAGCTAGCAATTCTACCTGTGTTGTTACGTATGAATCATTTGCGTAGATAATTACCAATAAAATACCCGCAAATACCAATTGCGCAACGTAATACATAACTACTCCAAGAATTGCAAATAACCACTTCGATCGATTGTGTGTTTCGGCTAATCTATAAAAAGCTCTGCCGACAAAATAGATGAGAAGAAGTGCAAGCATAGGTAGTTGTTTTTTTTTCGAAACTAATGAAACGTTTCTAATTCTGCAAATGGGTTGTACCGATCATTGAATTACCGATCCAACAACTCTTCATAGCTGTTTTTCGGATTGTTTTCCCAAATACGTTTCAGGATGTAATAAAAAACCGCCACAACTCCGGCTCCAACCAACATACCGATCAATGCAATGACTAATTCGGTGCCCAAAGCGAGATTTTTTCCGCCCGACAACAAGTAGATAGCTATTGCCACCTGAAGTAAGAACTGGGCAACATAATAAGTCACCACTCCTATGATGGCATACATCCACTTTGAACGGTCGTGTTTTTTCGCCAAACGATAAAAGGCTCTGCCAATATAGAAAATGAGGATCAGTGCAAGCATCGGTTGTTTTTTTCGAAACTAGTGAAACGATTCTAGTTGTGCAAACGCTTTATTCCGTTCAGTGGATTATTGATCCAGTAAATCTTCGTTTTCAATGAGCTCATTCCGTTCCCAATACCGTTTCAGTAACAGGTAAAACAATCCTGTCAGCACAATATTGATGACAATTAACAGTAACTCAATCAAGGGAATCAAATCGGGAGACGGATCCCAATGCTGAGCAGATAAAAGAATGCGGTAACCATAATTGATTCCGAAATCAACTCCGCCGTAAAATGCTATTCCGACAATGGAAAACAACCACGAAATGCGTTTGTGTTTGCGCGCTAACAGGTAAAATCCCCAGGCAAAGAAAAACAAACAGGTAAACGAAACCATATTCAAGCAAAATAAAACGGAAACTAACCATTTTTCCGAAATCAACGTTTAGCTGATAGGAATTTCGTTCTCCATATGAGCCGAACTTTCGTTATTTTTGAACTTCAAATCAAAACAATCATGAAAAATTGGTCGCTGTTGTTGCTAACAGCAGTAATTACCCTGTTGGCGGCTTGTGGAAGCCCTGAAAACAAAGTTGTTGAACCAGAATCACTTTTCGAAGTGAAAGACGGTGTTTATACCGAATATTACCCGGGAAGAAAAGCAGTGAAATACCGTGGTCCGCAAGACGAAAACGAATTGCGTCACGGCCGTTGGTTTTTCTATTCCGAAAATGGCGTGGAATTATCCATGACAGAATATTCGCACGGAAAGAAAAACGGTGATTCGTTTGTGCGTTACCCTAACGGAATGATGCGTTATTACGGTCATTATGAAAACGACGTTCAATCGGGCGAATGGATTACGTACGACGAAAAAGGGAACGTTTCACAAGAAAAAGATTTCGGTAGTCCGAGCGCTCAAGTACCTCCTACCCCAGCACAATAAAAATACATGTCTAGAATTCCCCCGCATATTGTTGATGAAATCATGCAAACTGCTCGTATTGAGGAGGTGATCGGGGAATTTGTGAATTTAAAACGCGCAGGTTCAAGTTTGAAAGGCTTGAGTCCGTTTGTCGACGAGAAAACACCGTCGTTTATGGTGTCGCCCGCCAAACAGATTTTTAAGTGTTTTTCTTCCGGAAAAGGTGGTTCGGTGGTGACGTTCCTGATGGAAAAAGAGCATTTTTCGTATCCGGAAGCCCTACGTTGGCTAGCTGATAAATACGGTGTTCAAGTTCCGGAAGACGAACCGCAAACGGCCGAAGAAATTGCCGCTATTACCGAGCGCGAAAGTTTATACATCATCAACGAGTTTGCCAAAGAACACTTCATGCACAACATGCACGAGGTCAACGAAGGACAAACCGTTGCATTATCGTATTTCGAAGAACGTGGCTTTCGGCCAGATATCGTCAAAAAATTCCAACTCGGTTATTGCCTCAATTCGGGGAACGATTTCACCAAAAGCGCGCTAGATAAAGGCTACAGGCTAGAATACCTTGAGTCGGTTGGTCTGGTGAAATCGAAAGACGACCGCCATTTTGACTTTTTCCGTGGACGGGTCATGTTTCCCATTCACTCCATTTCGGGTCGTGTGCTCGGTTTTGGAGGTCGAACGCTGTTTACCGATAAAAAAGTTGCCAAGTATTTCAACTCGCCAGAAAGTATCATTTACAACAAAAGTGAGATTCTTTACGGCTTGTATTTTGCCAAGGGCGACATTGTAAAATACGACAATTGTTACCTCTGTGAGGGATACACCGACGTCATTAGTATGCACCAAGCCGGAGTGGCCAATTCGGTTTCTTCGTCGGGTACATCACTGACCAGTCAGCAAATCAAATTAATCAAACGCTACACGCCCAATATTACCATTTTATATGATGGTGATGCGGCGGGGATCAAAGCTTCTTTCCGCGGAATCGATTTGATTTTGGAAGAAGGCATGAATGTGAAAATCGTGTTGTTTCCGGATGGCGACGACCCCGATTCCTATTCCAAGAAAGTGAGTTCTACGGAATTCATGGACTTCATCAAAGACAACACGCAAGATTTCCTGAGTTTCAAGACTTCCATGTTGCTGAAAGAAGGGAAAACGGATCCTATTCAGCGTGCAGCGATGATTCGCGAAGTGGTGTTATCTATCTCACTGATTCCTGATCAAATTACGCGTTCTATTTACATCAAAGAGGTTGCCAAGCAATTTGATTTGGAAGAATCGTTGGTGATTGGTGAGTTGAACAAACTGCTCAAAAACAAACTTGCCAAGGAACTCAACGAACCACAAATTGCCGAAAACCCTGATTTAACCGACACATTTGTTCCACGTACGGAGCAACAGGTAACCGAGGTAAAACCACTGTTTTCGATTGAAGAATTTGACTTATTGCGCATTTTGGTGAAATACGGTCAGTTTGCTATGGAAACCGAACATTTAAATGAACACGGCATTCCGCAACCGGTTGAAGTAAGTGTTGCAGAACTCATTTGTCATGAACTGGAAAAAGATCAGTTGTTTTTCACCTATCCGCTGTTCAACAAAATACATCAATTGATCACGGAAGGTTTGACGCAAAAAACCTTGTATAAAACCAGTTATTGGCTCAAAAACGGCGATCAGGAAATTGTGCAGTTCGTTACCGGAATCGAGACTGACGAATACGAAATCAGCCCAATGTGGCTCAGTAAATACAGCGTAGATACCAATCGTGAAATCGACAAGTTGAAAGAAGCGGTGATGGGAGCTATTTACTCGTTTAAATCGCGGGCTATTCAAAACAGAATTGCAACCATTCGCAAAGAATTGGAAACCGTTGAATCCGAAAACATGGAGCGAATCAACGATTTAATTTCGGAACAAATTATCTTAGAACGCGTGAAACAATCCATTGCGGTGAAACTTGGTCGTATCATAACGCATTAACAACATGACAGAAACGCTTTTCTGGCTCGGTCCGTATAAAGTTTGCTTTTGGAATATCCTCATTATTGCGATGGTGGTGTTGGCTGCTATTGTCGCCCGCAGGATTATTCACCGATTGCTGAAACGTTACCTCACCGGAGCCAACATTCGCATTGAAGGTCGACGCATCACCTGGTTGCGTTTATTGAGTCAAACCGTTTACGTTGCGGCAGGATATTTCAGTATCTTGAGTTTTAAGATCAACAATTACAACGTATCGTTTCAGAAATTCCTCGATTACAAATTCATTCATTATAAAAATTTCAGCATCAGTTTCGAGAACATCATTTCTGTGGTGATCATCTTTTTCGGAGCCAAAGTCACGCTAAACCTGCTGAATCTCTACCTGCAACGCCGTTTCCGCAAAGACGAACATTTTGATCGCGGTACCGAATACGTGTACATGCAAGTGGCCAAATACATTGTTTACACCCTTGCTTTTATTTTCTGTTTGGGCGCGCTCAATGTGCAACCGAGCATCTTCCTAGGTGGTTCAGCCGCTTTGTTGGTGGGGCTAGGATTAGGGTTGCAAGATGTGTTCAAAGACATGTTTTCCGGATTCGTTTTATTGTTTGAAGGAACTATCCGTGTGGGCGATGTGATTGAATTCAACGATGGAAAATCGAATGAAAACATTGTTGCCAAGATTCTAAAAATCAACGTGCGCACCACCCAAATTGAAACCAGAGACGGAAACATTCTCATTGTACCGAACACAAAACTAACCCAAGAATACGTCGAAAACTGGAGTCATGGCTCCTACCTTTCACGTTTTCGAATCAACTTGGTTGTTCCTTACAACGTCAACACGCAAATGGTGAGCGATTTATTAGTGCAAGCGGCTATGAGTCATCCGAAAGTCAAAAAATCAGAACCCATTCAGGTGCGTATGACCGATTTCGGCGACCATGGTTTGTGCATGGAACTCATCTTCTGGGCCGATCAAAGCTGGGATATCAATCAATACAAATCAGAGATTCGCTTCGAAATAGACCGGTTGTTTCGTCACTACAAAATTGACTTTCCGTATCCGCAGCGAGATATTCATGTTTTTCAAGGCAAATCTAAAGATGTTTGATGCTTGATTTTCGATGCTTGATGAGGTCTAAGGTAGACTCTCAGATTCTTGGAAATGAATGTTGATTTTTTTCGAATATACTCGTTCAAAAAACGAATCAACTACAGTGAAATCTAGCTAATCAAAGGGCGAAACCAATCAAAAATCAAGCATCAAACATCAAAAATCAATTAGTATATTTGCGCCCTATGAAAGCAGAAATCAAACAATTAATCGACGCGATGAGCAAGCGCTTTACATCGCACCCTTGGCATGGAATTGAGATCGGTGAAAAACAACCGGCTATTGTCAATGCCTTCATTGAGATCATTCCCTCCGATGCCATCAAGTACGAAATCCATAAACCTTCTGGGTATATTATGGTTGATCGTCCACAAAAATTATCGAATCAAATGCCGTGTTTGTACGGGTTTGTGCCGCAAACGTATTGCGATGAGCAAGTAGCAGCCTATTCGAATGAAAAAACGGGCCGCACCGACATTACAGGCGACGGTGATCCGTTGGATATTTGTGTGTTGTCAGAACGTTCATTCAACCACGGGAATATTTTGTGCGATGCCAAAGTAATCGGTGGATTCCGCATGCTCGACGGTGGCGAAGCAGATGATAAAATCATTGCTGTTTTGAAAGGTGATCAAGCCTACGGAAACATCGATAACATCGAGGATATGCCGAAAATGGTCATCGATCGCGTACGTCACTTCTTCCTTACGTACAAAGATTTAGACGGTGGAGCGAAAAATGTGGAAATTACCCACGTTTACGGTCGCGAAGAAGCATTTGAGGTAATCAAACGTTCACATGCCGATTACACAACAAAATTCGGTAATGCGAATGACAACTTGGCAAGTGCCTTAGAAGCATTCTTGAAATAAACAATTCATGCAACACAGCCGTTTAGATGGCATAACAGATAGAATTATGAAAAAAACGACATTTATTGCAGCATTGTTTTTGCTATTGGCTGGAACAACAAACGCACAACTAGCCCCACGCTTGAGTCCGGAGGCAAAAGTTGAACAAAAAGTAGGCTTAACCGATATTTCGGTAAAATACTCTCGTCCGGGAAAACGCGACCGTGTGATTTTTGGTGATGTTGTGCCTTTCGGCGAAATCTGGAGAACTGGTGCCAATGAAAATACGGTGATTTCTTTCAGTGATCCTGTAGTTTTTGGTAAAGACACGTTGAAAGCTGGAACGTATGCATTGTATACCAAACCGACAAAAGAAAGCTGGGACGTTATTTTTTACTCCGATTTCTCAAACTGGGGAACGCCCGAAGAATGGAGTGAAGCAAAAGTAGCGTTG
>Ga0302293_10000505_pt1 | contig 20826 bp, 17 predicted proteins | sample III_Fen_N2_2_FD_198758 | JGI IMG/M metagenome (GOLD analysis project Ga0302293, IMG submission 198758) | Peat permafrost microbial communities from Stordalen Mire near Abisko, Sweden - III_Fen_N2_2 | ecosystem: Environmental > Terrestrial > Soil > Wetlands > Permafrost | place: Sweden: Abisko...
CAATCGGGTCTCCTGCCCCAACTTTTTCTGTTAGCCCTGCACTGCCAACTGGATTGTCGCTAGATATAAACACGGGAGCCATTACCGGAACCCCAACCGAAAACGTTTCTGCTACAAATTACACAATTACCGCATCCAATAGTTGCGGGAATGCCACCAAGGTGCTTTCTATTACGGTGAGTTGTGTGACACCGGCAGGTTTAAATTATACTATCGTGTCGCCAATGTACCTCAACGGTACGGCCATCACAACCAATAGCGCGAGCTTAACAACAACAGGATCGCCAGCCCCGATTTTTTCTGTTAGCCCTGCACTGCCAACTGGATTGTCGTTAAATGCAAGCACGGGAGCCATTACCGGAACCCCAACCGAAAACGTTTCTGCTACAAATTACACAGTTACCGCATCAAACAGTTGTGGAAATGACACCAAGGTGCTTTCTATTACGGTAGGTCAGGCACCGGCAGGTTTAAACTACACTATCGTGTCGCCAATGTACGTCAACGGGACTGCCATCGCAACCAATAGCGCGAGCTTAACAACAACAGGATCGCCAGCCCCAACCTTCTCTGTTAGCCCGGCACTGCCAACAGGGTTGTCGTTAAATACAAGCACAGGGGCTATCACCGGAACTCCAACTGCAAATGTTTCAGATGTAAGCTATACAGTTACCGCATCCAACAGTTTCGGGTCTGCCATCAAGGTCCTTTCTATTACGGTGAGTTGTGTGACACCGGCAGGATTAAATTATACTATCGTGTCGCCAATGTACGTCAACGGTACGGCCATCACAACCAATAGCGCGAGCTTAACAACAACCGGGTCGCCTGCCCCGATTTTTTCTGTTAGCCCTGCACTGCCAACTGGATTGTCGTTAAATGCAAGCACGGGAGCCATTACCGGAACCCCAACCGAAAACGTTTCTGTTTCAAATTACACAGTTACCGCATCAAACAGTTGTGGAAATGACACCAAGGTGCTTTCTATTACGGTAGGTCAGGCACCGGCAGGTTTTAACTACACTATCGTGTCGCCAATGTACGTCAACGGGACTGCCATCGCAACCAATAGCGCGAGCTTAACAACAACAGGATCGCCAGCCCCAACCTTCTCTGTTAGCCCGGCATTGCCAACAGGGTTGTCTTTAAATACAAACACAGGGGCTATCACCGGAACTCCAACTGCAAATGTTTCAGATGTAAGCTATACTGTTACCGCATCCAACAGTTTCGGGTCTGCCACCAAGGTGCTTACCATCACGGTAAGTCCGGCCTGTGTGGTACCGGCAGGTTTAAACTACACTATCGTGTCGCCAATGTACGTCAACGGCACGGCCATCACAACCAATAGCGCAACCTTAACAACGACAGGATCGACTGCCCCTACTTTCTCTGTAAGCCCGGCATTACCAAAAGGATTGTCGTTAAATACAAGCACTGGGGATATCACCGGAACGCCAACCGTAAATGTTTCGGCTGCTAATTATACAGTTACTGCATCTAATAGTTGTGGAACAGCCACTAAGGTGCTTGCCATTACGGTGAATACGTTAGAGGTCACCCCACCATCCAACCTATCGGTAAACGGGACAAGCTTAACCGTACAAAACGGGTCGTATGGGCCGAATGGGAACTGGGTTTGGTATACCGATTTCAAAGGACTGTCTCCGGATTCAACTACCGCTTCCACATTTACCATGAGCGATACTAGGTCGCAACGAATCCGTGTTCGCGCAGAATACACAGTAAACAGTATCCCTGGGAAAACTTATTTCATCTCCCAAAAAGTACAACATAACGAACCATTGGTCCCATCACCAGCCCAGAACTACATCGTAAGCTATACGCCTACCTCATTAAATGGGGTCGATGAAACCGGACTGAGCAGCCTTCCTTTAGAAGAGCAGGGAGCGGTTGTCCAGTACTTCGACGGCTTGGGACGGCCAACGCAAACCGTGGCCGCCAACCAAAGCTACTTCTTTAACGATGTGGTAATAGGAGTAGGGTACGACGATTTCGGGCGGCAGGATAAAACCTACATCCCTTCCACCAATCATGGACGGGGCAATGCCGTGACGAACATCGAATCGAATATTTCTGCCTTTTATAGTGGTGTTGCAGGGACATCGGTTGATGGAATTGAACCTCTTTCCGGAAGTATGTTTACTCAGACAGGTTATGAATCCTCACCACTTAACCGCGTAATTTCGGTTACCGACCCTACAGGTGGAACAACCCAGTACGCTTATGGCACAAATACTACAGATGTAACCCTTTGGACGGTTAACAATGACGGGACTTTGTCTGCCACCCAAACATATGGTGCCGCTCAATTGTATATGACACAAACCATTGACCCATCGGACAAAGTGGTACAGGAATACAAGGGCAAACTAGGGCAGGTTATCTTAAAGGTTGCCGGTGATGCCAAAACATATTACGTTTACGATGACTTCGGACTGTTGCGCTACGTGCTCTCTCCTTTAGCTTCCGCAAGTATGGGTAACGGACCTTATTCAAGCAATGATCCTGTGATTAAAGGCCTTTGCTATTATTACGAGTATGATGGACGCAAGCGAATGGTAAAAAAACAACTACCAGGGGCGGAAGAAGTGCTGATGGTGTACGATACCCTCGACCGCCTGGTATTGGTTCAGGACGGGAAAACACGTACCGCAAACCAGTATCAATGGCAATTTACCAAATATGACGATCTGAACCGCCCCATCCAAACCGGATTGCTGACAATTAACGACAAAGATTGGGGAGCATTGAAAGCAGCATTCGCCGAAACTATTTCCTTCCCAACATATACCGGTGAAATTGCTTTGACAAAAACACACTACGACAATTATTCAGGTTATCCGGGTGTTCTTCCGGCAACCTATAATTCAGCAGTTAAAGGGTTAGTCACATGGCAGGAATCGGTCTGGCTTACTGGAACCGGCAATGTTATTAATGCAAACTTTTACAACGATAAATACAGAGTAATACAATCCAATATTACCGGTTCGCCAATCGAACAAGTAACCAGCAATACTTACGACTTCGTGGGCAAACTCCTTACCAGTTCCGAATCATATTCCGGAGCAGTTAACCAGACCATTGATAAAACGTTTACTTATGACCATGCAGGGCGTCTCGAAAAAGTAGAACAGGAAATAAATGATGACACTCACAACGGCAAAGTGGTACTGGCGCAGAATGACTATAACGATCTGGGGCAACTGGTACTCAAGAAGCTGCACATGGCCAACGATACCAGTTATGTGCAGGACATCGACTACCTGTACGATGTGCGTGGATGGCTGAAATCGATCAATAACAGAACCGATACAACCTTCCGGAAATTGTATGCACAGGATATGGGATATTATGCCAACGGGAACATTGATTCATTGGTTTGGAAAAACGCAAAATTCAAATACAATAACTGGGTCGATTCGACATGCAGGCAAAAGTACACGTTTACCTATGATGGAATGAACAGGTTAGACAATGCGGTATATTCGGAAAGAGATCCTTCAAATCATACAGATTCAACCAAGGCAAATTTCTTTGATGAAAACCCCGGATATGATTTGAATGGGAACATCACCTCGCTGGCGAGGCAGGGAAATACCCTAATATCTGATTTTAACAAAGGGCTTATTGACAATCTATCGTATTTTTATAAGACCAACAGCAATCAGGTCAATTACATTACCGATGCAGGTGTAGTTGCGGAACATGCGAAAGAATTTAAACCTGTCGCCGGAAACTACGCCTACGATGCCAATGGGAATGCCACCGCTGTTCCACAAAAGCAAATTACCAACATAAACTACAATTACCTGAATTTACCTTCGCAGATAACTATTGCCGGTCAAAATATTAACTATCTTTACGATGCCGCTGGGAATAAACTACAAAAGACCTTTGGAAGCAATGTCTCGTATTATCAGGGCAGCGTTCTTAAAATTATTGATCAATCAATTGTGTATACCGGAGAAGGCCGGGCTGTGAAGTATGGGAGTGAAAACTGGAGCTACGAGTACGACCTGAAAGACCACTTAGGCAATACCCGCATTAGTTTCTCTGCAGATACAGCTTCTGTAAGCCGTTTGCAGACCAAAGATTATTACCCCTTTGGTATGGAAATGGCCAACAGCATCGCAACCGTAGGCAACCCAACCAAATTTCTATACAACGGCAAAGAGTTGCAGGACGAAGGCGGTTTGGACATGTACGATTACGGCGCAAGGTTCTATGACCCAAGCTTAGGGAGATGGCACACTCCAGATCCATTGGCGGAAAAGTGGAGAAGGATGTCTCCTTACAACTACGCAGCAAACAATCCTATTAGGTTTATTGACCCTGATGGAATGGAAATAAATGATCCAAACGACTATTTTGATATTAATACTGGTCAAAATATTGGGACAGATAAAGATTTGATAAACAATGACGTAAGGTTAATTTCTAAAGAGGATTGGGTAAAGAAGAATGGTGCAAATTCAAAGGTCGCTGTGGAAGGAAGTATTTCTCTAAAAGATGCAACTGAGACTAAATATCTATGGATTAAAAAAGATATTATAAAAAAAGGAATTGGTAATTATTACTACACAGAGGCAGGTTACAATCTCAATGAATTAGAAAATTCTTCCATAACATTAAATGCTGATTGGCAATCTGTTGCATCAGCTAATGATGTAAATAAAAATAGACTTTTAGAGATTAATATTACTCCAAATAAATTTGGTTCAATTCTCAACAATAAATTTGATTTTATAAATTTATTCAAACATGAAAGAGGTTTTCATGGTGCAAGGTTCTTAAAAGGAGAAAAATGGAATGGTACTCCTAATCAAGAGCAACTTTGGGAATCCGAAGCTTATAAGGGGCAAATGTCTGATCCTTCATGGACAAAAACGTCTAAAGAATTTCAGAATTTTATAAAACAAAATGCTAAAACATACTTAAAATGAAACCGCAATTTATTATTGTTTTTATTTTATTCATTTCATTCTTAACTGGTTGTTTATGCCCAAATAAAAGAATGGATAAGAATCAAGGTATTTTGAATGTCACATTTGAAAAGGCCAAAGCTGTAGCTCCAGATGGACTAATTTGTATCGTTCGAATAAAAGACAAAGCTTTAAAAAAGCGAATGGTTGAAAACCAGGGACGATTGAAATTAATTTATTCTGGAGGTATTTATAGTATTGATTCGTTATATTTTCCTTCACCATTTATTGATATTTATGATCATTCAGATAGTACTTTAGTTTTCGGACAAGGAGTTTTTTTGAAATATTCGGATTCTTTTATTGATTCTATAATGCAAATAACAAGAAAGGAAATATCCATTAATGTTGTAGATACATTAACTAAAGAAAACTGGTTAATTACAAGAAGCAAAGAGAATTGATTTTATAGGCATCTGTTTCTCTGTACTCTCTGGCATTGCAACTAGGGGCAAATGATTAAAGCTTTTGTAACGCAAACAGATGAAAACAACAAACCCGGCCACTGTGCCGGGTTTTGTATTATGTATTGGCGAGTTTTTGTATTTGGCGTTTGGTCAGGAAAGCATCAATAAACGTTTTTATCAGGTGTTTATCTTCCTGGTTCAGTTTTCCACTTCTTTAAACTGGTTCAATTAAAAAGAAAAAACATTACTTTTAGTGGCGTTAAACGTTCTTTGAACAGGTTGAAAAACCGCAGTACCGGATTTTGGGGACAGTAGTTTTTTGCACGTAAACATGTACGATTACGGCGCCAGGTTCTATGACCCGGCTATAGGTAGATGGAGCACACCGGATCCACTCGCAGAGAAATATCTTTCTATTTCACCATATGTTTATGCTGCAAACAATCCAGTTTTATTCGTTGATCCAAATGGTCAAGAAATATGGATATATTATAATGACTCAGATGGGAACAAGCAGAAATTACAATATTCCCAAGGAATGAAGTATGATGGAGATAATAAATTTATTGCTGCATCTGTAGGTTATTTGAATAAAATGAATTCGACTGAGGATGGTAGTTCTGTATTAACCAATTTAGTTAAATCAGAAAACGCATTTAATTTTAATAATGAATTCTCAAAAAAAGATGGTAAGGAAATAAAAAATCAGCTTTCATTTACAGCCTCAAAAAATGGAGGTGGAGATATAAAAGCAGGTGCATTACTGGAAGATGTTCTTAATCCAACTCAAAAGCTTTCCTCTACAGCTCATGAGGTATTTCATGCTTATCAAAGCGAAAATGGAGAAAAAGGTATAAGTAGCGGAGCAATAAACAGAGAAATAGGTGCATTCCTATTTGGAGAAGCAATATCTCAAAACTATCAGATGCAAACAACAGGTGTTGCCCCTTTATTCCCATTTGGAAATAACACGACCGCAGGAAACAACTATAATATGGCTATGAGCGGTTTGCTTTATGCTCCTTCATTTAATCAAACATTATATAACTCAGCAGGAAATAATTTTTTGAAAGGTTCAGTAGCTAATAGCAAAGGAACATATACTGGCAAAACCTTCAATTCTAATTATTCGAATCCTTTAATTAGTAAATTTTTTCCATTAATTAAATATTAAATAATGAGAGTCTTCATAATCGCAATTCTAAGTATTGTTATGCTGTTCCCTTTATTTCCCAAAGCGAAAGGCGCCATAGGTAATCATAACAACTGCACCTCGGTAGACACTATTTGTAATTTTGCGGTATATAGGAATGGGAATTTCGTCATATTACAAGACCCCATTAAGCTAAAATCAGAAGAAAAGGGTTTTGCTATAATACAATTTGTAAATGATAAAAAGGGCAGAGTAATGAGTTGGAATTTGAATCTATTACGAATTATGAGAAAGGATTCGATTCTTATTAATTATTCAAGATTTATTGATCTAAATCCACCTCAAAAATTGAATGCATATATTATTTTATTAGATTCTTATGCTAAAGATGTAAGGTTGATTCCAATTAAATCAAAAAAAGATTTAGAATCGAATTGCAACATTACACTTAAAATATTTTTTAAAAATGGAAGTGATTAGAATACCTGCCGGTCTACCCCGCTCTTCGGAATATGTAAAAGCCAGGGATTTTTAATCCCGATATTAAAAAACAACAAACCCGGCCATTTGGTCGGGTTTTGTTTGTTATAATACTAGCTGTTTGAGTTTTCCTTTGGTAATAAATGCGTCGATCAAGGTTTTAACCACATCCTTATCCCGTTCCGGCATTTTCTCAATGGCCTTAAACTGGTTCAGTAGTTCTTTGTCGGTGAGCGAGCTTTCGGCCAGGTCGTCGGAAGTCCCGTTGATCAGGAAATCGGAAGAGACCCCGAGCGAATTGGCAAGCTTCGATAATATATCAGCCGAAGGCTGTGCTCCTTTCTTCTCATACCTTCCTATTTGGGTGTAATAGTTGTAGAGCTTGTGAGAACTAAATCGATTCCATTTTTGTCGAAAATAAAATGAACTAAGATAACGACTCCACTGTCAACAAAACCGTTCCATAGGAGAAACGTCCACTCTCAGGTACCAAAAGCAATATTTTGTCATTTACTTTAAGACTTCCTGAACGGCATAAATCATCCAAAGCAGCAAAAATGGAAGCAGAAGCGATGTTTCCAATTTCAGTAAGATTGGTAAACCACTTTCCCGTTCCAAGGTCGATATTTCGGGCTTCGATTTCTTCTGCCAATTTACCGTAGAAGAACATCGAAGAAACATGAGGGATGACGTAATTAATTTCAGCTGAGTTGACATGATATTTCTCCAGACAATGCTCGATATGGTCTACCCAGTATCGAATAATATTTGGCTTTAATAAACGAATATCCTGTTTGACGGTAAATACTGAGCGGTTAATCAGTTCCTGGCTTTCAAATTCTTTCCAGCTGATCAGTTCACCGTCTTCCCGAAGTTCGGCTCCCATGAACATACACGTTGGCAGTATATGGGCATACGATGTCATCTCAATCCATTCAATTTTAAGTGACAATCCATTCTCACTTTTCTGGTCTGACAATAATACGGCGCTGGCTCCGTCACTGAGCATGAATCGCAGGAAATCTTTTTCAAACGCCATGTAGGGATCTGTTCCAACCTGCGAACAATGTTCGTATTCCTGGTCATAGTTTTTGGATAGAAGGGTAGGAGAGGCCACCTCTGAAGTAGAACAGATTGCTTTTGACGAGATACCAGCCAGAACAGACAGGTAACTAATTTTTAGAGCTTGCAGGCAGGTGAGGCATACCCCAGAGGCGGAATACAATTCCATCGGCCTGTTTTTCATCAGGCCGTGTACCATCGATGCATGTGAGGGTAACAGCTGATCAGGATTACCGGTAGCACAGGCCAACACATCAATATCACCGGGGATGATTTCATCTGGGAAGAGTTTTTTGATCGAAAGAAATGCCAGTTCCGCATTGGTGTGGGTCATTTTTTGATCTTCATTCAGGGCATAATACCTGCATTTTATTCCATTTTGTTTTAATACAATGCGTTTTGTCCTGGAAGGCTTCGAATTGATTAACCCGAGATATTGTTCCATATCTTCGTTGTAAACCGGCGAATTGGGTAAGAATTTACTTACCGAAGTGATGTAAACAGTTGCTTTCATAACAATAAATTATACTGGTTGGTATGTAAAATTAAACAATTTTTACATACGTTGTTATGAAAACATCAGAATTTTAGCTTAATCGGATTGCAAATGTTTTGATATAAAACCAGCAGTTCATCCGTATTAAGCCCGTAGGACAGGCATCTGTCAAAGGCAAGCCCTAAAAAACAGCTCCGGAAAAGAGTAGCATAATGTCTGGTATTTACCTCTTTTATTTCTTTGGATTGTATGGCCTGGCTGATCACTTTTTCCCAGAGGTTTATTTCTTCAACCGAATTTTGGGTCATTATTTCAGCAAAGTTCGGATAGATACGTGAAGCCTGCATGTATAAAGAGAAATATCCTTTGTAAATGTTGACTACAGACAAGGACAACATTTTCGACATGGTTGCGTTTATTCCATTAATATACAGATAAATAAACTGTTCTAACGAGACATTCGCATCAAAATTAAATTTCTCTGAAGGCTTCTGCGTTTTGACAATGTAGGTGTCGATTACTTCGTTAAACAGTTCCTCTTTGTTCTTAAAAAAATAGAAGATAGCTCCCCTTGTTTTTCCAACGGCCTGCTCCAAATCGGAAATACTCACTTTTTCATAATTGTGATTCAAAAACAGTTTAAAAGCTTCTTCGATGATTCGTTCTTTTGTAGTCATAACAGCAAAGGTCTAGTGACTGCAAACTTAAGTAAAAATGATGATTTACAGGTCAAAGTCGGGCAAGTTTATTAAATTATGAGTTTGGTTTAGTCAGGGGAGATATTTTTTTATTTTTTATTTGAATAATTATTTCATACATTTGAATACCGTATATACGGTATGTTTTGGGGAATCCATGAATTACTTGCTTTTGCTAAGTGACCGGCCTTTGGCATGACCTTTTGCATCAGATTTAATTTAATTTGACGGCAGGATAGTCCTCATCCCGATCGTCTCAATCAGATTTTTTCAGAACATTTTAGTGATTTTTTCAATACAGTCAAAAACTGATTTTTTAGATTGGCTGAATATTTCAGTTAAGCGATTCAAAAAGGGTTTTTAAGAATTTTTTTGTAACAGGAACATCTTTCAATAATCAGGTGCGGTTGTTTATTCGTGCATGATTAAACCGCCCTGATGGAGAAAGATCACTGTAAATATTTGCTTTAAAAACCTTTGCATTGGCTTACATCAGGAAATATAAAGTCGGCAAGAATCAGTTGAGCATGACCTGTAATCGAATTGCAGGTGAGAAGAAATGGCATATATTTTACCTGCGTCCGCGTACAGAAAACCGGGTTTATAGGATTCTTACAAACCTTAATTACGAGGTATTCTGGCCGGTGATCCAATCCCAACGAATATGGAAAAACCGGCAGAAGAAAAAGATCAAACTTCCTCTTTTCCCGAACTACCTGTTCGTTTACACCTATGCCTACGAGCTCTACTCAATTAAATGTCTTTCACAGGTCGTTGGCTGCGTTACCTGTGACGGGAAACCATCAACGCTATCCGATCAGGAAGTTGAAGTGATCCGTCAAATGTTAGGCCTGGGGCACGCAATCACAGTGGAAACAAAATTTTCGAAAGGAGAACGCGTGCGGATTGTGTCCGGGCCTTTAACCGGATATGAAGGGGTATTGGTTAAGCAACACAGCAAAACCCGGTTTTGTATCCAATTCAAAGCGATCAACCACACGATATTCATTGATATCGACCAGTTGGAACTGGAAAAGTTTTAACCGGTCAGTAACAGTAACCGCTCATTGGTTGGATGCCCGATGGATGTCACTTTGGTTAATTTTTTCATACAGGTATACCAACTTCAGGATTAACTCACTTAATGATATTAAATTTTAAAACTATGGAAAACTACGGTTTATATGATGTTGTTTTTAAATTAAGGCCTATGCCCAAAAGGCTCACAGACAAGCAATATGTAAATGAGCTTATTGCTGCTCTTGATCAGCGGCTGACTGTAACGGATCACCGGCACCGGTGTTTGTTGTTAAATGCCGGTCATACGTCAGAGTACATGTACTTTGTCGGGAGAGGCATTGTCCGGTGCTTTTATTTTGATGACCGTACCGGGAGGGAACAGACATCGATCCTTTGGAAAGAGCAGAGTATTGTTTGTGATCCTGTTAGTTTTTTTCAGCGTAAAGCCTCAGATTCAAACATTGAAGTGATGCCGGGCAGTTTGCTGCTGTCCATTTCCTACCGGCAGCTTCAGGATATCTTTGAAGCGTTTCCTGAAGCCGGGATCTTTGCCCGCTGTATCTCCCTGCAGTATGTTTATTATTTTGCCGGGCGGGCGCGTCAATTGGCCGGGGCTTCAGCCTGGGAAAGGTATGTGCATTTATTATCTACCCACCCCGGTATTGAATTAAGCATCTCCAAAGAGATCATTGCTTCCTATTTGAATGTTACTCCGCAGACACTTAGCCGGATGCTTAGGGAAAACGGGCATCCCTGATCAGCAAGGTAACAATTGCCGATACCTTTGAAAAATGATCGTCATTTGCTTTTCCCCAAGGATTTAATTTTGCCAACTGAAGGATGATAAAAAACAGCAGGAGATCAAATAGTCACTTACCATAAGTTAAAAAATTTGTTATTGCTTCATCAGTTCGTAACGTACATCGGGTAATCAGATAGAATGGCGACTCTGCTAGTTTTACAATGAAACAAAGTTGTAAAAATGATGGTTCGCAGAGCAAGTCAAAACAAATTTTTTTTTCTTGATTCCACAGAAAAGCTTTCCCGCCTATCCGCTACTCACTGCACTTTGACGGATTGGTCACCGGAATCTGAAATCCAGAAGCAAAACCTTTGGCAATTTGCAGTCTTCCGGCGGGGATTCACCCGCTGTTATGCTGTTAAATGTTGCTGGCGGTTCTATGAACGGCCAACACAGGTTTTTCCCGCCAAAGCGGAAGCTTTAATCAAAATCATTTATTATTAAAATATCAAGAGTATGAAAAAGTATGCATTTTTAGTCGTTGCTGTGATCATGGTATTGACAGCAAGCGCATTTGTAGTTGCCAGTAAAAGCAATACAAAAGTAACGTCCACATCAACATCCGCAAGCTATTGGTTCCTGATGGATGCATCCGGCACCAGTGTTAGCACCAACCAGGTTTCAAATCCGGAAAGTCTGTGCTCTGATCAACTGATCGAACCGGACTGTGCCCGGCTGTATTCAGACAGTCAAACGGAAATTATCAGCGGCGTAAGACACGTTAAATCTTCCGAAGTGGATAATTTTATTGACTATCGGTCGAAAGATCAGTAGCGAAAACGATGCCCTGAACAAGGCCCCTTTCGATGTTTAATAAAACCCGGGAAAAACTTCCCGGGTTTTTCAATTACACTATTGACGAATGTTTTGGGGTATGTTGGAGAGTCGGATAACATCGTCGGCAATAGGTAAAATGTAGTTCCCACTGTTAGGTTCCAGTTTGTAAACTGTTCCATTCAGTTTTCTGTATATCGTAGTTGCTGTAGAGGCATCCAGGTTAAGGCGCCTTAAGTCGGTCCAGCGGATACCCCGGAACAAGAGTTCCTTACGTCTTTCCCTTAAGATGATGGTCAGGGCTTCCTGTTGATTTGTCACACTTAACGGAGTATAGTTTCCGGTTTTGTAACGGGTAATCAACAGTTTATTCAGTGTGTTGACAGCTTCTGTCACGGAACCGCTTCGGGCCAGGCACTCCGCTTTGGTCAGGTAACACTCGTCAACAGCCAGACCGTTGAAGGTTTGCTGTGATCCGCAGTAGCTGCCTTTAAAGGTATAATTTCCGCTTGCGGATTTAAACCAGGCCGTTTTCCGGAGGTCGTTACCGGTGTATGAACGGAACAGTGTGGAATCCATAATCAGCCGGGAACTGGACAGGGGCGTATACTGAGTCATCTGGCTGTGAAAAATAACCTCGCTGTTGTACCGTTCCATGGGATAGGCGGCAGAAGTCTTCAGACTGTTGAAGTTGATTAATTTGTAGTCGGCGCTGAGCGTTGTTTCAGCGTATGTAAGTGCCTTGTCATATTCCTGCATGGTCAGGTAAACGCGGGACAATAAAGCGCTGGCGGCTACCTTCACCGGCCGGGTTTTGTACGGGTCATTATCCGAAAGCAGATTAAAGGCTTCCAAAAGATCAGTCACTATCCGTTCATAAGTCTCTTTCACGGTAGCCCGGTTAGTATGCACATTTAAATCCGAAGTCAAGCGCAAAGGAATCCCGTAACCGTTGTTGGATGCCGACTTGTCATAAGGGGCGCAAAACTCCTGGGCCAATTGATAGTTCGCATATGCCCGGTAGAACAGTGCCGTTCCTTTCAGCCGGTCGTAATCATCCGGATTGTCGGTCTTGTTTGTTTTTTCCAGGCCTTCCAGTACATAGTTGGCATAGAAGATTTGCTGGTAGCGGTTGTTCCAGTCAATAGCGGTAGATCCCTCCCAGATTTCTTTGGCCCAGATATACCCGTTTTTCATATACGGGGAAGTCAGGGTGTTCCAGCGGTCGTATAAAATGTAATAATCGTCTGAAGACAATTCCCCCATCCCGGGCGTGTTGGAATTGTGGACATCAAAATAATCAAGCATGGCCTGCAGATCGTCCAGGGTAGAAGGGACAACCAGTTTTTTATCCGGCTTGATATCCAGGAAGCTTTCGCTGCAGGCAACACAGCCAAGCAGAAATAGTATGAACAGCAGTTTGAAATTTTTCATGGTTGACTAAAGTGTAATGTTAATGCCTAAGGAATAAGATTGTGAAGCCGGGTAAGGCTGGAATATATAGTCGGGGTCGAGTCCGTGCCTGTTTGCCCTCCAGATGATCCCGATGTTGTTGATGTAGCCTGAAACCGACACTTTATCAAATGGAAGCCAACGGTATTTTGACCGTTGCAGGTCGTAAGAGCAATTGATATCCTGAAACCGGATGTGGTCTCCACGTTCGACCAGGATGTCGGCAAAGGTATAGACAAAGTCCCGGGAGCTGCTTGCCCCCGGGTCAGGCATGGAAGGCACCTGGGTGAATTTTTCATCGCCCGGGGTTCTCCAACGGTCACTAAACTCCTGATGCCCGATCCAGGTATTGAAAAGGGCGGAATAACTTAGCGACGGCCTCCGGAAGAAATAGCCGAACTTATAGCTGATGTTAAAGCCCAGGGTGAAATCCCCCAAACGAAGGTTATTGCGCAGGGAGCCGAAATGAGTAGGCAGGGCAGAGCCGTTGCAGTTCAGGTCATCAAGGGTTAGTTTGGAAAGAACGGAACCGTAGTCTTTGGTGACCTCTCCGTTTATATAAATCTGAGGGTCGCCCGTTTGCGGGTCCAGGCCGGCCCATTTCAGGCTGTAGATACTATAGCGGGGATTTCCGGGCACAGGTGTGGGCACGGACGAAAAGTAGCTGGAAATTGAGCTGCTCTTGTAGTCATACCGGGTAATCTTGTTGGTGGCATTGCTGTACAAAAGCTGGGCTGTCCAGTTCAGCTTTCCGATGGTTTTATTGACATTAAGCTGGATATCCAGCCCTTGCCCCTTCAGTGCGGAATTGTTACCGATAAACTCGTTCCGGCCACCCACACTGAACCCGATGGTCGGGTCCAGGGATGCCTTGCCGATCAGGTCGAGCCCTTTCTTTTGATAGTATTCGATGCTGCCCGACAACAGGTGGTTTATACTTTCAAAGTCGACCCCCAGGTTGATCATTCTGACCTTTTCCCACCGAAGGTTGGGGTTGGGAGGTGTGAGGATCCGCACAAAGGGCAGATCGGTGACCGTGTTGTTGTAATAGTAACCGGTGGCGTAGGCGGTAAGCGACTTGTTTACATTTCCGCTGTAGCCATAAGTGGCCCTTAGCTTCAGTAAAGGAAGCCACTGTTTTATGGGGTAAAACTTTTCGGAACTGACCTGCCAGCCCAGACCTGATGACCATAGCGGCAGTCCCCTGTGGTTGGCATCCACCCCGAACAGGTTGGATTCGTCTTTGCGGGCGCTGGCGGTAAGGAAATACCGTTCCCGGTAAATGTACGAGAGGTTCCCGTAATACGACCGGTTCCGGTCGGTCAAGTAGCTCAGGGAGGAGCCATCAGGAATGGTGGCTGTGTAGCCGTCGGGATTGATTAAATAACTGGTTGTATAGTCCACTCGTAAAGTGGTTAACAGGTCATCGTTGTAGCCATACACCCTGTCGGAGAGTCCGGTGGTGAGTGCCTGACGGATTTCTGCTCCTGCCAGTATGTTGAGCTGATGACGATCATTCCAGCTTTTATTGAAATTAAGCTGTGCCCGTGCAGAGTGCGAGTTCAGCTCAGCATAGCTGTTATCCAGGATGCCACCTTTAGGCACGGGAAATTGGATGGTGCCGTTGTCATCGGTGTAAGCGTACTGGTTGATCAGGTTACGGGTGAAATACAATTGCTGGCTTTGGAGTTGCCGGGTATGACTGTTTTGACGTTCATACTGGTACCGGCCTTCCAGATCCAGCCAGGAGGTAAACCGGTAACGGGCAGAGGTGTTGATGCGGATATTGTCAGTGATGAACGTATAACTATTGTGGCGCAAGTCCTGCAAAGGGACATACGTCCAGTCAAGCAGACCGCCTGCCTGGGCCTGACTGATAAAGTCAGTGTTGTAATCCCGGACTACCGGGAGCGGGTTCCCGTTTTCATCGGCCAGCCGGGCGTAGGGGTAAATCCCTTTGCCACCTCCGCTGGTCACGGTGCCGCTGCCGCTGTTGTTTTGCGCCTGCTTGCTGTTGGAATAAAGGATGTTGGAAGAAATCTCCACCGACTTGGCAGGGTGATAAGTCACCATGGAGTTAACCGTTATCCGGTCCAGCCCGTTTCTGACCAGGTTATCATCATTTTGGTCAAATCCGCCGCTCAGATAATAGCTGACTGCCGATCCGCCCCCTTTCATGGAAAACGAATATTGCCGGTTAACGCTGTTTTGATAAAGGTATTTGGAAAAGTCCCTGCGGACATCCTGTTTTCGGTAGCTGGCGATTTGCGCCTGTGCCTGTTCACTGCTGATCTTGCCGTCACGTTGGGCAATCAGGAGCTGGACAACCGGTGACATTGCCGGGTGAGTGGAATAACCTTCCATCCAGGAATAGTAGCCCTGTGTAAAAAGGCTTTGTTCCACATCAATGAAATCCGATGCATTCAGGAACTGCGGATTGTAGAATAAGTCCGGCTTCCGGCCAATGGTTACGCTGCTGTTTAGCTGGATGGTCATGGGTGTTTCCAGCCGGCCTTGTTTGGTGGTGATCACGATCACCCCGTTACCGGCACGAACGCCCCAGATGGAAGCTGCCGCTGCATCCTTTAAAACCGTGATACTTTGTATATCGTTGGGGTTAATGTTGTTGATATCTCCTTCATAGGGAAAATTGTCGACAATAATCAGCGGGCTTTCTCCGGACTGGATAGTACTTTGTCCGCGGATACTGATGGATGGGGAACCGTCAAAACGGTGGTCGAACAGCAGACTGGGGGTGATATTCTCCAACCGGCTGATTACATCGGTACTTACAATCCGGTTTACCAGCTTGTTATCGATAAGGGTGACAGAGCCCAGGGTCTTATCCTTTGATTGGGTCTGGTAGCCCGTTGAAACAATAACTTCATCAATGGAGAACACTTCCTGTTCGAGGTAAATGTTCAGCGGACTTCCATCGCCGGGTATGGAAACCGTTTGCCGGAAATACCCGACATGGGAAACCTGAAGTGATGATTCCCCCACAGGTACGGCAATCCGGAAATGTCCGAGGCTGTCCGTCACCGCCGATGCTTTTAAATTGGGGGTTGTGATGTAAACACCCGGTAGGGCCTTCCCTTCAGATTGATACACCATACCACTAACTTCTTTTTTCTGGGCAAATGAATGAAGGGTTAACCCAATGAGCAGATAAAGGAATAGTAGATGACGAAAATATTTAAAATGTCGTAACTTATTTTGCATAGCTGGGATTTGATGTTGATTGGTTTATTTGAATTGTTTGATAACAAGCATATCGATCATGCAGGAATCCTGTTCCAGGCAAAGCCCGTACTTTTCCAGGCTTGCGCTGAATTTTCGGATATCCTTTTCCCCGGTTGGGAAGGTGATGTCGATTTTAGAGGTGATGCAGGTTTGGTCAATCATCGGGAGTGGTTCGTGGCGGTATATGCTGGCTATAGCCTCAGAAAACTTCGCAAAGGGCTGTTGGTGGTAAACCATCAGGTTCGGATCATCGGAAATGATTTCCGGGGTGGAGCCGGAAGAAGCCATCTCTTTAAAAGCCGCCGTTTTTCTCAGCGCCCAGCATTTAACGGTCCGTTTTTCAACTGTTCCGCTAAGGTGATAACGGGCACCAAAAAAACGGTTCAGATCTTTCAGCATCAGCTCTCCGGCCTGATCCTTTAGAGCGATTGGAACAATCAGTTCATAACAGTAATATTTGCCGCGGGCAGCAATATTATAGGCCGGCACGTTTGGCAGAGGCAGTACCTCCTGTTTGTCGAACTCCGTAATACAGCGGTTGGCTTGAGCAAGCTCCCGGCTATTGGTGTACCGCATGGCAGCCTGGTAAAGTTGTATTACGGTACCGTTTAATGCCCTTATCTTAAAACGGTGCAGGCTGTCGGAGTAAACCCCTCCGCCGCCAATGCCGTCCAGGTAGCCGGTAAATACAGAGTGGTAAAGTAAATCGGCAGCCTTTCCACCATTACCATTAAACAGTAAGGGTTTGGTCAGGTCGTAGTCAAAATTGCTTTTCTTTTCGTCCATAACTATCGGTTTCTCCGAAAGCTGGATTTCGATATTGCTGGCTGTTACTTCAGCTTCGCCGGTAATGGCAATTACTTTTCCGTCTTTGATCCAAACCTCGTGGGGTACATATTTATGAGGAAACAGTTTTAATAATTTTTGATCGCTGGTTACAGAAGGGAGCGTGAAACCCCGGTCCGAAAAGAATTTGGCAATGGCGCTTGTTGATTGCTGGGTAACCATCAGGATTTGAAGCTGATTGCCAAATCGGGTTTGCAATTGTTCGAACCGGGGGATAGCTTGAATACACGGACGGCACCAGGTAGCCCAGAAATCCAGAATCAGCAGCTTACCTTTAAAATCGGAAAGGTGGGCTGTTCCCCCGGGGTGGTTAATGATATTCTCCAGGAAGATATTGGGGACTGGATCGCCAATTTTTAAGGGTGCGATTTTGTCTTGTGCAACTAAAGTTGAAGGCAGGGAACAGACAAGTATGACTGCCAGGGAATGTATTATTCTCATAGAAAATGAACTAATTCGTTAGCGAAAAATAATTTTGTGTGAATGTTAAGGCTATATATATCTGAAGAGGAGCGCTCACTCTGGCGATTTGATCTTGTTGCGGTAAAGTATCTGCCGGTGGCGAAAAGAAAAAACATCAAAAGCTTCAAAATAATGGGTGTGCCTGACCCATAAAGCCATACAGGCTTTGGCGAAATGAATGAAAAAAGTAGAATTACTTCGTAAAGAAAACATGATATACTGAGGTTAGAGTAGAAGTGCTTTCACCGGATATTTTAGCGAAGTAATAGAGAAGAATGCAGGTATTTAACAACAGAGACTTGTATCGTACAAATAAGCTGTTGTATTTTACAACCATTCGGTTTGATAGCCTGAAATAATTCGTATTTTTGTTAGGAGTAGAATAACTTTACAAAAGATTTATCATGGAAACAAACACAACAGCCCCATCACCTAAGGTTCACCACGGACGAAACATTAAGAGACTGCGCGAGATGCTTGGCGTAAAACAGGAGCTTATCGCTAATGAGTTAAATATGACTCAACAAGCCATTTCAAAACTGGAACAAAAGGAACAGATTGAAGATGAAATATTGGAAAGGGTATCTAAGGTTTTGAGCATTCCGTTGGATGCGATTAAGAATTTGAACGAAGATGCCACCACTAGTTATATCAATACCTTTTACAATAATCAAGGAAATGGTTTTATAGCCAACAACTATACGTTTAATCCTATCGACAAAATAGTAGATCTTTATGAACGACTTCTTGCTGCTGAGAAGGATAAAGTTGCTATGATGGAGAAGTTGCTGGAAGGGAAGAAATAATCCTTTACAGAAGTAAAAACGGTAGGATTTTGATGCTTAACAGATGTTGGCCGCTAAAATTATGACTTGTAGAGAGCCCACGCACATTACACTTAGTATACAAATCTCATAAGCCACCTCGCAAACCAAAATTTACAAGTGTGTGCAATTTCATTACCTTCAAGCTTCATTCAAACATTTGAGTTGTGAAAAAAAGACTTTTTGCAATTGGAGATATTCATGGATGTTTTGATTCATTAAAAGAATTGGTGGAAAAAAAAATCCAGCTTCAAAAAAGCTTTAGGCTTATTCTACTTGGTGATTACATTGACAGGGGTGATAAAAGTAAAGAAGTTGTAGATTTTATAATGGAATTACAGGAGAAAGGATTCGATATTATTCCACTAATGGGAAATCATGAAACTTTGCTACTGGATGCTTTCGAAAGCGAAAAGAATATTTCAATATGGATTCAAAACGGTGGGAATGAAACATTGAAAAGTTTTGAAATTAGTTCTGTGAAAGATATCGAATCAAAATACATTAAATTCTTTAAAAATTTGAGATATTATTACACATTTGAAGATTCCCTTTTTGTACATGCCGGTTTTAATGATAATGCACTTAATCCTTTTATCGATTATTATACCATGCTATGGAAATGCAAGGAATCTTACACAAATCCGTTATTATCAGAGAAGACTATTATTCATGGTCATAATCCGATAAGTGTTTCTAAATGTGAAGGAAGAGTTCTTTCTAAACTGGATGTAATTAATATTGATACTGGCTGTGTATATAAAGATAATGAAGGTTTTGGAAGGCTTACTGTTTATGATTGTAATAATAAAAGAATACTTTTTGTTTGAGTTGATTTTATAAATATATTTGCAATTCGCGAATCGCGAATTAATGATAGTGTTATGAAGAAGCATAATGGAATGCGTCCACAGGATATTGTAGTTCTATTGAAGATTATTTCAATAAGAGATGATAAGTGGCGAAATATTGATATTGCAAATGCTATTGGAATAAGTCCTTCTGAAGTTTCTGAAGCACTTAACAGATGTAAGATTGCTAAGCTTATTGATAGTAAAAAAAGAAAAGTTAATATCAATTCTTTTACCGAGTTTCTGGTTTATGGATTAAAATATGTTTTCCCAACTGAACCTGGAGCCATTGTTAAAGGAACTCCTACCGCTCATTCTGCATCTCCAATAAAAGAACATATTTCATCTGATAATGATGTTTACGTATGGTCTAATGCTAAAGGTACTCATCGAGGTCAAGCCATTGAACCACTGTATAAAACACTTCCTCAAATAGTTCAGGAAGATGAGTTATTCTATGAATTATTAACCATTGTAGATACTATTCGGGTTGGGCGGGTTAGAGAAATAAAAATTGCAATCGAAGAATTAAACAAACGATTAAAAAATGCCTAGTACAAATATCCGAATGCTACAAACTGTTGCTAATGGTTTGGGAGAATTGAGAGATGAAATGGTTTTTGTAGGAGGTGCCGTTGCTGAACTTTATGCCGATAATCCGGCAGCTTCGGAAATCAGACCAACTATTGATGTAGATTGTGTAATTGAAATTAGTTCAAGACTTCAATTTGCACGAATGGAAGAAAATCTTAGAGTCAGAGGATTTACCAACGATACTTCAAAAGGAGCACCTATTTGCAGATGGATTTACAAGGATATTAAAGTCGATGTTATGCCAACCGATTCAAAAGTTCTTGGATTCACAAATCGGTGGTATGAAGAAGGAATTGAAATTAAAATATCAAAAACACTCCCCAATGGAACAGAAGTATTTGTATTTCCACCAGAATATTATTTGGCTGCAAAATTTGAGGCGCACAATTCCCGAGGTGGAAATGATTTACGTCAAAGCCACGATTTTGAGGATATCATATACATTTTGGATAATTGTCCGGACATTTTAGAAAATATAAGTGGTTCAAATCCAAATGTCAAAATGTATTTAAAGAAAGAATGTCAGAACCTTTTGGAAAATCCAAACATTACAGAAGGAATTGAGACTGCTTTACCTTATGGCTCAGGAGAAGAAAGCGGCGATATATTAGGTATGTTAATTCGTGAAATTGCTGAAATCGAATAATGGAGAAAGG
>Ga0302293_10000507_pt1 | contig 20756 bp, 15 predicted proteins | sample III_Fen_N2_2_FD_198758 | JGI IMG/M metagenome (GOLD analysis project Ga0302293, IMG submission 198758) | Peat permafrost microbial communities from Stordalen Mire near Abisko, Sweden - III_Fen_N2_2 | ecosystem: Environmental > Terrestrial > Soil > Wetlands > Permafrost | place: Sweden: Abisko...
GATCAACGAAAGACTACGAGAGCTATGTAGAGTCCTGGCTTCCGGCGGTCCTTTCTTGCGCGAAACCGAACGCTTCGGTCTATATTTGCTGCGACTGGAAATCGTCATCGGCCTTTTTTGCTGCGCTGGAAAAAAGATGCATCGTAAGAAACAGGATTACCTGGCAGCGCGAAAAAGGAAGAGGCGCGGCGCATAACTGGAAAAATTGCTCCGAGGATATCTGGTTCGCGACAATGGGTGAAAAATATACCTATAATGTAGGCGCCGTAATGCATAGAAAAAAAGTAATAGCGCCTTACCGCGAAAATGGCGAACCGAAAGACTGGACGGAAACGGAAGACGGAAAATTCCGGCTTACATACCCGTCAAATTTTTGGGATGACATTACAGTGCCATATTGGTCAATGAGTGAAAACACCGAACACCCGACCCAAAAGCCCGAAAAACTCGTCGCAAAGCTGATACTTGCGAGTTCGAATCCAGGGGATCTTGTGTTCGATCCGTTCGGCGGCTCGGGAACCTCTGCCATCACTGCGAAAAAATTGGGTCGTCGATACACTTGTATCGAACAAAACAGAACCTATTGTCTTTGGGCCGAAAAACGCCTGGCGCGGGTAGAAGATGGAGACATGACTATTCAGGGATACTCGGACGGGGTTTTCCGCGAACGGAACAGCGGAAGCAAATAGCGACCATACGGAAAATCACCTTGTTAATAGAACAAAATCTTCGTTTCATATACACTACGGCTTATGGCAAAGACAATCGACGACAAAAAAATCATCTATACGATGGACCGGGTCTCCAAAAGTCACGGAACAAAACAAGTCCTTAAGGACATCAGCCTTTCTTACTTTTATGGGGCAAAGATCGGCGTTCTCGGTCTTAATGGTTCGGGAAAATCAAGCCTGTTAAGGATACTCGCGGGTGTGGACACGGAATTCCTTGGCGAAACTTCCTGTGCCCCCGGATACACAATAGGTTATCTCGAGCAGGAACCGCATCTCCAGGACGGAAAGACCGTCAAAGAAGTCGTTTCCGAAGGCGTTCAGGAAACGATGAATCTCCTTGCCGAGTTCGATGCGATCAATGAGGCTTTCGGTGATCCTGACGCCGATATGGATAAACTCATGGACCGTCAGGCAAAGGTTCAGGAAAAGCTCGACGCATGCAACGCATGGGAACTCGACAGCCAACTTGAGCTCGCGATGGAAGCTCTTCGCTGCCCTGCTGCCGATCAGCTTGTCGATGTCCTCTCTGGAGGCGAGCGCCGCCGTGTGGCATTATGCCGCCTGCTTCTCCAAAAACCCGAAATCCTTTTACTGGACGAACCGACCAATCATCTCGATGCGGAAACCGTCGCCTGGCTTGAAAGACACCTTCAGCAATACGAAGGAACGATTATCGCCGTCACGCATGACCGCTACTTTCTCGATAACGTAGCAGGATGGATACTCGAACTTGACCGGGGAGAAGGCATTCCGTGGAAGGGAAATTACTCGAGCTGGCTCGAGCAAAAAAGCAACCGTCTCGCGATAGAGGAAAAGGGCGAAACCGACCGGCGCAAGCAGCTTGACCGCGAACTCGAGTGGATCCGCATGAGCCCGAAGGGCCGGCACACAAAAAGCAAAGCCCGTATTTCGCAATATGAAAAACTCCTTTCCGAAGACGGAAAAGAAAAGATAAAAGATACCAAGATCACGATTCCTGCAGGACCCCGGCTTGGCGGCCTGGTCATCGAGGCAAAGGGAATCGCCAAAAGCTTCGGCGACAGAATTCTGTTCGACAAGGTAGACTTTTTGATCCCGCCGGGAGCAATTGTCGGAATTATCGGGCCTAACGGCGCCGGAAAAACAACACTCTTCAAATTGATTGCGGGTGCCGCAGGACAGGCTGTGCCCACGGGCGGCCCGAACGGCGAGATAGGGATTATGAAACCTGACGCGGGGACTATCCGGCTCGGCGATACGGTAAAGCTTACTTACGTTGACCAGATGCGCGGAAAGCTCGACCCGAACAAAACCGTCTATGAACAGCTCTCGGACGGATACGATATCATAAAGCTTGGCGCGATGGACGCAAACGGCCGCGGAATAAACGGCCCCTTGCGCGAAGTAAATTCCCGCGCTTATTGCTCGTGGTTTAACTTCTCCGGCGCTGATCAATCCCGCAAGGTCGGGGTTCTTTCGGGCGGAGAGCGCAACCGGCTCAATCTCGCCATGATGGTGAAAGAAGCCGCCAACGTCCTCCTTCTCGACGAACCAACCAACGATCTCGACGTTAACACCATGCGCGCGCTCGAAGAAGCCCTCGACAGTTTCGCAGGCTGCGCGATGGTTGTCAGCCATGACCGCTGGTTTCTCGACCGCGTCTGTACGCATCTTTTGGCTTTCGAGGCAGACGGAGAAGTGGTCTGGTATGACGGTAACTGGAGCGAGTACGCCGAATGGCGACACGAAAAATACGGTTCCGACGCCGACACGCCGCATCGCGGGGTATACCGAAAACTTGAAAGATAATCCGGAATTTGCCTCGTGATGAAGAAGTAACCTATACTTCTTACCATGAGGCTTGAATGATTTATCGCAAAACGTTCCTGTATTCATTTATAACCATCCTGGTTCTCGCAATACCGCTCACAATACTTTTATTGAGCGGTATTTTTTTTATCGCCGAAAAAGAGAAAACAGATATTGAATTAACCGTTAATCAAACCGCAACCTTGCTCGGTACGTTCATCACCCAGAAAATTGAGCACTTGCAAATTCTTTCCGCCGATTCAGGGCTCCATAATACCGGAATAACCAGTGAACTTCGCTTACAAGACGCGGAACCCCTTTTTCAAGTCACCAAGGCAAGCCGTATATATATTATTTCTGCCGATGGAACGGGTTTGAGTCAGGACGGTAAAAAGCAGCTTTTTGATTCAGCGCCTTTTTTTGCGTCAGTTCGCAAAGGGAACCCTTCTATTATCAATCCCCTAAATATTGAAGGGATAGCCGACAAACAGTATGCAATTGCGATTCCCGTTATGCATAATGGCGCGTTTGCGGGAGCCCTTCTCGAATTTATTCCATGGAAAAATTTCTCCGCTTTGATCGAAAACCTGCAATTCGAAAAAAACGGATTCAGTTTTATTAAAGATGCATCGGGAGAATTTCTCGCCTTTCCGGGAGCGGACCCCGAGAAACTGAATCTTGACTCAAAAAAAAGCATATACGCTTTGGCTCCTATCCCCGGAACAAGCTGGTTCTTGGGGACAACGGTTCTTCGCTCTGAAGTTCTCTCGCAAGTATGGCTACTGCAGCTTTTATACGCATTTATGCTCATTGCGCTCATGTTAGGAGTTGTTTCCTTTTACAGGAGAACGCTTTCCTATCAATCAGAAAAAGAAAAATCAATGAATTTGATTCGGGATGTAAATATCAAGTTGACGGAACAAAGCCGTATTATCAGCAAGATGGCAAAAATTCGCTTAAGCGAAAGCAAAATCCAATATGAGTCACTGTTTGAAAATATGAGTTCAGGCGCGACTCTTCACGAGATTCTATATGACGAAAAGGGGGTTCCCGTTGACTTCAGATTCCTTTCGATAAATGGCATGGCTGAAAAAATGATGCACCTCAAGAGAGAAGACATTATTGGTAAATCTTATAGAGAATTTTCACCGAAACTAAACAGCAAATGGATTAATGCCCTGAGTGAAGTTGCAAACGGCGGGGCGCCTTTGCGCCTCGACAATTACAACACAGAAGACGGAACCATATTACAGAATATCGCCTATTCTCCGAAACCGGGTCAGTTCGTCATGCTTTTCGACGACATAACCGAGGAGACAAACGCCAAGCTGGCTCTCGAGGAAGAACGCATAAAACTAATTGAGGCAACCAGGACTGCAGAAAAAGCCAATCAGTCCAAAAGTCGTTTTCTGGCAAACATGAGCCATGAAATCCGCACACCGCTTAATGCGATAATTGGACTTGCTGAAATAGAAATTGAATCGCAAAAAGATCCCTTCCGGTCAAGACCTTTCTCGGAAATACGGGAAGCAGGAAAAAATCTTATGAGTCTCCTGAACGATATTCTCGATTACTCAAAGATGGAAGCCGGAAAGCTTAGTCTCGTAAAATCTGATTTTTTGCTTGAAGATGTTATTGCGAATGCGCTTATGGTAACAATACCGCGCTTGAACAAAAAAACCGTTCAATTATTGGTTGATATTGACTTACATTTACCCGCAAGAATATTTGGCGATCCTCTTCGCCTTTGGCAAATTCTGAAAAACGTTCTCGACAATGCCTGTAAATTTACTGACGAAGGCGAGATCCTGCTTCGTATCTCAAATATCGAAAACAAGTCACTTCAATTTTCCTTCTTTGATACGGGAATAGGAATAGCCGCAGAACATATGGATAATCTTTTTGGTGTTTTCGAACAGATAGGAGAAAACACAACGCACCATTTGGGCGGGACGGGACTTGGACTTTCGATAACAGGTCAACTCGTCGATATGATGGAAGGTTCGATTTCGTTTGAGAGTTCCCCGGGAAAAGGTACACAGTGTACGGTTACATTACCGCTCGAACCGGCAACGGACGGAATAACCCTCTCTTCCTTAATCAAGAAATCCCGGGTTTTAAATGACTTTCGAATATTGATCATTGCAAGCGACAAAACTTTATCGCATTTGATCGAATCTCTTCTTGAACACGCAAACTGTATACCGGCTTGCGCATCCAATGTTCCTGATGCGCTATCCACGATTAGGCGCTTGCAAAAAACAAACAAGCCGTTTGACCTGATTATTCTTGATTCTGATATACCCGGAACAAACGGAGTACATGCATCGGAAGAAATTATTAAAATTTCTCCGTCAACGCCGATCATTTTGATGGTAAATACGTGGAATCGGAACCAGATAGAAGATGGCATTAAAAAAACCGGACTCCTGAACGTAATCGATAAACCCTTTCTCCCAACCCGTTTTTTCGAAAAACTTTCCTCTTTCATCAGTGATAAGGGCCATTTGTCGGTGTTTGAAGCAAAAAAATCACACGATCAGTATCCAATGGCGAAAATTCTGGTAACGGAAGACAACCCACAAAACAGAGAAGTTCTCGGCCGCATGCTCCAGCTGTTTGGAATACAACCAGACATTGCATGCGACGGCACAGAAGCCTTGCTGATGGCCGGGAAGCAAGATTATGATCTGATCCTTATGGATATTCAGATGCCCAAACTCAATGGTCTTGACGCAACCAGACTAATCCGCGCACAAGAAAACGCCACGGGTAAAATCCCAGTTCCGATAATAGCCATGACCGCATACGCCATGGATGAAGATTTACAAAACAGTAAAAATGCCGGAATGAATGATCATATAACTAAACCGCTTGAGATCGCAATTTTAAGCAATATTCTTGATACGTTTCTTGAAGAGGAAAAAGAGCAGGCAATAATAACCGACAGTGATGGAATTATGCCTGAAATAGAAGGGATCAATACACACGAAGGGCTCGAAAGACTCGGGGGAGACTCTGTCCTTTATGCGCGCTTACTCGTCAGTTTTAAGAAAATGATTGAATCACCGCAAAGCGATGCTAAGACAGCTTTATCTCCTGATAAAATTCAGGAAACGCTCATGCACATTCATACGATCAAAGGACTTGCCGGCAGCTTGGGCGCAAAATCCCTGAACACAATTGCAATACAATGTGAAAAAAGTTTAAAAGAAAGTGAACAGAAAGAAGAACTATATGAAAAATTTATTACTTCTTGTATCGAAACGGCAAAAGCAATAGAACTGAAAATCCAGATAAAAACAGAAGAAACACAAGACACAGGATTTTTCTTGCAAGGTACTGACGAAGAACTGAACCTTCTCTTAAGCGATCTTTTGATTCACCTTGAAAATGGAGACGTATCAGAAATAAAAAACAGAATCGATCAGCTCTCCCAAAAAAAATATAATCGGCTTTCATCGGGGGATATAGCTGGCATAAACAACCTGTCCCTTTCATTTGATTACGATCAAATCCTGAAAATTATCAGCCGAATTATCCAAGTTTGAAATTTGCACACAACAACGCTGGCGAACTATAATCATAAAAGAGAATAATGTGGGAGATTTTGTGCGAATCAAGAAATTGAGTCAAATGATAACAATTTTAACGCTTTCTCTCTCGGCTGCAGTAATTGCAGTCACAATTTATTCTTTTTATCTCGTTGAACTGCGAAATACCTTTTCAAATAACACAGCAAGCGCAATTAGTGCCGGATATCAACTGCTCGAAGGGAAAGAGTTGCTTACAACATCAATCCGTCAGTATTTTTCCACGGGACAAATTGAAAACAAGACTGAATACTTAACAGAGCTTACCTTCACCAAATCCAGAGAACACGCAATCGAAGCCTTGATGAAACTTCCCCTAACAAAAAAAGAGAGCGAACTGTTTGGCACTGCTATGGAAAAATCGAATACCCTGGTAATGTTGGAAGGAACTGCCCTGTCTGCTGCTGATGATAAAAACATGACTTTAGCAACCTCGATAGTATTTGGGGAAAATTACCAAAGCATGAACAACCTGATTGATAATACAATCAAACAGGCTATCAACAGCCTCCAGGATCGTCTTGAAATTACGCGCAGTAACTATTCAGACAAAATAAAATTTTCGGAAATACTGGCCATCGCAACTAATCTGCTTAATTTTTTAACTGTTTTTTTTACGCTTAACATCTACCTTAATAAAAAAATTATACTTCCAATAATTGGATTGACAAAAAAAACCCGGAAAATGATGAAAGGGGATTACGTCACTTCTTTCGATATCGGTGCGGATAATTCAGAGATCTCGGAACTCGGTGAAGTACTGGAATCATACCGCCAGACGCGGGAAGACACACAACTTAAGCACAACGTCATTCAAATGCTTGCAAAACTCACGGACAGCATCAAGAACACGGAAAACATCGATCTCTTCGCACACAAATTACTTGAAGGCCTGCAGGAATTTTTGGGATTCAACGCGGGCTTGTTTTATCTTGTAGATCAAGACAATGACTCACTTTATACCACGGCAACTTGGGGAATTGATCTTCCGAACGCTGCGTCATCGGGAGAGGGTCCTGCCGGAGGCCTCGCATTCGAAGCCATTTCTTCCCTCAAGACCGTCATAATACATAACATTCCAATTGAATATTTCAAGATAAGTTCAGGCCTTGGAAGCTTGTTGCCTTCCTCTCTTGTTTTTATTCCGCTTCAGACGACAAAAGAGGCAATCGCGTGCCTTGAACTCGCGTTCTTCGGAGACTTTTCCCGGGAACAGTCAGCGCTTATTAAGGATCTTCCCAACGCCATCACGCCTTATTTGATAATCCTTCAGCGCAATTTACGGACGCTTGAATTGCTCGCTGAAACAAAAAAGCAAGCACTCTGGCTGACTGACATGAACAATGAACAACGCGCAATTTTCGACTCAATAACCACGGGCATCGCGCTTCTCCAGCACAGAACCTTATTGCATGCAAACACAAAACTTGAAGAAATACTAGGTTATGAATCCGGTGAACTCAGCGGAAAAGCCACAACTCTCTGGTTTCCGGACGATGATGAATGGGACTTGCTCAAGAAAGAATGCAAGGAAACCATCGCGCAAAACGGACAATTCCAAAAAGAATTGGAGCTTAAAAAAAAGAACGGAACCCTTTTTTGGTCGCGCATCAGGGCACGGATACTCGATAAAAAGAACGACGGAACAAGATACGTATGTATTATTGAAGATATTACGGAAGAGCGCAATGCAAGTGAAATATTGCGAAAAGCAAAAGACGCCGCAGAAAAAGCTACGCGTATAAAGAGTGAATTCCTGGCAAATATGAGCCATGAAATCCGCACGCCATTGAATGCGATAATTGGAATGTCCCATCTGGCGCAAAAAACCGGGCTTACTCCGAAGCAGGAAGACTACCTTCAAAAAATTGAAATCTCGGGGCAGCACTTACTGGGTATTATTAACGACATCCTGGACATCTCAAAAATAGAAGCCGGAAAATTCAATATCGAACTGCAGAGCTTTGACCTGGAGGACATGCTTTCCATGGTCGCGGGTGTGCTTAACGAAAAAGCAGCCGTCAAAGAACTTGAATTGGTGTTTAATATCGCGCCGGAAGTTCCGCGGCACTTAATCGGAGACAGCCTCAGGCTAGGACAGATACTGCTTAACTATGGAACTAACGCGATAAAATTTACGGAAAGAGGCGAAATCTGTATTTCGGTAAGAAACCAGGAAGTAACTCAAGACAACGTTCTTCTGTATTTCTCAGTTAGAGATACAGGCATCGGCCTTACACCAGAACAAAAAGATAGACTGTTCGTCAGTTTTCAGCAGGGAGACATGACAATTACAAAAAAATATGGAGGTACGGGTCTTGGCCTTTCGATCTGCAGACAGCTTGCAAATCTTATGGATGGTAAAGTAGGAGTGGAAAGCAAGGAACATGAGGGAAGCACTTTCTGGTTTACAGCCCGGCTTGGGCTGGACCGCACAAAACCACCCGTACCGATGTCCTTCCAGGAACTCCGTAAATGTAAAGCTCTTGTCGTTGACGATAATAAAAGCGCTAGAATGATGATGAACAAACTGCTCGATTCTATCGCAATTACGACGGTGCTCGCAGCGTCGGGCAAAGAAGCCATTGAAGAATTCAAAGCCGCCGAGCGGGCAGAAAAGCCTTTTGACATAATTTTTCTTGATTGGCGCATGCCCGAAATGGATGGACTTGAGACGGCCCGTAAGCTGACCTCGATTACACCCGAAAAAAAACTGCACATCGTAATGCTTACTGCCTATGATCAAAAAGAAGTTTCACATGAAACAGATGCTTTTGGCATAGAAGCCCTCCTGACAAAACCAATTACTCCGTCCATTCTGTATGAGACATGCATGGTGATAATGGGCAAGGAATTTCCGATAGCTCTGCCTAAAAAAAATGAAATTATCTCGCGTGAGCAAAAACTGAAAGCGATAGAAGGAAGCCGGGTCCTCCTCGTAGAGGACAATGAACTAAATCAGGAAGTCAGCGCATGCTTGCTTACCGAGGCGGGCATGATAACGGACGTCGCCGACAATGGCGTCATGGCATTACAAAAAATTGAAAAAAAGGATTATGATCTCATTTTTATGGATATGCAGATGCCCATTATGGACGGATTGACCGCCGTGCGCGAAATCAGAAAAAACCCCGCATACTGGGACCTTCCCATTGTCGCTATGACAGCAAATGCAATGCAACAGGATAAGGAAGCTTGCCTCGAAGCAGGAATGAATGATTTAATAGTAAAACCCGTTGAACCCGAAAAGTTATTCAACACCCTCATTTCCTGGATTACACCGAACAAATCGGACCCAAAGCGCAAGGATATATATACTATCGCTCCACAACTACTTGATCTGCTTCGGGACAATGATGCGCTCGCCCCTGATTTTTTGGCGGAGAATGCAAACCTTATAAAAAAAACCTTTCCGGAAGAATTCAACTCGATAACGACAGCTACAACTTCCTTTGAGTTTGGAAAAGCAAGCAAATTGTTGGCAGATGCAATCATAAAGGCAGGGATAACACAATGAAAAATGAAACCATCGTCAATGATGATGAAATAACCAAGATTCTGAATCACGAGCCGACAAGAAACACCATTCTGGTCGTGGACGATACTGTTGAAAACCTTTCTCTTATGGCAGCAATCCTTAAGGATGACTATAAGGTCAAGGTTGCCAATAACGGCGAAAAAGCCATCGCAATAACAAATCTTGTGCCTCAACCCGACCTCATTCTACTCGACATCATGATGCCAGAAATGGATGGATACGAAGTATGCAAAAGAATAAAAAAGGATCCCAAAACGCGCGATATTCCCGTAATATTTCTGACAGCATTAAGTGAGATGGATGCCGAAAAGCGCGGATTGGAATTAGGCGCCGTCGACTATATCACCAAACCCATCAGTCCGATCATTCTGCTCGCTCGCGTGAAAAATCATCTCAAGCTGAAATCTTCGGCAGACTTTCTTCGTGACCAGAATTCGTTTCTTGAAGCGGAAGTTGAACGCCGAACCCATCAAATCCGCGCAGTTCAGGAAGTCACAATCCTTGCTCTTGCTTCGCTTGCCGAAACCAGAGACAACGATACGGGCAATCACCTTAAACGCACGCAGGAATATATCCGCAGCCTTGCCTTAAAGCTAATAACCCACGATCATTTCGCCGCGGGTCTTTCAGATACGTACCTCACTATGATTATTAAATCCGCTCCTCTTCACGATATCGGGAAGGTCGGTATCCCCGACTCAATTCTCCTGAAACCAGCTCCGCTCGATCAAAAAGAATTCGAAATCATGAAAACACATACAACACTAGGACGTAATGCAATAGTTAACGCCGAAAACTCACTTGGGTTCCGGGTTGACTTTCTAAAAGTCGCAAAAGAAATCGCCTACTCGCATCATGAGAGATGGGACGGAAAGGGCTATCCAGGAAACCTGCTGGAGGACGACATCCCTTTGTCTGCGCGCCTGATGTCAATTGCCGATGTATACGATGCGCTTATTTCAAGGCGCGTATATAAAGAACCCATGAATCACAAGCAAGCCTGCGATCTGGTAATTCAGGGAAAAGGCTCTCAATTTGACCCCTTGATCATCGAAGCGTTCATTTCGACTATGGATGATTTCAGAGATATCGCCCTCAGACATTCAGACGAAGACGAATGCGGGAAAGGCGAATAGCACGAGCTAGGCATCATTTATCAAGATAGCCTCGCTTGACAAGCTCCAGCCTGAGCGATGATGGAATATGTGAGGAACCTGAAACGTCAGAAGTTATAACAAGCCTTGCCGCCTCGCGAAACCAAGAACCTGCGTCTTCATTCTTTCCTCCGATCTCAAAGCAGAGAGCGGCATTTAAATAAGCAGAGGCAATTTCTGCGATGTAAGTGTTATTCTTTCCGTCAAGAGAGCGATACTCCGCCGCCGCCGCGAGAAAATCTGAGGCTCCTTCAATTGCTTTTCCAAAAACAATATCAGGAACAGCTTGAGAGACATTAGCACGATTAAGCCGTGCGGTAAGAATTTCATCGCTCTGTTTCGCAAGCGTAACCGCGCGATCCATATATCGATAAGCTTCAGCGATAATATCTACCGCGGCAAGTGGTGGCGCATCACCGCCGCGCATCGCTACAAGAGAGCCTTTATACGCCAGAGCCTTTGCATTATCTGGTTCCGATAATAGAATTCTGTCGAAAGACGCTTCGGCTTCTTTCTTTTTTCCTGCGCGAAATTGAAGTTCCGCGTACTCAAAGGAATTTACAGCTGAAACCTTTTGAAGGGCTTGCTCGGAAGAGAGTGCATTATTTTGTGCTTCTGTCCCGGCCAAAGCCTTCAGTTTTTCTATTTGAACAGAATCTGCTTTTTTATTCTTTTGCGTCTCTGCGCGACTCGCCCGCATTTTAGCTATCACAGGAAATAAAACCGGAATGTCGAGCGTATCGTCACTCCATAAAGAGAGCATTTCTTCCTGCGTCCGGCTTTCTGGAGCTAGATAATCATAGATCTTCGGAGTCAGCGAGGACGGAGCACCGCCGCCGCTTCCGGCAGAAGAACGAAGGGCAACCGATAAGTATCCATCGCGCCCCCATGGCGTCCAGCCTCCAACGCACAGATACTGCGACGTTTTGTTTACAGTAAAGAAACCGTTCAAGCGTCTATCCGAAAGGGGAATGCGAACAACAATTTCTTTATCATGATTTCTGGAAACAACGAAAAGAGGCTCGGAAAATTTCCCGTCAGCGGAAAACAGAGACCCTTTTAAACCCTGCACCGCAACGACATAATCCCAGGGTGCCGAAGGGTCAAACGCCACGCCCTCGGCCATTTCATCCCGGGGAACGGTGCTTCCTTTCCCGTCACCGTCTGCGTCAATATAAATCCTGATATTCCGTGCCTGATTTCCCTTTGCGCTAAAAGATAAGTCTAACTGCCAATAATCCGGAAGATCGCTCCACTTAGCGTTATATACCGGTTCGTGCACGGTATAACGAACAAGATCCAAGGAGCCAGGAATAAAATCAGGATGCGTGGGATATTGAAGTCCCCCGAATCCATGATCGTCGCCTACGGGATCATAAAAAACTTCCGCGACTCGCCCGCCCGTAAAAGATGGATCAGTCTCAAATTTCGCAACTGACTGAAAAGCCCGTTCCATAATGTCCGAATAAATAAAAAACAAGGATATCCCGACCAGAGCTATCACAAGAAGGATGATTCTGCGCGCATACCATGAAAATGTTTTATTTCTCATAATACACCTCCGCTAAATAAGCGGAAAATACGGTTTATCGCATCAGGAACGAATCTGCTGGAAATGACCACGCTGAAAGTAAACGCAGAAAAAATAAAAAGGTTTTGCGGATCAAGCAGCGCTTGTACAGTCCGGCCAAACCGGGTTTTCGGCTCCGGCCTTGCGCAGGATGACGCATCCTTTTTTTTTCGCGCTTCAAAGGCATACTCAAACCGTATTGCCTTGGAGGAACAAACGCCGATGCACTCTCCGCATTTAGCGCATGTAATTTCGGGTCTTCCTTTTTTTCCGGTTATCGTATCCTGATCTATCGCGCAAAATGGACAAGCCGTTGCGCATTTAAGACAGCCAGTACATTTCTCGGTATCAATGCAAAGCCTGTATCCGCTCAATCGATCAACGAGTGACTGAAAAGCGCCAAAAGGGCATAAGGTCGAACACTGAAACCGTTTGCGCGTCAAAAACGGCATGACGATTACGAGCCCCAGAAAAAGCCCGATAAACAATACGGTAGCGATCAAGGTTGGAATATTATTAATAGGTGCAAATTCAGTCACAAGTTTAAAAGGGCAAAACCATTCGCAATATACCGATGACATTACGGCGACGGTTGCCAAAATAATGAAAAACAAAAAAGCAAACTGAAATGCGCGAAAATCCTTGTTATGCGAAAGAACATGCAACCTGGGTTTTTTCGCGAATCGGGATACGGCATCCTCCCACCCGCCGTAGAAGCACACCCAACCGCACCAGCCCTTACCGATTGTCACCGTGGCGATAAACCAGATAAAGAGCATCGCAATAACCGCTGCAAAGTTACCAATTATCGGTCCTGGATAGATAATCGTTTTCGTTAATGCATAGGGAATCATGATCGCCGGAATAATAATATTGCAAAAAGGGTTTTCTGCGTTCAATGTCGTGTCTGCGGTAATTGCCATGCTACCCCGCACATCATACAAAATTCCGATAAATGAAATCATAAAAAACACCGCAAAGGCAGATTGGAAAATCCTTCGATATTTTGAAATTTGCTTGGTTCGCATTATTTGCACGAAAATTATCAAAAGAAAAACCGCATAAATCCAGGCAGATGGAGATTGAGTTTGACCCGCAAGAACAAAAAAATATATCAGAGCGGCCATGAAGCCGCTAAAAAAAATAGTTTGAATCATTTTACTTACTCCCGAACAAGAAAGGAATTATGCCGATGAAAATCAAGAAATAGCCTCCGACAAGAACTTGGGTCATTCTTGCGATTCTTTTAAATAATCCGGAATATCTTGCAAGGAAGGGAATGCCTAAAAGAGGAATGAAAAAAGGAAGCGTCCCGATGTAGAACATAAAAAAATACATCGCCCCGCCAAGAGGCGTACCTGATGACGCAGAACGGAACGCAGCTGTCCAAAATGGAGGGCAAACATGCAATCCCACGCAGAGGCCGGAAAGCAATGCCGTCATTCGGTCCCCTGAAACAAAGGAAAAAACCCGAGCACGGGTGCATCGTGGAGCATTCCCTGTTTTGTTCCCGCAACCAAGGCGCGCGAGTATTCGCGGCGCAAAACCGCTTGAGAGAAGAATCATCCCGCAAAAAATATAAGCGATCGTAGATAGATGACGCGCCAGAACAGGATCGAAGAACTCCAGGACGAGCAATCCGGAAAGTCCAAGCGCAAAACCAAGAGCAATATATGTGACGAGTCTTCCGCCCAAAAAAAGACCGATTAATGAAATATTTTTCCTGTGGGAAAGACTCTCGCGGCCAAGGAGAAACGGCAGTAGAACAGGAGCGCAATACATGACGCACCATGTTCCCGTAGAGAGTCCAAGCCCAAAAGGCTCTACAACACTGGTTATAATGCTCATCTTTTTATCCTTTTTTATTCTGCGTATCTGTCTATTTGCTTTTTCGCTTCGATAGCCTCAGGAGATCCCGGAGAAATGGCTATGCATGCATCAAAAGCAGCCAGACCCTCGTCAAGTTTGCGGGATTTTACGAAATACAATCCTTTGTACAAATCGATCGTTCCCTGCAATAACGGCGAAAAATCTTTCATTCGGACATCCAGCCAATCAATATCTGTCTTCATTATTTTATATCTATTGACCGGAGACCCGATGCTGATTTCATAGCTGTTTTCCATTCTGAGAAATCTCAAATCGGGCACAGTGGGAGCGGAGGTTACCGCTTTATCGATAAGATCCGTTCCGGTTTTTAAAAGCTCCAAAGCTTTAATTCCGTTTTTATTTTTCGCATACACTCCAGCTTCGATCGTTATCAGGCTCCCATAATAAGCCATCGCAATCGGCGAATCTTTCTGTATGCTTGAGAGAATCACTTTACCTTTTTCGATGTTTGAGGGATCAGTACGGGATTCATCGTGAAGTTTAATACCCTCGCGAAGTTTTTCGTCAAACCCTCCGACGCCCGTGTCTGCCATTGCAAAGCTACCGACCAAAAAGAACATAAATCCGGCAAAAGCCACCACAGAAAATTTTCTCATTATCGTCTTTCTCCTTTTAATTTTAAAACCCTGCGGTTCCGCAAAACAAAACCCGTCCTGCTCCGTCATGATTAACCCCATAAGAAAAAGAAAAATAAGCAAACACGGGATTGTCAAAAAGTATTCGTGCCCCAACGCCATAGGCATCCACGAAGCGGATATCCCCAGAAAGAACCGCAACGTCGGAAAAGCCAAAAAGCTGCACGCCGCAGTTAAAAGCCGGCGGAACGGTAAACGAAGCTATGTTTTGCCTGATCTCTGCGGAGCCAAACGCAAAGGAAGGAACCATAAGCGTTTCTGCAGGATAACCCGAGCGAATGTTTCGATCCTCAGTCAGAAAAAGATCGAAAGTACAATCTCCCATGGATATTCCCCCGGCTCCCTTCAGGGCAATCATCGTTTTTTCCAAAACACGTCCATGTATGAAAGCCGATCCTTCGCTTTTTTTCGCCGGCAGCGTTGGGTATATATAGCCCCTTGCGTCAAACCCGATGTCACTCTCATTTCCATAACGATTAGGATCCCCGGGTATAAGATGTTTTCTGTATTCCAAAAAAGGCTGAATGGAAAATAGACTGTTACCGCGAGGCAACACATCGGGAAGAAGAACCGATCCGTCCACGCCCACAAGCAACCCTGGATTAAAAAAATAGCCGGTCATAACAGCGGCTTCGAAAGGAACACCGGCGGTTCCGGTTGCAGTCGTTATCGTTGTTCCATTGCTCTTTCCCGGTCCCAAATAAAATAAACTACCGCCGAGCACAAAGGACGAATCGCCGACGTTATTGTGAACATACTTTATGCCATTCCTGTTCCATCCGGCATATAAACGAACCGACGCCCGGTCACCGCCAAGGCCATCTTTACCAACCATGCCATAAATTCCACCGCCGCCGAAGCGCCAAAAAAATCCCTGCGAAACGGTTACGACGATCGTGCGTTCTGTCGGATTTTTACGCGGAGGAACAATCTGCAGCGACGCCTCATACACATATCCGCTTTCCGTCAGGCATAACTCGGATTCCCTGCATTGACGCACTAAAGCGTCTTCGGTCGCCGACTCGTTCGGGTACACGGACAAAAAGGACATAACCGTTTCAGGTCGCAATATTTCCGCTACAGACGTCGCTGTTGTTTCACTGCCGTTATTGTCAACGGTTAATCGGTTTATGCCGTCTATCGTCCATTCGTATTCATTACTGTCGATTACAATCTTGATCTTTACGATACGAACTTTTTCGGTTGGCGCTGTTCCTTCCCGTACTTCGGCAAAACTCACAAACCCCAAAAACAAAAAACAGATAAAAAAAATGACCATTGTTTTTTTCATCTTCAATTTCTGCTTGTTTCACACTCAACTGCTTTCAGGTTGTGTACCATCCAACTAAAACCGAATTCCATTAGCGGCCATGTTAAAAGTCCGAATGTTGGCATCCATGCCCAGATTACCCTCATAAAAGTAACGTTTTTAAATAGAATTATATTTATTACCCAACATACAGCCGAAATTATCGCCCAGCCTGCGAATGCCGAACTGACTTCGGTTTTCCTGTCCAGAGAAACGACAGCAGTCGCGTTTGGTGACTTTAAATACCTCATCAATTTTATGAAAGCGGGAATGACATAACCAAGCCAACCAGGGATAGCAATAGCAATCGCGTATAAGCCAAATCCGTCCAGCGCAAACCAGATACCGACAGAAGTCATGTATAGAGTTCCATACACGATTCCTCCTGCCATAAAAAACCAGTCAGCTTTGTTACTGTAGATTTTCTTTCCTCTTCCGCTTATCGTTTCGATAAGCTCGTCAAGGTTCCCAAGCGATTCGACTACCTGGCTGAATGCGTCATCATATGGAATTCCCCGGGCTGTGCAGTCCGAAATACGGTCATTGATATGCGTCTCAAGCTCTTCTTTTTGCTCTGCCACTCCATCCGTTTCCGTAATGCCGCGGAAAAGGCCGCGCACGAAATAATGTACCGCGTCCATCGGTTTATTTTGCATCATTCCTCTCCTATCAATCTGTCGAGTATTTTTTTTGCCGATAGCCATTCCGAACGTAATTTTTTGCAATATTCAACGCCTGTTTCGGTAATTGCGTAATATTTACGTCTTCCGCCCTGGCTTTCTTCACCCCAATACGCTCGTATGTAATTTTGCGTTTCAAGCCGGCGAAACGCAGAATATAAAGAAGGTTCCTTTAATTCATATTCACCGTCTGAACGAGCTAATACTTCCTTATAGACCTCATATCCATAGCGATCCTGCTCGGCTAGAAGTCGAAGCACGATTGTGTCGATATGACCGCGAATTATATCTTTTCCGATTCCAAGTGTTTCTTCATTCATAGTATTATGTCAGTCATAGTACTATGACATTAAGTATATGTCAATATAAAAAATTGACATATGGGTCGCGCTACAATACAGTTATGACCATGCAGTAAATCAACGACCCTTTATTCGATTCTCCGGGATTTACCGAATTTCTTTTTAAGAATCTTACTTCGGCTATTTTTATTGGTTTGTCGCTATTCACAACATTACCGAGCTTGAAGAACAGAAGAAAAGGATACAGAGCCTGGCTAACAAGGATTTTCTTACCGGTTTGGATAAAAGATGGTCTTTTTTTGAGGTCGCCAACGCCCTTTACCAGAAGGCGAAACACGGAAATATTCGTATTTCGATCGCTATGTTTGATATCGATTTTTTCAAAAAAGTAAATGATACATGGGGAAATGCAGCTGGCGATTTTATCCTCAAGGCCGTTGCAGAAATACTCAGCACAAATCTCCATAAAGCAGACCTGGTCTCGCGTTTTAGCGGCGAAGAATTCTGCGTCCTGATGCATTGCACCGAAAAAGATGATGCACATGCAGTAATTGATAAAATCCGACTACTGACTGAACAGCATGTTTTCCTGATTGAAGGCAAAAAAATTGATATCAGCATAAGCGCCGGTCTTTCATCAGTCCTTGAAGAAAACCTGGAAGAGATGATCAAAAGAGCCGACGAAATGCTCTACAAAGCTAAAACGAACGGACGAAACTGACTGAAGAATATACTAATTAAACAGCAAAACAAGTATAGCTTGCATATTCAGGTTTAATGACGGACACTAGACGCTAAGGAGCTTATCTATGCCGGATAAATTCAGAAACATCGCAGTCCTTATCGACGCAGAAAACATATCGCACAATTTCCTGGAGGACATATCGGAAAACGTCGCACTTTACGGAATTGTCTCGGTTCGTAGAATTTACGGAGACTGGACATCGGAAAAAATGAAAGGATGGAAGGCTCTACTGCTCGAGTACGCCATCCAGCCAATCCAGCAATTCAGCAATACCGTCGGGAAGAACTCAACGGACAGCGCGCTTATCATCGATGCGATGGATCTTCTTTACCTTCAGCATTTTGACTGTTTTTGCATCGTTTCGAGTGACAGCGATTTTACACGGCTCGCGAGCCGTATTCGGGAACAAGGAAAATACGTCGTAGGAATCGGAGAAAAAAAGACTCCGAGCTCATTCGTTAACGCATGTAACGAGTTTATCCACATTGAATCGGCAAACAGGGAACGACAAGAAGACAAGAAAACAGAAGGAAAATTAAACAAAACAGAAATCCTGCTCGAAAAGGCCGTCGAACAGCTTGCGGACTCTTCGGGCTGGGTAATGCTCTCGCAACTCATGCAATATATCCGGCAAGTAAAACCGGACTTTGATCTACGTGAGCTTGGCGTACGCAAACCCGTCGATTACTTCACTTCGCGCAAGGAAAAATACCGCGTACAAAAAGAACGGGAGGACGCGCCGAGCGCCGTTTTCGTTTCACGCATTCGGTGACAGAAGCCCCAACATCACATCAGGATAATTCGTTATCAATCCATCCACTTTCATGCCGATCAACCGCCTCGCGACCGAAAGCTTGTTTACCGTCCAGGAATTTAACCATCTGCCCTGTGCATGACTTGCGCTTACAACCTTTTTGGAAACTTCAAACCAATAAGGATGCCATGCCTGGTGCGGAAGTGTTTTCACAAATGTTTTTGTGTCGAAATGCACTGCTTTATAATAAAGACATGCTATGGGTATTCCGGGTAATTCCGCTGCGAAACTGATAAGCGCAACCGGATCAAAGCTTGAAGCGATAAGATAGGCAGGAAGATCAGGTATATCGACCGCTACTTTCCGAATACAATCAGCTGTCAGTTTTGCGACACGAACAGCTTCTTTTTCGCGTTCCCCTTCATGGTTTACAGAAAACGCAGGATATCCAGTAACCGATCGGGCAAGTTGCCTCCACATTGGATCGAATAGCATATCGGTTTTCAGTTCAATATTGATAAAAGTTCCATCAGGTCTGGCCCGCAAAACAGTTTCAAGAAGAGGAATTCGTTCATCAGAAAATTTTGGCGAAAAATGCGAACCTGCATCCATCGAAAGCAGGTCCAAAATTTCATGATCTCTGACAGCGCCGGATCCTGATGTCAAATCATCGAGGGTATCATCATGAAAGACAATAGGCACGTCATCTTTTGAACATTGCACGTCAAGCTCAATCCCGTTTGCGCCCATATCCCAGGCCTTGCTAAAGGAAGTCATTGTATTTTGAGGGGCATATGCCATGGCTCCTCGATGTCCAAAAACCAGCGTTTTGGTTCCCGGAAAGGGAAGAGCCGAAACAATTCCCGAATTTATTTTACCCATACTCACTGCTTCCTGTCGTTTTATCGATTAATCGATATTGTTATCCAATTATAACATCTGTCTTATGAAAAATCAGTTGTTTAGTCAAACGATTTAGGCTATATTCTTCTTATGCCTGAGTCAGTAAGTGCCTCAAAACAGGATTATCTCGAAACAATTCTGGACTTCACCGCCGATGCAGGACAAGTTCGTTCGATTGACATTGCGCATGCTCTTGGGGTTTCACGCGCAAGCGTTAATAAATCCCTGGGAGTTCTCAAGGATTCCGGTCTCGTCGAACACGAACATTATGGAGATGTAAAACTTACAGAAAAAGGCCTGAAGGTAGCTCGGCAAGTTCGCGCACGGCACAACAATTTGAAACTGTTTTTGACCACCGTACTCGGAGTTAATCCGGAAACTGCGGAAGAAGATGCCTGCAAAATGGAACATGCAATAAGCCGTGAAACCGCTGCAAAACTGGAAGAATACCTGAATACTATCATATCTGCAGATAAACAAAGTTCCTGAGATAGATACTTTTTACATAACCATTACTTTATAGTTCTTTCTGTCTATTGCTTTTCAGGTTATACCTTCGTACATTTAAGTAAGCTGGTTATACATAAAATCGAATATATAAATACATGTCCGGGAGGTTTGTATGCCTTTTAATGAATCAAAAAACAAAGATAATCTTGTGGTCATCGAGAATATACAGGATTTTTATACCGCAATACTTGAATACTACGATGAACTTTTTCCAATTGATGAAAACACGGTTCCTTTTTTGCTTCAACTTCAAAAAACCCAAAAACTTTTTTCCGAAGCTCTTCACTCCCCGATGTGTCGCTACCTTGGTATCGGATGCGCAACAGGAAATCTTGAAAACCGTCTCGCCGGACAAGGACTGGACGTAACAGGTATTGACCGAAATCCCTCGATGATAGAAACGGCAAAAAGACGAATGAAACGCGGTTTTTCTACCGTACGTTTTTTTGAAATGTCAGCAATAGATATTCGTAGATTTTTGAAAAAAGGATCCTTTCATATTATAGGATGCTTGGGAAATGTACTTCCCTATATTTGCGATGAAACTTTATTGCGAAAATTCTTTTATGATACCCGGGAACTTCTGGTTCCGGGAGGAAACCTTGTTATTCAAACAAGAAATTATGATGGATTGATAACGGAAAAACCTGTTCG
>Ga0302293_10000512_pt1 | contig 20673 bp, 17 predicted proteins | sample III_Fen_N2_2_FD_198758 | JGI IMG/M metagenome (GOLD analysis project Ga0302293, IMG submission 198758) | Peat permafrost microbial communities from Stordalen Mire near Abisko, Sweden - III_Fen_N2_2 | ecosystem: Environmental > Terrestrial > Soil > Wetlands > Permafrost | place: Sweden: Abisko...
ATAAGAACTTCAAACGCCGCCGAGGAACTCAGTCCACTGCCGGAACGCACGGTGGAGGAGATCGCTGCTTCAAATCCGCCAATGGCGAAGCCTTCCTCTTGAAGCTTTTTTGCAACGCCGCGCACAAGCGCTTTCGTGGTACCCTTTTCCGTATCATTCAGTGCCAGATCGTCCAACGACATCTCCAAAGGCTCATACCCATCGCTGAAAATGCGCACCAACCGGTCGCGACGCTTGTTAACCACTGCCAGCGTATCCAGGTTAATCGCAGCCGCCAGCACCTTGCCACGGTTGTGATCGGTATGGTTGCCGCCAATTTCCGTGCGGCCTGGCGCACTGATCAACAGTACCGGTCCATTTCCATTAAAAATGTCTTCATGTTTTTTAAGCATATGTGTATAACGCGCGGTTTGCTGCAAGAGCACGCCATCGCGCTGACCATACAGATGCGTCAACCGTTTCATTACGTCAGGGGTTTTAAGTAGACGGATCATCTGCGCATATTGATTCATGAGCCTTCTGCCATCCTTCGTATCTAATTTTCAACCATTGCGGTTGCGCATCTGTTGGATAGTTCTTATTTCGAGAGCGATGTGGCAATTCCCTGCCAAAAGGTGAGGAGAGCCTCCTTGCCATGTTCCGAAAGCCCTGCCTGATAAGCGGCAACCGCATCGCTGCTTCGGATATCCCACTCGCCCAGAATAAACTTTGCCATGCTCTCATCCACATAGCGGCCTAACTCACTTTGGATTGGGGCGATTTCGTCTTCCTGTGCAGGGGTTAGCGTATAGGTCGGGAAAGGTTTGACAATGCAGCTTTGAAGCTGTGTAAGCTCGTTATTGACCTTAGCGATGCTTTCGTTGTTGTAATGATTATAGAAAGAAAGCGGGAATCGCCATGGCATATTGCCGGAATCATAAATGCTCAGGCTATAGAGAATATAAGAAGACTGCGACTGGATATCTCCCGCGTAGCTCCACAGGCCATTCTCGTCGACAGTATAGTCCTTGTCCTTTTTGCCGGCCATCGCCTCAATCGCGCCATTCTCTGTGTAAAGCACGTCTACCCATCGTAGCAGTGCGGCGGGATCCTTGCATGCGGAAGTGATGGCAAAAGTGCCCAACATGAGCGGGCCATTCACGTCTCGGTAAATTTGCTTTCCGTTATAGCTCAACGGCATCAGCAGTTCATATTGCGTGGCGGTTTCATAGGGTAACAGGTTCACGGGGTTGGGGCCAAAAAACAAGCCATAGGTGGCCGCCGCTTTGCTGTCGGTCACCGCGCGGAACGTATCGCTGGTGTAAAAGCCGTTTTTATCCAACAAGCCTTCGGCATTCATATCGGATAGGGTTTGAAGCAGTTGCAGATAATCCGCCTGTTCCGGCATAAAGCGCACCGTACCGCTTTCGTCCAGATAGATGTTGTAATCGTTGGCGACAAGCCCTACCGAGTGCGCCAAGAATTTTAAATCCCATGATCCTAAAAAAGTCATAGGGATTTCATCCGCCTTGCCATTCCCATTGGGGTCACCTGTTTTAAAAGCGCGAAGAACCTTTATCAGGCTGTTCAGATCCGTCGGAGTATCTAGTTTCAAAGCATCCAACCAAGTCCGGTTGATCCACATCGCATTTTGCGCCGGAAGTTCGTTAATAGTCGGAAGGGCGATGATTTTCCCATCCGGCAGTGTAATGGCTTCCAACCAGTCTGGATGCGCCTGTAACAATGCCCACAGGTTTGGCGCGTTTTCTGCCAGCAGAGGTTTTAAATCAATGAGTTGACCGCTTTGGGCGTACTGCGTCTGTTCACGCGTGGTAAGTTCCGCTTTAAACAGCACATCCGGCAGTTTTCCCGTGGCAAACATTTCCGTTTTGGCTGCCTGCCACTTCTGATAATCGGTATACTCGTCAAAAGTGAAACTCAAACCGGTTTGCTCCTGCATGCGTTTAAAAAAGTCATTGTCCGACCAGGTATGATTGCTGCTATCCCCATCAAAGCCGGCCATAGTATACTCGGTCGACGCCAGTGCTTCAAATGGCGTCAAAAATGCAAGCGCCGCACAGCACAGCAGGCAAACCGTACGTTTCAACATGCTTAGTTCCCCCTTTTTGCCGTTACTACGGCATCTTTCAAAACGCTGTTGCTCATTATAACCTAATCGTTCGATTTTGAACACCCTGAAAATCGCGGAGTAAAATCAGTAACGCTTCTTTTTAAGCAACTGCCTTCCAATCGACAAGATGTTGTCCTTTGGTTGAACAGGAGAGGAAAACCTCGTTCTGTCCTATGATACAGCCTTCATCTGCGGGGATTTATCACGATTGATTCCTTCTATCCGTTTACTTCGATAAAAGTCTCCTATGAAACAGGCTATAAGGATAACCATATCCTGCCTCTGGATTCGCGCATGATTCCAACCACATCAAGAACGCGACCGTCCCTTCTCTAAAAGAACCGTCCTTGCCTCCCCGCTTGTCAGCACAGGAGCATAGGACGGTTCCATAGCCATAAATGCGCTTTGGATTACAATGTAGGGCTATTTCTGTTCATGTTCATTCATCTGATCGTTAAGCTGATTGATGTTGCCGCAACCCATGGTCAATACCAGATCACCGGGTTGCCAATGCTCGCGGAGGTAGTGCTCCGTATCATAAAACGTAGCTGTATGAACGGCTTCAATTCCATTTTGCTTCATGCCCTCCACGATCTGCGCCGCCTTGATGTCGCCGGGATCTTTTTCCCTCGCCGCATAAATATCGGTCACCAGCGTGATATCCGCATCCTTTGTGCAGGTCAGGTAATCGGGAAACAGGCGTTTCACACGGCTGTAGGTATGCGGCTGCATCACCGCCCACAAGCGGTTGTGAGGCTGGAGCTTTGCCACGGAGAGAACATTTCGCATCTCGGTGGGGTTATGGCCGTAATCATGGTAAAGTTTGACACCATCCATTTCCCCGGTGAACTCAAAGCGTCGATGCGCACCCACAAACTCGCTCAGCGCTGTGCAGACCTTATCCAGATCCGCCCCTTGCGCCCAAGCGCAGGCAACGGCGGCCAGCGCATTATAGACATGGAAGAAACCCGCTACTTTCAGTGCCACATGCCCAAGCTTTTTCCCGTGCCACGAAGCGTCAAAGGTGCCGCGCCCCTCCGCGTCGTACACGAGGTTGGCAGGTCGCCAATCACACCAATGGCCAAAGCCAAATGTGACGGTATGGCAGGTAAGCCCTCCGAACAGTTCCACAATTCGCTCATCGTCACCGTTGCCAATCGCATAGCCGTGTTTGGGAAGCAACGCCAGAAATTTGCCAAATGCAGCCTGAATATCGTCGATATCCTTATAAAAATCGAGGTGATCTTCCTCAATGTTGGTAATGACGGCAAACGTGGGGCGGAGGTGCAAAAAGCTCGCGTTAAACTCGCACGCTTCGGTCAGAAATACATCCCCTTTGCCAATGCGCGTGCTGCCGCCGATAAAATCCAACGAACCCCCAATATGGATGGATGGGTCGGTGCCTGCCTCCACCAGCGCCTGCGCAAGCATGGAGGTAGTGGAGGTTTTGCCATGCGTGCCACATACGCCAATGGCGATATTCACGCCCTCCATCAATTGACCCAGCAATGTGGCGCGCTCAATACAGGGCAGATGCAACCGTTCTGCTTCCACTCGTTCAGGGTTGTCGGGCAAAATGGCGATGGTATAAATCACCAACTCGGCACCATGCACGTTCTCAGGCTTATGCCCTATGGTCACAGGTATGCCTGCATCACGCAACGCCTTGGTAGCATAGGTTTCCAAATTATCGCTGCCCGTGAGTCGATAGCCCTTTTCAAACAACATCCTCGCCAGCCCGCTCATGCTGCTGCCGCCGATGCCGATCATGTGGATCTGTTTGCCCAGATAATCCCGGATATGCGGGTTGGCCATGCAAATCACGCCTTTTCAACGTTTCTCCAGCGCATATTATACGCCCAACATCCACGAATAATCAATAGCCGGTCAGCCGTGAACAATGCGTTAATCCCACTGAAACCGCTTGCCGTTTCCGGTCGAATCAGCTATAATGATCAAAACTTCGGAAGTGATTTCACTTTGGATAAGGGGAGAACCAAAATGCGCAAACGTTTCTTTCTGGCGATGTTGATGGTCGCGGTTCTGGTGCTGGGCACTGCCTGCTCTACAAGCTCTACATCATCTTCTACTTCTACTTCTTCAGCGGATTCTAAAACCGTGATTATCGAAGTCGCGGGAAAAACTTTTACCAAGGCACAGGTTGATAATGCGACGCAATACGTGATGTCCTACATGTCCTACCAGTACAGCCTGTATGGTATTGCCTATGACACCACCGATGCAACGGTTATCGCCAGCGCACAGAGCACGGCGATCCAGCTGTTGGTGCAGTCTGCCGTAACCGCGCAGAAAATCAAGGATTTAGGCTTTGACGTTTTTACAGACGCAGAGCTTGCCGACCTGCAAAAATCTGCGGATGCGACTTATCAGGGTTATGTGGATACAGTGAAAAAGGGCTATTTCGCAGATACCACGCTGACCGGAGACGCCCTCACTACCGCTGTTGAAGCGAAGATGACAGAACTGGGTTACTCCGATAAGGCGACCACACTGGAAAACGCAAAGGAAGATAAATCGCAGGAAAAGCTGAGAAACTCTGTGATTAAAGACGTTTCTGTTACCGATTCGGATATCCAGACCGAATATGACAGCAAGGTGGAAGCCGCCAAAGCCAGCTACACAACCAACCTGTCGCAGTATGCGTCGGATGTGGCCAGTGGCAATACGATTTACTACCATCCCGCCGGTTACCGCTACGTGAAGAACCTGCTGATCAAATTTACCGATGCCGACAGCAAGATCATCAGCGATCTGCAAACTCAGATTACGGATAAAAAGGATGATCTGGATACCAACACCTCCATGATCGCCGCTGTACCTACCGATGCCATCAGCAGCACAGATACGAGCGTAACCACTCGTCTGTCCAAGCTCAACGATGCCAAAGCAACGCTGGAAAGCGAAATCGCCGCCCTGAACGCCCAAGTGACCGCCGCGCAGGAAAAGGGGTATACCGACATTCAGGCGACCGTGGATGAGATTACCGCCAAGATCGCCTCCGGTACAAACTTTGATGCGCTACTCACTCAATACGGCCAGGATACGGGCATGCAGAGCGAACCCGCCAAAACCGAGGGATACCTCGTTTGCAAGGGCGATTCGCAGTATGTGACCGCGTTTACCGATGCGGCGATGGCAATTGCCAAAGTCGGCGATGTGTCTTCGCCGTTCCACACGCAATATGGCACGCATATCGTGAAATACGTGAGTGACCTTGCGGAAGGCGCAGTGCCCCTTGCCGATATCAAGGATGCGGTAAGCAAGGAACTGCTGACCACCAAGCAGAATGATCTGTACAACACCACCCTCAACCAGTGGATTACGGACGCCAACGCAAAAATCTATACCGATCGCATGTAAACCAAAGCATAACACTTTCACTGGGCAGCCTTCACAGGCTGCCCAGTTTTGTATCCGGAATGGATCGATTCATCGATAAAAATCTTTTCAAATCTAAATGCCTGTGGACCTGTTTTATATGATCCGTTTCCTTGGATCATAAATCGATCGTAACCTCATTTCCAAATGTAAACGGCATCCGGCACCATAGACGGCGAAATTAACAGGAGATTGAAACGATTCCCTTTTTGTACAACCTGTATGTCTTGAACCTAACAAATATGCAACCAGGTTTTCGTTCTGCACATAAGCCTGTCAAGGGATTCCCATCTGATACTGCGTTGCAAGCAGCGTTTGCCAGTATCGTCTGTGTATGATACAATGCCTTTATCCAACCGACCGGAGGGATGTTTTTGCGTACGTTGACGGTATATCCATGGCACACCGGCAAATTAAGCCACCCGATGCGTCTGATCGTAGTAAGTGACCTTCACGACGGACAATATGAAGATATTATGCCAATGCTTTCCGGCGCTGACGCCCTACTGGTACCCGGCGATGTCGCGAACCGTTATCAGCAAAGCTTCGGCAAAGGGTTCGCATTTTTAAAAGAAGCATCCGTACTGCTACCCACCTTTGTTGGCGTTGGCAACCATGAGATTCGTTTACGCAACTTCAGCGATTTTCGATCCGCGATTGAGCAAACCGATGCAACCTTTCTGTTTAACAGCTATACGCGTTTTGGAGAACTGTCTATCGGCTGCTGGTATCGCCCCGAGCGATATGGCCATACAGATATGCTACCCGAGTTGGAAGCAGAATCAGGTTGCAAGATTCTCCTGTGCCACCGTCCCGAGGATTATGTGCACAGACTGAAGGATGCCAATGTTGATCTGGTGTTGGCCGGGCATGCGCACGGCGGTCAGATTCGCATCCATAATCAAGGATTGTACGCTCCCGGGCAGGGTATTTTCCCCAAGTATACACACGGTGTGGTAGATGAGCGTATGATTATCAGTGCCGGAGCAAGCAATGTCGTAGCTGTGCCGCGTTGGGGTAACCCCTGCGAGGTACTCCAAATCGATTTGGATTAGCCGATGCTTCCATGTTGATTTTTCGGTTGGCTCCTGCTTTAGCATTCAGCTTTTCATGGATCATTTGCATTGAGGTTTCCGATTCGCAGCATTTTCCCGTTCTTCCTGATGGGTCGCTTTCTCGCTCTGCCATCAATCAGATACTTCTTCCGGATGGGTAGGCACCGGTTAAACTGTCTATCTCCATTTCTGATATATCCGTTGCATGCCACACAACTCCATTCGATCCCATTACCGATACATCGTCTGACAACCCGAACGTGAGGAGGAATTGCTCCATGGAAACCATCCGTTCCCTCCGCAGTGAGGAGATCACCGATTGCATTGCACGCCTGTGCATACTGGCGTGTACGGAACTGCCGCACGCCGTGTGCACCCTGCTGACCGACGCGACCGATGCCGAGCTTTATACGCCTGCAAAAGAAGTTTTAACGCTGATCCAAAAAAATGCAGCAATCGCCGCTGAAGATGGCGTTCCCATCTGTCAGGACACAGGCATGGCCGTCGTGTTTGCTGAAGTGGGACAGGATGTCCACATTGAAGGGGATACTCTGGAAAACGCGGTGAATGCAGGCGTTGCATGTGGCTATACTAAAGGTTGGCTTCGTAAATCGGTTGTTCACGACCCCATCCGCCGCGGCAATACAGGCGATAATACACCTGCTGTGCTGCATATTCGTCTGGTGCCTGGCAACCATATCAAATTGACGGTATCTCCGAAAGGTTTTGGCAGTGAAAACATGAGCCGTCTCGTCATGCTTACCCCTGCTGACGGGCTGGAAGGCCTCAAAGCATTTGTTTTGGAAACGGTTAAGCTGGCAGGCGCAAATCCATGCCCCCCCATGATGCTGGGTGTGGGGATCGGCAGTACATTCGAGGGAGTCGCGCTGCTTGCCAAGGAAGCACTGGTCGAAATGCGGGAAGGCCCCCACCCAGACCCTTACTATGATGCGCTGGAAAAAGAATTGCTCAGCATGATCAACCGCACAGGTATCGGCCCACAGGGCTTTGGCGGGCTTACCACGGCACTTTCTGTGCGCATCAAGGCTGCGCCTACCCACATCGCAGGCTTGCCTGTAGCCGTGAACATGGGTTGCCACGTTACCCGCCACGCAACGGAAACACTTTAAACGATAAAGTGTGCAAACCATCGATGCTTTGGCTTTCCAGCAACATGAGCCTGATCTGGCTATATGATCAATGCCAACCCCGAACGTACACACCCGTGGCAGCTATTTCGCCTCTCCGTTGAACACAGGATGATGTTCAAGTTTGCTTACTACTGATCGATATTCTGTATTTTCTTTGTTTCAACGCATGATTATGCACTTATATGCAGTGAATCACAAGTTCCTGTTTTGGAAAGGATGGGCTGCGGATGCCGATTTCTCTCACCTCTCCCCTGAATCATGAGGCGCTCCATGCCTTGCGCGCCGGAGACAGCGTTATTCTCAGCGGCGTGATTTACACAGCACGCGATGCAGCTCATGCAAGGCTTTGCGCTGCGCTTGCAGCAGGTGAACCCCTTCCGGTGGAACTACGCGGACAAACGGTTTTTTATGCAGGCCCTACGCCAACACCTCCGGGCAAAACCTCCGGCGCCATTGGCCCCACCACCAGCGTCCGTATGGATCCATATACCCCGCAATTGCTACAATACGGCGTACGCGCCATCATCGGAAAGGGTGAGCGCGGGGCTGCCGTGCGCAATGAGTTTGTCGCCTGCGGTGCCGTGTATTTTGCGGCTGTGGCTGGCTGCGCGGCTTATATGGCCGCCTGTGTAGAGAGCGTAGAAGTCGTCGCTTATGACGATTTGGGCACGGAGTCCATCAAGCGGCTCGTTGTACGCAATCTGCCACTTACGGTCGCCATTGATACGCTGGGGAATGATTTTTACCGTGAGGGACAAAAGCGATATCTGGAAAGCATTTGCTCTTAGCGCAAACATTTTTGTATATTTATACATTTTTATGTTGACAGACAGGCAACGGCGATGTATACTATGCACATTCCCACGAAACAACAATGTATTTAGGAGGGTTTATCCTATGAAGAAGCTTATCGCTCTGATCGTTGCTCTGATGATGGTATTGGTCAGCGTCGCCGCCATGGCCGAGGCTACCACTCTGAAAGCCGGCACCAGCCCGGACTTCCCCCCGTTTGAATCCATGGATGATGCCAACAATGTCGTCGGCTTCGATGCCGACCTCGCCGCCGCGATCTCCGCACAGATTGGCCAAACGATCGTGTTTGAGGCCACCAGCTTTGACAGCATCGTGACCGGCGTGCAGACCGGACTGTATGATATGGGGATCTCCGGCATCTACATCACCGAAGAGCGTCAGGCGAATGTGGATTTCTCCATCCCCTATCTGGAAGACAGCCAGAGCGCCATCATCAAGGTTGATTCCGGTATCACCGATGCCGCAAGCCTTGCTGGCAAGAAGATTGGCTCCCAGACCGGCACTACCGGTATCGACACCGCTGAGACCGTGACCACCGAAGACAACGTATTCAGCTACACCAAAGCGCTGGATGCCGTGATGGATCTCCAGGGTGGCAAAGTGGACGCCGTGATCACCGATACGCCCGTCGCCAAGCGCATTCTCAAGGAACTCAACGATCCTACCCTTGTCATCGCCGAAGGCATCACCTTCGATGTAAACTACTACGGTATCGCGTTGCCCAAGGGCTCCACTGAACTCAAAGCCAAGATTGATGCCGCCATCAAGGCTCTGCAGGACGATGGCACCATCGATGCGCTTGTGCTGAAGTGGAACATCTACGGCGAGAACACCGAAGAAACCGCCGATGCAACAGAAGCCGCCGTTGAGCCGACTGCAACCGCAGCGCAATAAATCGGACTTCAAACCTACGTTACAGGCATGGATATGCGGGAGGGCGGCGTGCCACCTTCCCGCTTTCATTCGTTTCCGGACAAGTCACTGAATGCTCTTTCCATCGCATCGAACGCAAATCGGAGGATGATTATGCTTTCAACGCTCATGCTAGGCGCAGCCGAAGCTGCCCATGCGACCATCTTTGACCAGTGGTGGCTTGGTATGAAAGATCAGGCACTCGCAGGCACGCTGGATTTCTGGCAGAACATCTACAAGGAAATCTACCAGAATGTGCTGTTCAACAACCGATGGCTGAACTACTTCAAAGGCATGGGGGTAACGCTGGAAGTATCGTTCTTTGCGGCATTGTTTGGCGTGATGCTGGGCATGCTGCTTGCGATGATGCGTCTGAGCCATGTAAAACCCTTTCAAAAGCTCGCGGGCATATACGTCGGCATCATCCGCGGTACGCCGATGCTGTTGCAGGTGCTGATCATCAATTTTGGCCTGTTCGGTTCCTTCGCCATTGACCGTGTCATTATCGGTGTCATCGCCTGCGGTCTCAATAGCGCTGCCTATGTCAGTGAAATCATTCGCAGCGGCATTTTAAGTGTGGATAAAGGGCAGACAGAAGCCGGTCGTTCGCTGGGTTTAAGCAGTTGGAATACCATGCAGCTGATTGTCTTTCCGCAGGCGCTGAAAACCTCGCTGCCCGCTTTGTGCAATGAATTTATAACGCTTATCAAGGAAACGTCCATCCTCGCCTACATCGCTCTTACTGAGCTGACTAAGGCGGGCGATTACATTCGCAGCAAGACCTACAGCGCATTTACCCCCTACATCGTATCCGGTATTCTGTACCTAATCGTAACCGGTGTGCTGACCAAACTGCTGGGCAAGCTGGAAAGGAGGTTGCGTCAGGGTGATAACCGTTAAAAACCTTCACAAACACTTTGGCAACCTCGAAGTGCTCAACGGCATTGACCAGCATATTCAACCGGGCGAAAAAGTTGTCATCATCGGTCCTTCCGGTAGCGGTAAAAGCACGTTCCTGCGCTGCCTGAATCTTTTGGAGCAACCTACCAGCGGCCAGATTTTTTTTGAGGGTACCGAAATCACCAGTCCTAAAACCGATATTGATGCCATCCGCTGCCGCATGGGTATGGTGTTTCAGCAGTTCAATCTGTTTCCACACCTGAGTGTGATGGATAACATCACCCTTGCCCCCATCACCAATAAACTGATGACGAAGGAACAAGCCCAGAAGCGAGCTATGGAATTGTTGAACCGCGTAGGCTTGCCCGAAAAGGCAAATACCTTTCCCAAGCAGCTTTCCGGCGGGCAGCAACAGCGTATCGCCATTGTGCGCGCGCTGGCGATGAACCCGGATGTGATGCTTTTTGATGAACCCACCAGCGCGCTTGATCCCGAAATGGTCGGCGAGGTACTGGAAGTCATGAAGGCGCTTGCGCGGGACGGCATGACCATGGTAGTGGTCACCCACGAGATGGGTTTTGCCCGCGAGGTAGGCGACCGTGTGCTGTTTATGGATGGCGGCGTGGTTTTGGAAGAAGGAACTCCCAAAGAAATCTTTGAGACTCCACAGAACGCCCGCACACAGGATTTTTTGCGCAAGGTACTGTAACCCTGGCTCGCCTATTAATACCCAGCAAAACCAGCGGGGTTCGATCATCGAACGTCGCCGGTTTTTTTGATTCTCTCTGTCTGTAAAACGCCTGCCGAGTCGGTGAGTCGTCCGGTTATGCCTTACCCTTCTGTTTCCGCTGTGCTCGGGTATATCGGCATCTGCGCCTTAAATACGCGGGTTGCGCGTTCCGTCATGATTGCCATCACCACAAGGAAGAACAGCAGATAAACGGGGTAGAGCGCCAAGGAAACGTTCTGTGCAATGAACCCGAATAAAAGCGGCATGAGTGTACTGCCCGTGTAGGCGCTCGCCATCTGCATACCCATGAGCAGCTGAGATTTTTCCGTGCCGAAGTTCTGCGGCGTTTCATGTAAAAGGCTTGGGTAAATGGGCGCACACCCTACCCCAATGGTCACCAATCCTACGAACATCAGTGCATTGCCGAATGGGAGCAATAGCATCACAATACCCAGTGCAATCATCCCAAGCCCAATGCGCACCATACGGCGGTCATCCAAATGCGAAGCCATAAAGCCGGATACGAACCGTCCTGCCGTGATGCCCAGGAAGAACAGGGAAGCCATTGATGCAGCCGTCTGTGCCGGAATGCCCCGATACTCCACCATATAGCTGCTGGCCCACAGGCCGGTGGTGGTTTCCAAGGAGCAATAGCCGAAAAAGCCGATCAACGTTTGCTTCGCTCCGGGTAGCTTCAATCCATCCAGCAGCCCGTGTGCTTCTCCAGAGCTGTGCTGTGCCGTAGCAACACTCGCCTCCTTCTTCTTCCACAGGGGCATGCTGAGTAGCAGGAAGGCAACCAGCACCACCTGAATCACACCGATACTCTGGTATCCGGCATTCCACATCAGGTTGTTGGTAAGGCACAACCCCATGATATAAGGCCCGAGCGTTGCGCCTACACCCCAGAAGCAGTGCAGCCAGCTCATGTGGCGTGATTGGTAATGCAACGCCACAAAGTTGTTCAACGCCGCATCCACGCTTCCTGCGCCCATCCCATAGGGAATGCCCCATATGCAAAGCACCACAAAGGAGTGAGAAATCGAAAAACCAAACAATGCTACTGCCGTCATCCCAACACTGATCGCCGTCACAATGCCCGTGCCGAAGCGACGGATCAGCTTTTCACTGAACAGACTGGAAATAATCGTTCCACCTGCTATGATCATGGTCAGAATGCCGGCATAGGAAAGTGGCACATGCAAAGTTCTATACATCGACGGCCAAGCCGAGCCGAGCAGCGAATCAGGCAAACCCAGGCTGATAAATGCGACATAAATCACCGCTAAAAGTAAAGATGCCATAGATAATCCTCCGAATATCACACTGATAGTTTGCATTATATCCTATTATTCCCGTATAATCTTGCATTATTAAGCCAATCTATTGTACAATATCGCCATATAGGGGGAGGTGATGGAAATGGAACCCTGCGAACCGGCCAGAATCGACGAAACATTGCACGAACTGAACCTTCATGGCACAGCGCAGTTTCCTTTTCAGTGCTTTTACAGCTATTATGGCGGACGGGAGGATGACTGCTTCCCAGGACACTGGCATCAGGAAGTTGAAATGATCGCTGTAGACAGCGGCGAGGCACGCTGCCTCATCGGTAACGAACGTATTGTGTTGCATAAGGGGCAGGGTTTGTTTATCCCCCCTTGTGTCATCCATGGGTACGAAACGCCTAACCGTCTGGTCATGCCAACGCTTCTTTTCAAACCGGAGCTTATCGCGCCGGAAGGCAGCGCCTTGCACACCAAATATGTTGAACCATTATTGCTTGCAAACCTTTCCCATGCCGTGCTTAACCCCGAAAGCCCATGGCAGGCAGATTTGATTGATGCCATCAGAACACTCTCCGAGCTGGCACCATCCGGCTCTCCAACATTGGAACTGGAGGTACACACGCTGGTATGCGGGCTTTGGACTACCCTGTTTCATCATCAGGGTGAAATCAAGTCTATGGGCAAAACTGATAATGCCACGCTCGTACAGGCGCGTTTGCGCAAAATGATCACGCACATCGAAGAGAACTTCAGCTATAAACTACGGCTGGAAGATATTGCCCGCGCAGCAAGCGTCAGCGTAAGCGAAGCGTTGCGGTGCTTCCGTGAAGGTGTGCATACCACACCGATCGATTATCTCAATCAGTACCGCCTGAAATACGCGCGGGCGAGGTTGACTTCCACTTCCCTTACCATCACGGAAATTGCCAGCGAATGCGGCTTTTCCAGCGCTGCCTATTTTGATCGGATGTTCCAGCGTTCATTCGCGGTACATCCCACAGCCTATCGCCGACTGCATGGCGGACGAAGTGCTTGATCGCCAGCAGGTTTGAGATTGGTTTATCTTATCGCAATCCGTTCTGACGTATAAACGGGCGTTGCGATGTTTGCCCGCAATGATGCATCCAGCCATGTCCCACACACGCATTTTCACGATCCTTTATGCCCTATTTGCACTATTTCGCCAACCTCCGCGAATGACAGATCTGTTTGCAAGCTGTAACAAAGCTTCTTTTCCCCGTCGATCTATGGTAGAATAACCTCGTCAATATTATCAACGCTTTGGAGGCTCTTGCATGGATTTTCGAGAAAAGCTCAAGCCTGTTAAGGGATTTTTGTTGGACATGGATGGTACCCTGTACCTTGGCGACCGGATGCTGGAGGGTTCGCTGGATTTTTTAGCCAAAGCGAAGGAAACCGGCCGAAGCGTACTGTTTTTAACAAACAACTCCAGTAAATCTGCCGATGTTTATATACAGAAGTTACAGCGGCTGGGCGTAACCGAACCGTTTCTCAATGTCCTTACCTCCGGCCAGGCCGCAGGACGGCATGTGCTGAAACTTTTTCCGGGTCAGCGCGCTTTTCTGATGGGCAATGAGATGCTTCGGCAGGAACTGGCCGCAATGGGCGTGTTGATCGATAGCGACCGGCCTGATTATGTGCTGCTCGCTTTTGACACAACGCTGGACTACGCCAAACTCACCCGCGTTTGCGACCTTGTACGCGATGGATTGCCCTACATCGCCACGCATCCCGATTTCAACTGTCCAACCGAAACGGGCTTTATCCCCGATATCGGCGCTACGATCGCTTATATCGAGGCAAGCACAGGCAGACGGCCTGATGTGATCATTGGAAAACCAAATGCAGGCATCGTCGAGGAAGCCTTGCGTACTACCGGACTTAAGCGGGAAGAACTCGCCATGGTGGGTGATCGCCTGTATACCGACATCGCCACCGGCGTGAACTTTGGCATCACCAGTATCCTTGTGCTTACAGGCGAAGCGACGCTTGCCGACGTTGAAACTTCGCCCATCCAGCCCGATCTGATATTCGAGCGTCTATCCAGCATGAATGATTATCTGTAAATTTCCCTCTTTGCTCCTGTTCAGGCAGGAGTTTTTCACTTGTCACCCGAAACCAGCCGATGAGTAACACAAGAGGTGCAATAATTATGAAACGATTTTCAGCCCTGATTCTGACGCTTTTGCTCGTGTTTGCGGCATTGCCGCAGCAGGCATCCTTCTCAGCTGCCGCTGAGGAAAGTGGATACGCGCCGATGCAGTATGGCATCAGTGGCGAGAATGTCGCCACCATTCAGGAACAACTCAAGGCATTGGGCTATTATAGCGGCAAGGTCAGCGGCAACTTTCTAGATGGCACCCGCGCTGCCGTGCGACAGTTTCAGGCAGATTACAACCTGAAGCAAACCGGTATTGTGGATGGAGAAACGGAAGCCTTGCTGATGAGTGCGGAATACCGTTCATTGACCACCGGTGACGAGGGCGCCGATGTGAAACGGATGCAGGAGTACCTGCAAAAGCTGGGCTATTACAATGGCAAGCTCAGCGGCAGCTATCTGGAAGGAACCACAAGCGCCATCAAGAGCTTTCAGGATAAAAATGGTCTGGAGGGCACAGGCGTCGCGGATATCGATACGCAACGCCTGCTGTTCAGCACATCCGCCATTGCTAAAAACGCGCCTTCAACCACCCAATCCCCCAACCCAAACAGCGACTTGGGCGACATCAATGACGTGGTGATGGCCGCCGACGGTGCTGCTTCGGATGGTTCCACCCCTGCACCTGATGCTGAATATACCAAAAAACTTTCGCGCGGCGTTAAAGGGGAACAGGTTAAGCTGGTGCAGCAGCGCTTGACGGATCTAGGCTATTTTTCCGGGCCTATCAGCGGCAACTATATGAATAAAACGGTAGAGGCCATGAAGCAATTCCAGATCAATAACGGCCTCACCGCAGATGGAGTAACCGATGAGGATACATGGACCATCCTGTTTGACGAGACACAGGCTCTGAATGCCAGCGCATCCCCTCGCCCTACGCCTGAGCCAACGCCCATCCCCTACGCAATGACCGTGGATGTGAACAATCAAGCCGTGATTGTGTATGGACTTGATGATCAAGGCACTTATACCAATGTCATTCGTCGGATGGTTTGCTCCACAGGCATGGTTTCCACTCCCAGCGATGTAGGCGTATGGACGATCAATGGCCGTCGTGCCCGCTGGTGTTTCTTCAGCCTCTATGGCAGTTATGCACAATACTGGACACGTATCAACTCCAACATCGCATTCCACTCTGTAATTTACAATCAGGTAGATTATAATGCATTGAGCACAAAAAGCTATAACCTGCTTGGATCACGCGCTTCCCATGGCTGTATTCGCCTGCTGGTAAGCGACGCGAAATGGGTGTATGAAAACATTGACGAAGGGGTTCAGGTAACTGTAACGGAGGATTTGCCTCTCGATCCCGAACTTCGTGCCGCCTTAAAGCCTCCGGCGCTGAATAAAAAAACCAAATCACCTGTTCAAACTCCCGAACCAACCGCCACACCCGCCTATTCCAGCACAGGTTTACCGTCGCAGCCATTCCGCCAACTCACCAGAAACTCCGAGGGTGCAGATGTTTTCTGGCTGCAAATGAAGCTTAAGGAAATGGGCTACTATAACGGCACTGTCACCGGTCAATTCCTTACCGGCACCTTCAAAGCCGTCAAGGCATTCCAGAGAGATCACAGCATCTACCCCAGTGGCGAAGCAAACCTGAAAACACTGCAAGCTGTGTACGCGGATGTACTAACTCCCGCTACCCCTACGCCCACGGTAGCCCCAATCGCAACACCCGCACCTACACCCGCGCCAACTGCAACGCTTACCCCAACTGTTAAGCCATCTCCGACGCTGAAACCTACCACCACGCCAAGCGCTCTACCTACGGCAACAACAACGGTATCAGCGACTGCCAAAGCAACGGCAACCGTTACCCCCAAGCCAGCCACAACGGCAACAGCGAAAGCAACCGCCACGGCTACCGTTGCACCATAGATGACTTGACTTTACTGACTTATCGCCACTTTTCACGCCATAACACGCGTCGAAGTGCGCAAACGTGAAGAACGATCGATCCATCCATTGGTTTTCAAACGCCGGTGCGCTATCACGCGTGCCGGTGTTTTTCTTTTCAGCTGGATAATCCGATAATTCCACGAATTCCCATTTGCTGTAATTTAAACAAATATTACGGTGGTATTTGGTTGACACTGTTTTTTGAATGATGCTATAATGGCAATACGTGTGAAAGCGATTGCTTTCATGTGTGCCGGTGGAAATGAAAAGCTAAATGGGAGGTTTCAAATCTTGAAGAAAACAATCAGCATGCTCATGATAGTCGTGTTGGCCATCGCTATTGCGGCGCCCGCTCTCTCGGAAGCTAAGTCCAATACATACACCTTGCCTCTTGAGGGCACCGTGCTTCAAAGTCAGGATGATCGCAAAATCACGAATGCCACCCCAGCCGAGCGGCATTCCATTATTGCTGGCGAAAGCCCGACCACCGGTTTGGCATGGAGCGGCATTTACCTGCCGATGCTGGTACAAATCAGCAACCCGAGTGGTACCGTAAAATACAATGGCGCCACTGTGACTGCTGCCGGTGTTGGCAACCGCGCCCCCTGGGGTGGACAGTTTGCGGACGTGATGTATGAGGGAATCCTATACCGCTCCGGTCAAACCCGTATTTCCTTCCTTTTCAGCGATTCGCTGGACGAGGGCAACCCCACGTCCGTCGGCCCTGTTCGTTCCGCCCGTATCGGCCATGTGCTGCTGCGTGAAGAATGGCAGAGCGGCTTCATCTATGCCGGCGGCCCGCATCGCGAGGAAAACAATATCGCAGCCATGTTTGATGAACTGGGCGCCAGCGACAAGGGCGTGCTCTTCAACCTGCTGACCAACAAATGGCCTGACTACCGTACCCGTGTGAAAGGTCTCAAGAGCCCCGACAACCTTGATGCAAACGTAGTGGGACTGCGCAATCAGATCCCCACCAACTATGCTGCCAGCGCACGCGCGTTCCTGTTCTCCGATACCAGCCCTTACACCGATGGCTATGACATTGCTTACAACATCAACCTTGACTGGGGTCATGCAGATTATGTTTCCCACTTCGTTTACGACGAAAATGAAAATCTCTATTTCCGCTATTCCGGCGATGCCCCCTATATCTCCTACGCCAGCGCCAATGACCGCACCGACGCGAACGCCACCCAGATGAGTTTTTCCAATGTTATTATCCAGCGTGTAACCTATGATTACACCAACAACAACAAAATCATGCCCGTGATGAACAGCGTCGGCAAAGGCAACGCCGATATCTTCATTGGCGGACGTTACATCCCGGGCTATTGGGTGCGTGATGCCATCGAAGACCCGACCGTGTTCTACGATGATAAAGGCAATGAGCTTCAGTTCACCCGTGGCAAGACCTTTATCGCCGATTTCCCGCCGGAAAGCCTTTGCACTTTCTCCGGTATGGAATAACCAGCATAACCTATTCAAAGGGACGGCCATCCGGCCGTCCCTTTGTTGTACCATCATCATTTCTTCGTGTATACCGGATCAACCATTTTGAAATTGACCGCTTGAAGCTCACCTCAAGCTCGTCCGCACATGCTCGCACAGGCAGCACAACCTCCGTCGCCCGTTTCCCGCAGACTCTGGGGCATGGTATCCCCAATGTCTTTCATCGTCAAAATCACTTCATCGCAGGGGATCGGACAGCGGACACCGGAAAGTGACATCTGCGCTGCTGCAAGCGCCTGGGATGCCCCGCCGACATTACGGTATACGCACGGAATTTCAACCAGTCCGTGCACAGGGTCGCATACCAGCCCCAGTGAGTTCATCAGTGCAAACGCGCAGGCATCCGTCGCCTGTTCCGGCGTACCGCCATATAGCTCGGTAAGGGCAGCGGCCGCCATGCCTGCAGCTGCGCCGCATTCCGCCTGACAACCGCCCTCTGCACCGCTGATGGTCGCCTGCGTGGCGATCACGCGACCTATCGCAGCAGCGGTAAACAGGGCTTCAACCAGCACCTCATCTGTAAACCCTGCCTCCTCCTGTGCAGCAAACAGAACGCCTGGGAGGATGCCACAGCTTCCGGCGGTAGGCGCAGCAACAATTTTCCCCATGCAGGCATTACTCTCGGCCACTGCCAGCGCATAGGCGCACGCTTTCCCCAATATTCCGAAACGTCCGATGCTTTGCGGGGCATTCATTCTCGCCGCTTGCCCGCCAACCCTGCCGGATACCGACCGGAGCTCCGGCAAAAGCCCATCCTGAATGCTCTGGCGCATCACATCCAAGGTTTGGCGCATCCTGCACCGCACGGTTTCCACGGCGGTGTGATCCTGATCCGCCTGCCATGCAATGGCCGCCTTACCAATGCTGCCAAAGGTTTCGGCCTCGTTCAGTACTTCTGCAATCGTCTGCATCGCCTTAACCTCCTTAACTTTCAGTGCAAGGTGAAGCATCGCCCCGCGCTGCCAGATAGGATACATGATAAACATCCTTGAGTTGGGAAAGACGCTCGATCAGTGCTGTGTCTGCACTGCCGTCCAGTTCCAGCGTTACCATGGCTTCTCCGCCTGCGGAACTTCGGGATACACGCATGGTGGCGATATTTAAACGGCTCGCCGCTACCTGACCGCTGATCATGGCAATCATACCGGGTGTATCCTTATACATCATCACCAGTGTGTTCGCATGACCGGATATACCCGTTTCCAATCCATCCACCGATTGAATCACAATCTCTCCACCACCGACCGAGGCAGCCTGCAACTGGATGCTACGCCCCTGCGCATTGGTAATATCCAATACGACGGTATTGGGATGGACGTTGCGCAACCGCGCGTTGTAAAACATGCTTGAAAGCCCCGCCTGTTGAGCATAATGTAAACTGTCACGGAGCCGAATGTCGTCCACATCCATGCCCAACAGCCCACCGATCAATGCGCGATCGGTGCCATGTCCTTGGTACGTTTTTTGAAACGATCCCCATAAGCCAATCTTTGCCTCCACCGGCTCCCCTCCCAACAACAGGCGAGCGATTTTTCCAATGCGCGCTGCCCCTGCCGTATGGGAGGAACTGGGTCCAATCATAATCGGCCCGATAATATCAAACATGTCCATCCGGCACAGCCTCCCCAGCCGTCTGTTCTTCCCAGGCAGCATGCATTTCTTCCGTCATCAGGCGCTCAACACGCCCGTCTGTAACGCGTATCAATTCGTCAATCAGGGTCTGTGTGTCTGCTTGGCGGCACAACAGGCCGAAATTGACCGAGGCGGTAAATTCCGTGCTCTCCACCCGTACAGGCAAACCTTTCAGCGCATACTGTACCCTATCCCACAGGGAATATTCCACTTCAAACATCCAGCGTTGGCTGGGCAACATTTCACAAACCTTCGCGGCGTCCAGCGCCAGCGCGCAAGTATGGCTGTATGCACGCACCAAACCGCCTGCGCCTAGCAGGATACCCCCGAAATAACGAGTGATCACCACGATCGAATCCACGATTCCACGTGCCTTCATCACCTCAAGAATGGGTATGCCCGCGGTTCCCCCTGGTTCGCCATCATCACTATAGCGCATGATGCCGGCATTTTGCCCGATAATGTAGGCATAGCAGTGATGGTTGGCCTCACGGTTGGCGCGCCTTACGTGCTCCAAAAAAGTCAGGGCTGCCTCCACTGTCGTTACCGGCGCAGCATTTCCAATAAATCGACTTTTTTGGATGCTAAATTCCGCGCTCGCATCAGCAAGGAGGGTTTTATAGGCTTTCATCGCGTATCCTTCCTAAAAGGTCAGGCTATATCGGGGTTTGCATCTTTCATTATACCCGAACCTCCGGGGAATCGCAACGGAATGAACATTTGTTCGTGAATGATTGACAAATAAGTTCGAAAACCTTATGATAAAGGGTGTTTGCGAAGGAGGCTGTCCATGATTGTTTTGGGTATCGACCCCGGTTTAGCAACGCTTGGCTGGGGCGTGATCGAAGCGGGCGGAGGCAGGCAAAAGCTGATCGATTATGGCTGCATCCTCACCACACCGCAGCAAGCCCTGCCCAACCGACTTCTCGCCATACAAAACGAAATGGCTGTTTTAATTACGCAGTACAAGCCTGAGGAAATCGCTTTTGAAGAGCTGTTTTTCGCCAAAAACGTGACTACCGCCCTTACCGTCGGCGCTGCACGCGGGATCTGTATCGCGGTATGCGCCGCGTTTACCGATAA
>Ga0302293_10000513_pt1 | contig 20667 bp, 15 predicted proteins | sample III_Fen_N2_2_FD_198758 | JGI IMG/M metagenome (GOLD analysis project Ga0302293, IMG submission 198758) | Peat permafrost microbial communities from Stordalen Mire near Abisko, Sweden - III_Fen_N2_2 | ecosystem: Environmental > Terrestrial > Soil > Wetlands > Permafrost | place: Sweden: Abisko...
CAAAGCGTTCGGAAACGACGGAGTGGGAATTGCCACGCTTGTAATGACGGTGCTGATTATCTTGTGCTCGGAAATCACGCCAAAAACAATCGCCGCAAACAACCCCCTCTCTCTCGCACGAAAAATCGAGCCCTTCTCTTCCTTCATCCGCTTTGTTTTATACCCAGTCGTGTGGGCATTATCGCTCATTAATAGTTTTTTTATCTTTATAATTGAACTGGTTCAACCGGCTTTGGGACATCGGCTTACGGAAGATGAAATTAAAACCATGATGAATATTGGTAAAAAAGACGGAGCGCTCGAAGAAGAAGAACATGGTCTTTTGCATCGTGCCTTCGAATTCACGGACCTTACGCTCAGAGATATCATGACCCCCCGCACAGCCATAGTCGCGCTTCCGGCCGACACCCCTCTTGAAATCCTGATCAGCTCGTTTCGGGAACATGGTTTTTCGCGGCTCCCCGTTTATGACAACAATATCGACGAAATCAAGGGAATGATACATTATAAAGACCTGCTCTTTTCTCTTGAAAGCGGAAACAAAGCAGATATCACACAATTGATCCGACCCGTTTTATACGTACCGGATAGCCAGATGACCACCGAACTTCTCTCCGCAATGGAGCGAAGTAAGCAAAATCTCGCAATCGTGATTGACGAGCACGGGGCAACCGCAGGACTAGTTACGCTGGACGACGCGGTCGCCGCTGTATTTGGCGGTATTCATGATGAATACGACAAGGGAATCGCCGAGCCGAACGAGCTGATACAGGTCATCAGTAGCACACATATCAGGGTTCCGGGCAATCTCAAGCTCGCAGATCTCAACGCACTCTTAAAGACGACCCTCGATTCGGTGTATTATGAAACAGTCGGTGGATTCGTGCTTGAATTGGCGGGCAAACTCCCATCAAAGGGAGAACGATATAAATATGGAAATCTGACCTTTTTAGTCGATGATTTACTTACCAGGAGAATTCAACGACTTGATATCATTATAGAAATTCATCCAGACACTTGAACTTTTTATGAAAAATCTCCATTTATTGAATTTGTGCACTATAATTATAGTACGGTTATAGGCTGAATACACGGTTTTTTTCTTTTGATAAAATCGTTGTCCTTCCCGGGCAAAAAATACGCGAATTGCAGGTTAAATCATGAAACTGAAGAAAAAATTGGGCATAGCGTTTGTAATACTTTCAATGCTGCCATTCATGGCAGGCATCGCGTTTGTGATGTTACAAGCCAGCAAAACAATCAAAAAAGACGCTCTCGGATTCATGACCGAATATTCCAGTTCTCTTGCGGGAAATATCGGAACCTGGTTCTCGGATAAAATCGGTTACGTTCAGGCATTTTCCCAGTTAAGCGACATAAAAGAATTTAATTGGCCTTCGATCGGACCCGTTTTGGATTCGGTGGCAAAAGCCAACGGAACCTTTTCATCCTTCATTTTAGTTCGCGCGGACGGCTCATATTACCGCTCGGACAGCGCAGGAAACCCCGCACAGGGCGGCATCCTGACTGCCGACAACAAAGATCCCGCGAGCGCGCCTGTTTCTCTTTCCAGCCGCGATTATTTCAAAATACTTATTCCCGAGAATTCCGCAAACAAAAAATTTGTGTATTTCTCGAACCCGAACATTTCCAAATCGACCGGAACAAAACAAATCGTCATCGCAACGAATATCCTTAGCAAGGGAAACGTGAACGCGGGGCTACTCGCGGTTACCGTCGCGGGAGCAGATATCGAAAAACAGCTTATCCAAAACACCGAAAAAATCGGTGATTCTTTTGGCCACGACGCAACGGTAATAATTACCTCAAACACAGGTTCTGTCGTTTCCATGATCGCCTATGATCCCAAAGAAAAAAAATACACAGAGCAATTTCTGAACCAGCCAAAAGAATTCGCCCTCGACGCGCTTCCGGGGGACATTACAAAAGCGCTAACCGAAGTTCAAGGGGCTGACGCCGCATATTTGACCTACAAAAGCACCAAAGAAAATGAAACATACCATATCGTCCACCAGTTCATTCCCGGCACGAATTATTCCGTTTTTATCGCTGTGCCGGACCTTCAACTCTACAAAGCGCTTTACGACATTGTCGTTTCTCTTATAATCATAATACTGATTACCATGGGCATTGTCGTATTCTTTTCGCTCTCCATCGGCGGAAGCATCGCTAAACCGCTCATGGAAACGGCCACGACGCTCAAGGATATCGCGGAAGGATCAGGCGACCTCACATACCGGCTTAAAATTCTCGGGAAGGACGAAACCACAGACGTAAGCCATTATTTCAACAAGTTCGTCGAGACCCTCCACAAAATGATAGTGCAGATTAAAACGCAGTCAGATACAATGGAAGCGATTTCAATCAACCTCGAAGAGCGCGCATCAATTGTAAAAAATGATATTGAAGGCATATCGGTTAATGTGTCCGACCTCAACTTCCAAACCGAAGAACAAAGCTCGAGCGTTACCGAGACCTCCGCTACGATTCATCAAATCGCGAAAAACATCGAAAGCCTCACCCAGCAGATCGAAGGGCAATCGGCAAGCGTCACCGAGTCTTCGGCGGCAATACAGCAAATGGTGTCCAACATCAACTCGATATCCATGAACCTCGACCGCGCCGGTGGCGGATTCGAAGCGCTGCTTTCTGCTTCAAGCAACGGACGGGACAGCATGCAGAACGTCATCGAGCTCGTAAAAGACGTCTCCAGTCAATCAGAGCACCTTCTTGAAACCAACGAGATAATAAACTCGATTGCAAGCCAGACCAATTTACTTGCGATGAACGCGGCAATCGAAGCCGCGCACGCAGGTGAGGCCGGAAAAGGATTCTCGGTCGTCTCCGACGAAATCAGAAAACTGGCCGAAAGCTCTTCCGAACAGTCAAAAGCGATCGAAGGGGATCTCAAAAAAGTCGTTAATACGATTTCCACTATAGTCGACGCTTCCGCAAAAGCAGATGATGCGTTTGGATTGGTCGCGATTAATATTAAAGAAGCGAACGGATTAATCCAGGAAATACGCATGGCTATGAAAGAGCAAACAGAAGGAAGCCAGCAGGTCCTTGAGGCGCTTGACGATATACAGAACATTACGGTGCAGATTCGCGACGGTTCGCTTGAGATGAATCAGGGCGCGACGATGATCCTCAAAGAAATGGCCAGGCTTGAGGGAATATCTCTCAAGGTACAGAAAAGCACTCAGGATATCGCCCGTTCCAGCGAAACCATCGGACAGACGATAGACGAAATCATGAACGTGACGGAAAAGAATTCAGAAGTGGTCAGAACGCTTAATGAAATAACCGGCAAGTTCAAACTATAAGAATCTGGAAAATATTATCTTGGTCAAACTCCTTTGGGCTGGCAAACAATCTAAATTCGCAAGCCCAAAGAATTTTTTCTACAGTGCATCCAGGGAAGCCACGGTTTCTTCCTCAAGTGCAATATCGACAATCGTAAAAAACAAAATGATTATCAGCGGTCCGATAAGTATCCCGTTAAAGCCAAAGACTTTAAGCCCCCCGATTATCGAAAAAAAGATCAGCAATGGATGAATTTTCACGCGATCCCTGAGAAAAAAAGGCCGCAGAAAATTATCCAGAAAGCTGATAAAAAAGGCGCACAGCACGCAAAAAATTATACCGGTAACCGCACCGGAACTCAGAATAATACTCAACCCCAAAGGAACCCAAATAATCGCGCATCCGAACATCGGGATAAACGAGCAGAAAAGTAGCATCACGGAAAACAACAGGGCTCCATCAACCTTAAAAACAGAAAAAATAATAAAGGCGGCAAAAGCCTGATAGAAAGCAACAAGGAAAAATCCCATAAACAAATGTTTGGTCACATCAGTAAATTTCGAGATTAGCTTTCTCGTACTTTTTGGGTTGATAGGGATAGCTTTGATAAAAAGGTTCGCGAGATAGGCCGCGTCAAGATAAAAGAAATACAGGGCAAAACAGACAAACGCAAGCGACAGAATAAAAACTCCGATATTCTTCAACAAGCCGCGGGTGATTTCCAGAATATTGTTGGAATACGAAGATAGAAATAACAAAACCTCGGCCTTGATATCTAGTTGGGATATATCGACGGTTCCAAGCGATATCTGCTTTACCAGCGAGGCTATCGTGGCTCCGGCATCCGTAGTGCTGAAAAAATTCGGGTTCAGCGAAATAAAATCTTTCGCGCGCTCGATAAATATTCGGCCTTGTCCAATTAGCTGAAAGCCCAAAAAAAAGAAAATGCCTGCCATAATCAAAACCGTTCCGACCGAAAACACTCCGGCAAGAAAATAGCGTTTTACTTCATACAACCGTTTACGTTGATCCATACGGCGTAAAATTTTTGTGTACAGCGGACTTACCAGGATATAGCAGACCGCGGCCCAAAGCAGAACGCTCGCATAAGGAAGAAACAGCATTCCCATCAGAAGAAGCATTAACCCGAGTAAAACAAGAAAGGAGATCGCCTGAATTTTATTCTTTTGTACCATAATTTTACTATAGCGTTTTTATACCCTACGTGCAAACCCCGAAAAACCTTCCAAAAACTACGTCAGACAGTTTTGCAGATCCGTTCTATTTCGGTCAGTTCCGCGGCAGTAAAATCAGTTTTATGTATGATCCCGATATTTTCTTCAATTTGCGAGGGTTTGGAAGCACCGATGAGCACGCTTGTTATCGCGTTGTCCTTCATTACCCATGAAAGCGCCATCTGAGCCAAAGTCTGTCCCCGCGCATGAGCAATGTCATTGAGTGCCGATATCTGCGACAGCTTTTCAGCGGTCAGTTGCTCCTCGCGCAAAAACCGCCCGTCTTTCCTGATCCTGCTGTCTTCCGGGATCCCCTTGAGATATTTATCCGTTAAAAGTCCCTGGGCGAGCGGACTGAATGCTATCAAACCGCACCCGTTCTGCTCCGCGAATTCCTTCAGCCCGTTTATCTCTATGGTTCTCTCAAAAATAGAATACTTTATCTGGTTGATTACAAAAGGACAATTCAGCGACTGTAGTATTTCCATCGCCTGCTTTGTCCGTACGGCATTATAGTTTGATATTCCGGCATACAGGGCTTTCCCGCTTTTCACGGCAGTATCGAGCGCCATCATGCTTTCTTCGAGCGGCGTTTCAGGATCCATGCGGTGATGGTAGAAGATATCTACATAGTCCAACCCCAGCCTTTCCAGGCTTCGATCAAGACTAGAAAGTAGATATTTTCTGCTTCCCCAGTTTCCGTACGGACCGCTCCACATTTCATAACCGGCTTTAGTGCTGATTATCAATTCGTCCCTGTACGGTTCGAGATCGTCATGAAGGATGCGGCCAAAATTAGTTTCCGCGCTGCCTGATTCCGGACCGTAATTATTCGCAAGGTCAAAGTGCGTTATCCCGTTATCGAACGCGGTAAAGCACATTGCCTTCATGTTGTCATAATCGTCATTCGTGCCGAAGTTGTGCCACAATCCGAGGGATAATGACGAAAGCTTTAAGCCCGTTCTTCCGCTCCGATTATAAGTCATCGTCTCGTATCGCGTGTTCTTTGCTTTGTACGCCATCAATCCCTCCAGCGTTTGCTGCTGTTCTATATTCGCGCTTCTCAGCCGATCACGGCCTTGATCTGTATTTCCGAGCCCTTTGCTCCCGCGGCAACGAGCGTTCCGTCAATCTTGACGTTTGCACCGGCGGTAGTAAGCATAATCTTTCCATCAGTATTTTTATTCTCGATTGAGATGACATACTTGCATCCGCGATACATGCGGGTAATTGTCGCCGTCTTGACGTGCGCGGGAAGCCTTGGTTCAATGCGAAGCCCGAAATATTCGGCTCGTATACCGCTGATCCATTGCGAAAGTGCGACGAAATTCCATGCGGCCGTTCCGGTGAGCCAGCTATTCTTGGCCTCTCCATGCCGGCGCGCGGCCTTTCCAGCGATCATTTGCGCATATACATAGGGTTCAAGACGATGAATTTCACTGATGTCCTCGAGGTACGCAGGCGCGATTTTTTTATAGTATTCCCAAGCTTGAGCCGGACGCCCGGCTTTTATTTCACCGATGATCACCCAGGGATTGTTATGGCAGAAAATACCCGCATTTTCCTTATATCCCGGAGGGTAAGAAGAAACCTCGCCAAGCTCGATATGATAGTCCTTATATGGCGGATCAAGAATAACGATGCCGTACTTTGTATCAAGGTACTTCTTAACGGAGTCAAGTGCCTTTGTCGGGTAGCCTTTATCAGCGCCTACTTGAGCCATCGAGCCAAACCCTTGGCTTTCAATGAATATCTTACCGTCCACGCATTCTTTCGACCCAATCTTTTTCCCGAAGTCATCGTACGCGCGGATATACCAATCACCGTCCCAACCGGTCTTGCAAATTTGTTCAACCATTTTAGCGGCTTCGGTCTCGGCAAACTTTGCCTCTTCCTCATGTCCAAGCAAAAGGCACATCGCCGCGTATTCCGGCGCGACATACACAAACATTTGCGCGATCATTACCGATTCGGCGTTTGTTCCATCCTTATTGGTACTTGTCTGGAATGAGTCATTCGGGTCAGAGCTGAAACAGTTTAAATTGAGGCAGTCGTTCCAGTCGGCTCGGCCGATCAGCGGCAGTCCATGCGGTCCAATATGAGTGGTCGTATATCGGAACGAACGTTTCAAGTGCTCGAAAAGCGTAGCCTTGTTCGTTTTGCTGTTATCGAACGGAACGTCGACTTTGAGGAATTCCGTGTCCCCCGTCTCGCGGATATAGCCGCCGACGCCAAGGATAAGCCAGAGCGGGTCATCGTTGAAATTACTTCCTACGTCCGCATTGCCCCTCTTGGTCAAAGGCTGAAACTGATGATAGGCACTGCCGTCTTCGAACTGCGTGGATGCAACGTCAAAGAGGCGCTCGCGGGCCCGTGCGGGTATCTGATGGACAACGCCGAGCATGTCCTGACTTGTGTCGCGGAAACCGATTCCGCGTCCGATACCGCTTTCAAAATAGCTGGCCGAACGCGCAAAGTTATACGTCACGATACACTGATACTGATTCCATACCGCCATACGGTCGAGTTTTTCGTCGCCGGTCGTAAGCGTAAAGTTTGAAAGCAATCCATCCCAGAAATTTTTCAATTCCGCGAACGCAGCCTTTACCTGGGCCTGAGTCTCAAACCGTTTTTGAAGGGCAATTGCCTTTTCCTTATTGATCACGCGCATTGCGGGATTCGTCTGCAGAAGATCTTTTGAGGCGGCGGCGCATCCGTTTTCACCCGCCCATTTCTTTGTCTCTTCCATCTCGATATAACCGAGCACGAAAATAAACGTTTTTGACGCTCCTGCGTCAAGGCTGACGTTCAGACGATGGCTCGCGACGGGGGACCATCCGTCCGCGACGGAGTTCTCGCTCTTTCCGGCGATAACCGTATCTGGCGAGTCATAGTTATTTTGAAGACCGAGAAAAGCCTCACGGTCAGTGTCAAATCCGTCAAGTTTGGAGTTTACCGAATAGAATGCAAAATGATTGCGCCGTTCCCGATACTCAGTTTTATGATAGATCGCCCCGCCCTCAACTTCGACTTCGCCCGTCGAGAAATTGCGTTGAAAATTAGTAGTATCATCAAGGGCGTTATACAGACACCATTCGACGTAAGAAACGAGCGAAATATCCTTTTTTGACTTCGACGTATTGGTGAGCGTAATCATCTGGACTTCGGCATTTTCTCCGTTCGGAACCAAATACAGAGTATCCGCTTTCAAACCGTTCTTGGATGAAGAAAATTTCGTGTACCCAAAACCATGGCGGCATTCGTAGGAATCGAGCTCAACGCGCATCGGCTTCCAGCCGGGATTCCAGACTGTTTCGCCATCCTTGATATAAAAATATCGACCATTGTTATCGAGGGGTACGTCATTATAGCGATATCGGGTTAAACGTCGAAGGCGCGCATCCGTAAAAAAAGAATAACCGCCTGCAGTATTGGAAATCAACGAAAAAAACTGGGTATTTCCAAGGTAATTGATCCACGGATACGGAGTACGTGGTGTTTCAATAACATACTCACGATTTTCATCATCAAAATGGCCGTATTTCATATCATCTCCTTACGTTAATTGAAGGTTTCAACTAACTAAACATACCATACTGGTAAAGGGTTGTCAAACTGAAAAATAAGTTTTTTTTTGTGTTTTTAAAAAAAATTCAATTGATTTTTGGGAGGACGAAAAAAATCAAACGGTGACAGATTTTACCGATTAATAGGGGCGATTATTTTTTGCCTCAATATCCTTGAAATATCTAACTGTCCCAACTCGTAATTCATCGGTTGCATCTTCGTCACAAACAATGATAGCTTTCGGATGCATCTGTAAAATACTGATTGTCCACATATGATTTATACCCTCTTCTATGGCGTGATGAAGAGCCCGGGCTTTTGTATAGCCGGATGCAAGAATAATCACTTCCTCCGCATCCATAATGGTACCAACGCCGACAGTCAAAGTTTTTGTTGGCACCTGTTCGGGGTCTCCGCCAAAAAACCGGGAATTCATAATGATTGTGTCTTGAGTAAGAGTCTTCTGCCGAGTTCTCGACGTAAGTGACGAGCCTGGTTCATTGAACGCAATATGCCCATCCGCGCCAACTCCTCCCATAAAAAGGTGAATCTTGCCATAAGAACGTATTTTTGACTCAAACCGCAAACATTCTGTTTCAGGATCTTTTGCCATGCCATCGGGGATATTTATATTTGCGGGAGGAATATCGATATGAGAAAAGAAATTATCCATCATGAATCGGTGAAAGCTTTGCGGATGGGACTCTGCCAAGCCGACATACTCATCCATACTGAACGTCACCACATTTCGGAAAGAAACCTTCCCCGCCTTATATAACCGGATCAATTCCTTGAATACACCTAGTGGTGTCGACCCGCTTGGAATACCAAGAACAAAGGGGTTTTCGCTTGTAGGCGCAAATAAGTTTATTCGGAAAGCAATATGATTTGCCGTCCATTCTGCACATGTGGCATAATCTTCCTTGACGATAACCCGCATACCTTCTCCTAACTAGTAAGCCTAATGATATACGACTTTTTCATCATTTGCAAACAAAACCCCCGATCAAAAAGACCGGGGGTGAACTTAATTCGAGAAATCTTGTGATAACGAGGACGATAATTAGCCTTTTACGCTTCCCATCGTCACGCCGCGGATTATAAAACGAGAAAGTATCAAATACATGATCATCAAGGGAATTATAGCGATGCAAATAAGCACATATACCTGAGCAAGGTCAAACTTCATATAGTCAGCACTGCGAAGTTGTGCAATCAGGATAGGGATCGTTTTATTGTCCTTGGAATTGATAATCAGGGCTGGCATGAAATAATTGTTCCAGTTTTGGACAAAGGAAAATATCGCCTGAAGGGCTATCGCGGGCTGCAGGATCGGCAAAACGATACTGTTAAAGGTCAAGAATTCGTGTGCCCCGTCCACGCGGGCGGATTCGACGATTTCCAGGGCCAGGATACTCTTCATATATTGCAGCATGAAAAAGAAAACAATCGGGGAAGCCACTGCCGGAATAATCAGGGGGAAGAAGGTATCCATCATGCCCATATTGATCACAAGCCGAATAAAGCCCAGTGCCGAAACCTGAGCCGGAACCATCATAACAAGCATGATAAAATTAAAAGAGAAGTTTTTTAGTTTAAAGCTGTAAATATGAATTCCGTAGGCAGTCATCGCGGAAAAATATACCGTCAGGAAAGCGCAGCTGCATGAAATAAAAACGCTGTTCAAAAGTCCGCGCAGAACCGGTATATTATCATCCGACAAAAGCTTGATCATATTATCAAGGAAGGATGTTCCTGGGACAAAAGAAAAGCCTTTCATAATCTCGGAGTGCATGCGCGTCGAATTAATAATCAACATTAAAAACGGCAGAATGCACAAAACCGACAGAAAAATCAGAAAAATATAACAGACGGTTTTCGCGACCAGCCCGTATATGGGGTTATATGTTGTTGATTCTTTCATCATTTTCAACCTTCCTTATTTCGCACTACGTTTTGGGTCGTAGTTCTTCATTAAAGTTTTATATACGAGCACGCTAAAACCGACTGTGACGAAGAAAATCAAAACAGACACCGCACCCGCGAGTCCGAAATTCATACTTGCCAAATGTTTGTTCAGGAACATAACCAACGTCATGCTGGTTCGGTCAGGCGCACCGTTTCCGTTAGTCAATATCTGAGGAACGTCAAACATCTGTATACCGCCGATCAGTGAAGTTATCAGCACATAGACAAATATCGGAAGAAGCAAGGGCATCGTTACTTTGGTAAACGTCTTCAGCGAACTTGCTCCGTCAATGCGTGCTGCCTCAAAAAGGGAGACATCAATTCCCATAATTCCGGACATCAATAGAATCGTCGTGTTTCCGAACCACATCATAAAGTTCATGATGCAGATCAACGTCCGCGTCCAATCAACACGAGCCAAAAACCGGATGGGTTCTTTTATAATCCCCGCGTTGCCCAAATAAAGGTTTATCGGACCGCCATCCGAGAACAAGGTGAAAAACAACATTGAAAAGGCAGCAGCCATAATAAGGTTCGGCATATAAATAATAGTCTTGAAAAATTGCTGTCCTTTCAGGTTCAAGCTATAACTTGTGAACCAAATGGCCAACAACAAAGACACGGTAATTTGCGGTATAAAGTTTAAAATCCAGAGAATGACCGTATTCAGCCCGTATTTCAGAATATCACTCTCGAATATTTTCAGATAATTGGCAAACCCGACAAAGGTCGGACCGACTTGCATAAGACCTACTCGGTAATTCTCGAAAAAACTGTCATAGAACGTCGTTATAAGCGGAAAAAGGGAAAAAACGAGATAAATGATAAAAAAAGGAGCTATAAAAAAATATCCCCATCTGGAATAATTCACGAATTTTTTCTTGGTCAAGGTTCTTGCTTCTTTCACTTCTCGTTTCCTCCGGTTGTGCATCCAAAAAAAGGCAGGGCGAACAATGCCGCCCCGCCTTTATTAATCACCCAAAATTGTAATTACTTGGTCAAGTTCGGATATTGTTCCAAAATTGCAGTGTAGAAGTTCTCAAGGGCTTTGTCTTTAGTAACCTTACCGTCAAAGTATTCCTTGAATGCAGCCTGGAGCTTTTCAGTCATACCCTGATCGTAAGGGGTTATCTTGCTGCGATCAATAGATTTTACCGCATCAAGGAGAAGACCATAATGGTTCTGTCCACCAAGGAATGCGTTCTTGTAATCGCTCTTGGCAAGTTCAGTAATACCAGCTTCGTTGTTGGTGAAGTCGCCGGTATCTTTAGAGATCTGAATAAGAGTAGCTTTATCAACAGTAAGTTTCTCGAAAATAGCCTTTACGAGATCCTTGTTGTCGGTTCCAGCAGCTGCAACAAGCCAGGTTCCACCCCAAGAGAAGCTCTGAGGACCTTTGCAGAATGCCCAGTCGCCATAAGTACCGTTACCAACAGCCTTGGGACCCTTCGCGTCAGCCATAGTCCAGCCAGCGAGACAGAAGTCGATGAACCAGCTCGGACCGAAGTACGAGAAAACCTTACCTGCGGCACCGGCTGCAGACTCGGGAGACCAGAGGCTTGCTTTGTTGTTATAGCCTTTGTCGGTATACAGCTTAGTCTGATCGATCCACTTCATGATGGAAGGATCAAGATTGATCTTGCCATTCTTGTCGACCCAAGGAGCTGTCATGTTATCGGAAAATGCGCGGAAGTCATCGTCATAACCGGAAACGGCAAAATAACCCTTAGCTTTAAGAGTAGCTGCCGCTGCGTCAAACTTGTCCCAAGTATTCAGTTGTTCCTGAACTTTTGCCGGATCGTCAGTTCCAAAGATTTCTTTGGCGACCGAGCGGCGATAGAGGAGTCCGGACGGGCAAGCTTGCCAGGAAACGCCTTTGAGAACGCCTTTGCTGTCTGTCATGACGTCTTTTGTGTACTTGAACATCTGGGAAATATCAGCTTTTGACATTCCAATGTCCTTGATCACATCAAGAGAATAATTAGTATTTACATACTTGAGTGCATAATCGGCTTCGACAAGGAAAATATCGATCTTGTCATCTGCTTTTGCCTTGTCCTGTGCGAGAAGGGTAGCATCAAGCTTGTCCTGATAAGCACTGCCCTGGTTGGCTGTTATTACCCAATTAACTGTTACACCTTTGGGAACAAGACCTGCTTTTTCAAAATAGTCCTTAAACCGGGACTGGAATTCAGTATTCCAAACATAAATATTCAGTACCTTTCCACCATTTGATGCCTTTGGAGCAGCAAATACACTAGAGGCGCCGGAAACAAGTACCAGAGCCAATAAAACCGCAAGAGCTTTTTTCATACATTCTCCTCCTTCCAAGAGTTTGTCTATTATTCCAAAACATACGCCCTTTGCGTATGAGTCAGACAAAATTGAACCGACCAGTAATTTAGTCGGTCTTTAGTTAGTTGATTCTTTACTTCAACTATCCCTATTATACGGCACTTTTTAATAAATGCAAGCTATTTCTTTCAAATTTTACCGGTTAATGTGCTGATTGTCTGTCTATTGGAGTATTGTTTATCCAATTATAGCACAGAAATTGAATTAATTATTTTTTGCCTTGAGGTTATATCCGGTTTTGCGGTAATTCAGAAAAAATTGAGCCACGGATACGTCGAACAAGAACAGCCTTGCCCAGAGAAATCTGCTCGACCTTTAAATCAGGCTCAATTATGATTTTTAAAAGCACATCACCGGTACGCTTCTCGGTTGACACAGGGCGCCCCAGAATCTGACGGCTGCCCTCTTTTTCATCCAGTACTATTTCAAGAAGAGAACCGGAAGCAAGAGCGTATTCTGCGATACGGACCTTTCCCAGAAAATCCATCCCGCGAGCTTCAATCTTTTCTATGCGGACCGAATCAGGATCAAGTTGAGAGGAAGAAAGCACTATCTTGCGTTCGATTCGCGATCGCAGAGCTTCATCGAATTCAGGAGAAAGAGCGAGTGCGTCAAGAGCCATGACCAGACTGGATTGATGGCGCTCGAACTCATCAGAAACTTTCGAGGGAACAAGACCGCCGGCGGCTTCCCCCGGAAAATTTTCCGGGGAAGTCTTGATTAAGCGAGAAAGGTGCAATGAGGGTAAATCAACCGACTCATGCTTCGAAATCGGAAAGCTTACAGACGGATGGAAATCGATATCGGCCCGGGAGAAAATCTCCTGTATTTCCTCGGGAGTTTCAGCGTCCAGAAGATAGATACCGGGGGCGAGTATTTTTCGTATAAGTGAAGACAGGTATTCATCATTTTCAAAAAGAACGCGGCGACTTTCGTCAACACGAAGGATGTATCCATGAAACAACGAAACCGCCGAATAATTCCTAAACCAGTCGCTTATAGAAAATTCAACGTTTTGAGGAAGAGGCTGCTGAGACTTGACGCGAAAAAGCGACGCGATCGCGCCAGCGTCAAACCCCTGATCGAATGCCGCGGCGCATGATTTCCGGGTGATCTCGAATTGGCCGGCAATCTGAATATCCCGAACCTCCATGCAGGCGGCGAGCGGCAAGAGCACTGCAAGGGAAAAACCCGGCATCAAAGTAACCGTAAGGGAAGGAGATACGACCAGATAAGGATTCGCTCCCATATTCCCTGAATTAGCCGAAAAAATGGAATTCTTGACAAGCAATTCATCCTGCTCGACGATCAATCCAAAAGATACTGCAATAGAAGTCAGGTCCGTCGGGGCTATCGGAGGGAGTTCAAATGAAGAAGGCTCATGATTCCGAATTATTGTTGAAAAACGCCCATGTAAACGGCCTGCGGACGGCAGGCTTGTTTTCTCCGATAAAAGGAAGGCCAGCCGGGAAACCATTTCTTTCTTATATAGAACGCCATCCTCGAGAGCAGAATGAAAATCCAGAAAAACTTGAGCTCGCTGTTGAAGTACGTCCCGGGAACACCGTCCTCCGACAGCCGCCACGATCCAGGCAATGCGCGCAAGAGGCTCAACTTTTGCAAACGAATGCCAACGAACCGGATCGGGGACAAGACGGCCTTCATTTTTCATTAAAAGGCCAAGATTCTGAAAAGCCACAAGGATCAGCTGAAGACAATCTTTTTGCGCATATATCTGCGGAAATACAGATTCGAGGGCAGAAAGCGTCTTTTTTCGAAACGAACCGTCATTTTTAACGGACTCGCCCTCATGCAAAAAGAAACTGTATAGCGCGGCAAAAACAAGATCGTCCAAAAGAGGGGGAAGGGATACAGGTTCCCCGTGCGCTTCCGGACGCACGAGAACGGAAACGCCAAGCAGAGGCTGAATATAATCCGCGAGAAGGGGATTGATCGCATATTCGCGGTTATCCGCATCGCATTTGCGGTAAATTACGAGACGCTCTTCAAGATTAAGAATTCGTTCGTAAATATCAGGGAATGGCTTGAATCCGCTAAAAAGAGAAACGATCTTCTGTTGGGTAGGAGAAGGAAGATCGCCTATCGACGCGAGAATCATGCAGTCAAACTCATCGAGATATAGAATTATCTTGTCCCGATTTTCTTTTTTCCGTAAAAACGAAGAAAGATCCTCGATAAGCCGTTGTTTGTTAAAAGGCGTCTTAATCGCGCCCAGGTACATGCGCATAATATCGAAGAAATGCTGGTCGGAAAGTTGAATCAGAGCTTCGCGCCAGCTGAGGACGTCTTCGCTTTTCATCGGCTCACCTCCAAAGCCGTTGCGTCGGTATCCGGAGCATCGCAGCGAGAATTTCCGTGAAGGAAACCGGGTGCGGTGAGAAAACCGGAATCTTCTTCCCACCTGATGATCGAATATTCGTATCCCTGTTCGGCAAGGAACTTCTGACGGTTCGCGGCGAATTCCTCTTCCACCGTTTGACCGGTAATTATCGTATAAAAGTGCGAATCCTTTTCTTTGGGACGAAGAATTCGCCCCAGCCGCTGCGCTTCTTCCTGACGGCTCCCGAACGTCCCGGAAATCTGGATTGCAACCGACGCATCGGGAAGGTCGATAGCGAAATTCGCTACCTTCGAGACCACGATCGTTTTTATCTCGCCCGAGCGAAACGCGCCGTAAATTCTGTCGCGTTCCGCATTCGGGGTTTTCCCGGTTATTATCGGAACCTTGATACTTTCGGCAATTGCCTCCAGCTGGTCAATGTATTGACCGATTACGAGAACAGAGTCGTTTTTATGATACTCGAGGAGCGTGTTGATAACCGGAATCTTCGCGGGATTTTCGCTCGCAATCCGGTATTTTTGTCTCTGGTTCGAGACTGCGTATTCGATTTCTTTCTCGCTCGCGATCTCGACGCGAATTTCCGTGCATAGAGCCGTCGCTATCCAGCCCTGTCCCTCAAGATCCTTCCAGGGAATATCATACCGCTTTGGGCCGACCAGACTGAAAACGTCTCCCTCGCAGCCGTCCTCCCGGATCAGCGTCGCGGTAAGGCCAAGCCGCCGCACGGTCTGCAATTCTGCGGTAACGCGAAAAACGGGAGCAGGCAAAAGATGGACCTCGTCGTAAATAATCAGGCCCCAGGCACGATCGCGGAAGATCCGGAAGTGCGGGAAAATACCGTCCTTGGTCGAGCGCCAGGTAAGAATCTGATAGGTCGCGATCGTCACGGGCTTCACGATCTTGCAGTCGCCGGTGTATTCGCCTATATCATTTTCCTCAAGACTAGTCTTGTCGAGCAGCTCATTGATCCATTGATGAACCGCGGCGACGTTTGTCGTGAGAATCAGGGTGTTGGTCTTGAGCATTGACATGACCGTCATGCCGACGATCGTTTTACCCGCGCCGCAGGGAAGCACGATAGTGCCGAAACCGGTGCCGGGACCCCGATCGCCTACGAGAGCCGCAGCGGCTTTGGTTTGATAATCGCGAATAACGAGGGGAGCACCCGAGCGGCATGCGGGAAGCAAACTGATCTCGAGCGGATCACCGTCCTTTAACGGTGCCTCATCCTTGACCGGCCAACCAAGCTTTAAAAGTTCCTGTTTTACCGTTCCCCGATGAAGAATTGCCAACCTGAAGGTAAATTCCTGGTCAGGTTCGGGAATCAGATATTTGGACATGATCTTTGAAGCGGCAAGCTCACGAAAAATCATCGGCGAATCCGTAACGAGAAAAAGAAAGTCCTCTTGCGAAAATGACGGAGAATCCTGCGTTCCCGGAATCATCCTGATCTTGCCGAAACGGGCCATCGTCTCGATAACCCACTTGTTGACCGCTTGAGGAACAGGAAACCGGGCAAGATCATCGAGAGTCTCGGCGATTCCCTCAGGCGTAAAACCCGCGCTTGCGGCATTCCAGAGAGAAAGCGGCGTGATTCTATAGGTGTGCAAATGCTCGGGCGATTTTTCAAGCTCCGCGAACGGAATCAGCGCAGATCGCGCCTCTGCGGCGCGCGGAGTGTGAACATCGAGGAGGATTGAGCGGTCGCCCTGTATGATAAGGGGGTTTAATGGGTCATTTGGCATAACAGTCTATTGTATCCGCCAGAGAGCCTCTGGGCAATAGCAACAAGGAATTATTGATACATGATGAGATATGGCCGCGGATTAAGGCTAAAAACCTCTTCCGGAGACATAAGAGGCTGATCATAACCCGCATTCGCGATCGTGGGTTTTAAAAACAACTTGAAAGATTTCAGGGGAATATTCGTAGCCTGTGCATTTAGGGCATAAGTACTTTTTTTGAGGCTCGGCGATCCGAAACCGTCGGCGCAATGAATAAGCTGAACGAGATCGAAATCAGTCCTGACAGTATCCCTGTTAAGGATCATCTGCGGCTTGAATTGATGAACGACCAACATCCTCCGGCCCGGAAGCGAATTGGCGAGCAGATAGTCCTGCATCATCTGCTGAGCTTTATTGATTTCAGCGGCTGTGACAGATCCAATTTCCTGCATGGGCTTGGTCGTGCGCCACTCCGGGTCTAAGGCTAATTGAACGTTCGGATACTTCAGCCAGGGAAGTAGTCGGTTCATCGCGCTTTCGACGGAATATTTTCCGATCTGATGGTCAAGATACACATACCAACCCCGCGCCGCCGCAAACTCGATATATTTTTGCACGACACCGTCGGGCAAAAGCCCGATGTCTCCCTCAGGCCAACAAGTTCCATAAATAATATAGAAAGAAGGAATAATTCCCCGGCTTCCGTTCGCGTCATCATACTGCTTGATAAAATCGTTCATGATCGGTTCTATTTGATCAAGGGAATATTGCCCGAGTATTCCCATAGAATTCGCGCCTGGTTTGCCGTAGAGCGCGAATACATCATTATTAAGAAGCACTGATTGAATGGAAGAATCCGCGACAAGGGCATCGATAGCAGTCTCACAAGTAGCCGGAGGGGTAAAGCTGACCGCCATTTGGTCCGCAAGTTGAGCAGCGCCTGCCTGAGTAAGGGCGTTGGGGAAAAGAGGGGTGAAACGGCTGGCGCTTTCAGGTTTTTCCGCTAAATCGACGGATACAACAGGAATAACGGGATTGATGGGGAGAACTGCGCCTTGAGACTGAAAAAGCAAGGCTGCAGAACAAACAGTTAAAACCACAAACAGGATGCGAACGCGAGAAGTACGGGTTTTCATTACAGCTCCTGCCATTCTTATCGGACAGATTTTTTGGCGACTGAAGGGCTGATTATCCGGATTACAAGATTAAGAGACCAGGCAGAATCGACCGTACGGAAAACAAGAAGATCCCCGGTCAGAATCCCCTTGATGGGCGACCTTCGGGCGAGTTGATAGAGATAGGAATTCGCATTCACGGGATTCTGGCTAACGTCGGCTTGAAGCCTGTACGTGCCATCGGCATTTTTCCGGCACAGGAGGTAAAATGTTTCAGTAAATTTCTGACCGGAAGAAATATACCCACGATCGCCCGTAAGCAAAAAAGACCCGTCCTTCGTAAGTATGGAAGAAACAAGGGTTGTCGTTGTTGCGGTGATGCTATAGCCATTCACCGTAAAGCGGATCAATTCCCCGCCAGAAGAAATGGAAGCTTTTTCAGTCGTTACGACCGCGGGTCCCGAAGTCGTGCCGGTCTTTGGCGTCGCATCTGCCTGTGCCTGCTGTTTTTCAAGAAGTTCGAGAATCTTCGTAAGCGTCGCCGAATCCGTCGTCGAACTGGTTCCGGTTCCGAGAAGGCTGGAAAGGGCGCCGGTACTTGAGTCATCGGATCCGGTACCATTAAGCGCGCTTAAAAGAGAATTATCGCTTCCGAGGCCAAGGAGAGAAAGCGCGGTCGCGGCGGTCGAAGAAGTGGCGGCGGATGAAGAAGTTGCCGAACTCGAGGTTCCTGCAAAAGTCGAACTTGCCGAAGTCTTTCCGGACGAAGTTGGGCCCGTGGACGATGCTGTCGATGTTGTGCTGGGACCTGTCACGCCAGGAGCGGTCACGGCAGGCAAGCCGATAGTCGGCATCGGCGTCATGGCAGGCGCGGAAACCGTCGGAGCCGTGATCGGATTTGGCGGAAGGAATCCAGTTTGAGCAGAAACGAAAGCGAAGGCCAGACCCGCGAAACCACCCATACAAATTGCTTTTTTCATCATCGTCCGCTTACTCCCGTCATCCTATAAACCGGAAAGGCTCTGCTCAACTTGAACGAGTCGGGACTTGAGCATGGCTATCGTCTTCTCGAGGCGCTTCTTTTCCTTTTCCAGACGATCCTTGGGATCCTCGTCCTCGATTTTTTTTGCGAGGTTTATCTTTACGGAATCCGGACTGTGGCGGGAGGCAAACTGCTGTTCAGCAGCCATTCGCCTCTCGGGAGTCGGTTGGGATGCGACGATTTTCATCGTGTCATAACCAAGTGCGGGATTTACGTCCAGAGCACTCACCCGCATTGCCGTTTTCGCGGCGGTGCGCGGAAGGCAAAGAACGCGGTCGATATAATCCTCATAGCGGACGCCGGCGGTCTTGCACAGTACTTGAGCCTTTGCAAGAAGCTTGCCGAGTTCATTCATCAGCTTGCCATTTTCAGCGAGGTATTTTTTGCGGATCTCTTCGGTCAGGGCGGACAATTCGTCGGACTTTTCCACGCCGATCGCATAAAATCCCGCTTTCTCGGCCTTTTCAAGCAGGGTGTGAAATCGCGCCCAAAACGCGATCGAATGGGACCGCGCCGAACGGATGACGCCTTCGAATACGCATTGCAGGTGATGCGCGTATTCGTGGATCGCGGTATATATCAGCTGATTTTCATCGTCGAAATTCTTGTTGTGAAGAAGGATTTCCCTTGTTTCGGGTTTATAGAGCCCGTTTACCTTCTTGCTCTTTTTGCCTGTCATGGTAACGGTAAAATCGATGTCCGTATTTTCCAGTTTAAGAAGCAATTCCTTTATCTGATCCTGATTCATTCTCTTCCTTCCATATAACCCGATTTCGCAAGCGCAATTCCAAGCGCGGCGGTCGCAGCCGTTTCAGTTCGTAAAATACGCGAGCCTAACGAGCAAACCATAAATCCCGCGTTCCGGAACAAAACCTGTTCGTGCGCCGTCCATCCCCGCTCGCTTCCGATCGCGAGCACAAGCGGAAATCTGCGGGAGATCCCGTCAAGCGGTGCCTGAATCAAACTGCATTCGGGGTTGACCGTATCGAGAAGAATGAGCCGCGCACAGGTGACACTGGTCGCACGAATCCCACTGACCGCAGCGGACACCCCTCGCGCTTCTGCGAAATTACCCATTACCGCGCTGATCGCGTCTTCGACCGAATCAAACATATCGAGAGCCGGGACCGCGCTGCTTCCGGCCTGCATACAGCCCTCGACAAGGCTTTCGCGAGCAGCTCCTCGTTCGACAAGAGACGATTTGCGGTATGACTTTTCGCCCAATTCGGTGCCTGCCAGCAAAACTTCCGACACGCCCAGGCTCGCAACATCCCGAAGCAGGCGCTTGAGCTGGATGGGCCGGGGAAACCCGATAATCACCGACACCGGATACAGAGGACGCATTGACCGATCCTCATGAAACGTAAACGTCAGGCCCGAATCGTCCATAGTGGTAATTGTTGCAGTGCCCTCGGATCCGTCGATAATTCCTGCGAAGAAAGAATCGCCTTCGCCTTTTTTAAGAATCTTGCGTATATGCTGATAGCGGTCGTCATGCCGCGAAAAAAAACAGTCACCCTCAAAAAGAACGATATTCATGATTGGGCTCAGTATAGCAAAGCAATTTGACTTTTCATACACTCGGAGATACATTTTACGCATGAACAAAGCCCACACCATCGCCCATTCCGCCGAAATAGTAGTCAAAGAAGTTCTTGCCGTAAAAAAAGGGGAACAATTTCTGATAATAACCAATCCTGGCGGCGACGTCGAAGAAATAAGCAAAGCGCTCTTTACGGCGGCCGTCGGCGAAGGCGCAGAAGCGACTCTGGTCGTTCAGGAAATTAAAAGCCAGCTTGATTTCGCCAACCGCGCAGCCCTGGCCGCTCTCGAGTCAAAACCGGAAGTTCTCGCATCCATATCCGCCAACAAAATGGGCAAGGACAGCAAGGCAAGCACAACGCCCTATGTCGGCGCCAACGACCGTAAAATCAACCACATCTTCCATTATCAGATGGATGAACTGTAATCG
>Ga0302293_10000520_pt1 | contig 20494 bp, 16 predicted proteins | sample III_Fen_N2_2_FD_198758 | JGI IMG/M metagenome (GOLD analysis project Ga0302293, IMG submission 198758) | Peat permafrost microbial communities from Stordalen Mire near Abisko, Sweden - III_Fen_N2_2 | ecosystem: Environmental > Terrestrial > Soil > Wetlands > Permafrost | place: Sweden: Abisko...
AAAATCGAAGCAACAATCTTCCCATGCGACCCCTCGGCTGGCTTTCGCCTCGTGAGTTCCTTCGCAACCACACTGTCCAACATGTTTGACAAACCTACAGCGATGAGGGTTTTTCGGAAATTCAGCAGTATACCGACCATAATTTTGCAACACATCCAGAAGACTGACGTTCGAATCATCCGCGAATTTGTTTGCTTCTGAAAGATTCTTCTCCTACAGCAATCCTGCAAGTACTGGATATCACACTAATACTTAAAATCGACTACGTTTATGTGCCTTGGACTCATTGCTAAGCAACATTCAAAGATCGAACCTCGGCCGTTTAAGCGCAAAACTCCTGCATCCTTGACAGTCATTCAGGTCACGCATATAATCGATGTATTGAACGCGCGGTTTTCCTTGCGTTTTCGTGAATGAAGGAGGCGAAACCGTTGGCGATTCCGTATAGTCGATATATCATTGGTTCTCTTCCATGGTACAGCGTGCTGATGGTGAGCGGCATCTTTATCGCATACCTGCTCGGCACACGGGAAGAAAAGCGCCTCGCACTTCCAAAGGATTCCATGTTGGATATGGTGTTGGTCGCGGTGCCGAGCGGTATTATTGGTGCGCGCCTGTATTATGTGCTCATGAGTCTGGATCAGTTTATGCAAAACCCTATTTCCGTCCTTTTCATCTGGCAGGGCGGCATCGCTGTGTACGGTTCCATTATCGGCGGCACCATAGGTGTATGGCTATACTGTCGAATTAAAAAGCGCAGCTTTGCAACACTTTTGGACATTGCCGCACCGGGTTTGGCGCTGGCGCAGGCAATCGGCCGCTGGGGAAATTACTTCAACCGTGAAGCTTTTGGCCCCATGATCACAGCTCCTGTATGGCAGTTTTTTCCCGCAGGAGTGCTGATCGAAGAAGGCGGAGCACAGGTATGGCATGTGGCAACTTTCTTTTATGAATCCATGTGGGATCTTTCTGTTTTTCTTGTGCTATGGTTGATTCGCAAACGAGTTCAAAAACATGGAGACTTATTTCTTTGGTATATGGCACTCTATGGAAGCGGACGCTTTCTGGTGGAACAGTTGCGCACAGACAGTCTGTATCTGTATGGCATCCGTGCCAGTCAGTACGTCGGTTTACTCACCTGCGCGGTGGTCGCAGTAGTTTTCCTGTTGCGGTTATTTCGTTCTCGCAAGGGTCTGGTAACACTTGGCGCGCTATGTGCCTGCTCACTGTCATTTGTAAGGCTATTGATTCCGGAAAACACAGTCGGTATTGAGCTCATGCTGACCCTATATCTGGCTGGCGGTGTGATATTGTGGTTGAACAAAGACTCGCCCCTTTACGCACGAATACTGTTGATAGCAGACGCGATGGTTTACCTTGCACTTCTGATGACAGGGCAAAGCATGCTTTGGCATTCCCCGTATTTCATTTATACGGGTCTGTCCATACCGCTCTACCTCGCCATTCCTTACATCCAAATAGTCGGACAGCCCATTACTCAACCGCAGCCACAGCCCAAGGAGGCTTGATATGCCCGTAGGAAATCAGAAAAACTCGCTGTATTCTCTCGCTTTGCCACTTTTAGGCAAGCGATGCCAATGGAAAGTCACACATAGATATGGCGATAGTGACAACGATTTATCTCGCCCATTGTCCCGTGTTTTGCATCGCCATCATCTCGTTGGTGGCTGTGTGCAGATGATTCGGCACGGGCAACTGGCCGAATGCTACTGTACCGGCTATGCAACACTTATGCCAGATAAGCCCGTGATGACCGATACCGTTTTCAGAACAGCCTCCATCGCTAAAATGGCATGCGCGCTATTGGTCATGCGTTTGCAAACGCTCGGCAAGCTGGATGTTAACGAAGATATTTCTGCCTTATGGGGTGAACCAATCCGCAACCCTTATTTCCCCGATACGCCCATCACGCTTTCCGCCCTTATGAGCCACACTTCCGGACTTGTAGATTCTCCGTTGTATTTCAGCTCGTTTGAGAAAGCAGTTACAACCAGTGACCTTCTGGCAAGCCGTATGACATATGCCGACCGAAAACCGTTTGAAAAGTTCCAATACAGTAATTTTGCAGCGGGGTTGATTGGTTGTCTGTTGGAAAAGCGATTTGGCGAATCTTTTGAAACAATGGTTCGGCGTGAGTTATTCGAGCCGCTGAGCGCAACCGCAACATTCGATATCAGCGTGCTAAGTGTCGTGCTGGTTTCCAACAGCTACCGTGTGCTGCCCGCAGCCCGGATGCCATCCTTCGATGCTGTCAGCCGCTTTCAGTTCTCATCTCCTATCGATTGTCCTGACCCGCAAACGCACTTTCTGCTTGCTTCCGGCAGTCTGTTCATCACAGCCGATGGATTGGCTCGTTTAGTTTTACCGTTGATGAATGGCGGCATACACGACGGAAAAGTGTTCCTTAACCCGGAATCGCTACATCAGATGATGACTGCCTCCACCGCGTGGCCAGAGCCAGAGGTACGCATGCGCCATGGCATGGGTCTTTTGGAAGTCGATGACCGCAGCATCCATCCGCGTCGCCTGTTTGGACACCAAGGTTTTGCTTATGGCGCGGTAAATGGTGTTTTTTTCGATGAACAGGGCAATGGTTTTGCCTCGCTCAACAGCGGCGCAAGTGAAGCGCGAATCGGTCACTTGAGCTGTTTGAACCGCGATCTGATTCGACTTTGTCTGGCAGGTGAGTAATTTGAAAGACATGGTAACCGAACTTCGGGAAGTTCACGATGGATACCGCGTAACCATAAACAGCAGCGAGAGCTTCCGCCTTTCATCAGTTGAATACCGTGAATTCCCCCTGCGGGAAGGCGAAGAACTCGACTGGGAGGCATACCGGAAGGCCCTGCTCCTGCACCAGTATCCAGAAGCGCTCAACCGCACCGTATCCTTCTTAGCCGCGCGAGCCCATAGTCGCCGTGAGGTGGAGCAAAAGCTAGCTCTCAGGGGCTATCTGCCGGATACTGTTGAAATGGTAGTTTATAAACTGGAAAAAGAAGGTTTGCTCGATGATACCGTCTTTGCAACCGCGTGGGTGGAAGGGCGTGCCTCGCGCGGGCTTGGTAAGGCGCGTTTGCTGCAGGAGCTTCGCGTGAAAGGCGTGGAAGATAGCATTGCCAAGGCTGCCTTAGCAGAAATTGATGTAGATACACAGGATTCCCAGGCTCTGACCCTTGCCACAAAAGTGCTCAAACGTTACGGCAATCTTGATTCGCGGGAAGCCATGCAAAAAGCGGTCGGCGCGATGCTTCGACGTGGCTACAACTATGGGGAAGCATCCCGTGCGCTGCAAAGAGCCATTGAGCAAGCCAGCGAGGAAGAATAGGCATAACGAAATGGCTATCATGGAGTTCGACAAACACGAATTCCGTGATCAGCTCACGAACCATATCGAATATATCAATCCTGTCAGCACTGCCAAAGTAAAGGCAGTGTTGACTTTTTATTGTGCTTGCACGGTTCTTATTCCGTGTTTTTGACTGATTGTAAGCAGATTCTTTATCTCGCCATTCAGGTGATCGAAATACAGGCAAAGAGGAATGCAAACCTCAATTCATGAGATTGTATCCACTAAATATGGCAAAGGACATAATGCAAATTTGAAGACAAACACAGTAGCATAAGTAAAAACCCTTCTCCAAGATGAAGAAGGGTTTTACGCCAACCAGCGAAAGAAAGCAATTTGGAGGTGCCACCCGGATTTGAACCGGGGAATAAAGGTTTTGCAGACCTTCGCCTTACCGCTTGGCTATGGCACCGAGTGTGGAGCGGTAGACGAGATTCGGACTCGCGACATCCACCTTGGCAAGGTGGCACTCTACCACTGAGCTACTACCGCACACTATGGTGCCTTGGGGCGGAATCGAACCACCGACACGGAGATTTTCAGTCTCCTGCTCTACCGACTGAGCTACCAAGGCAAAATGGCGACCGAGAAGGGGCTCGAACCCTCGACCTCCAGCGTGACAGGCTGGCATTCTAACCAACTGAACTACTCGGCCATATGAAATTTGGTGGGAACAACAGGGCTCGAACCTGTGACCCTCTGCTTGTAAGGCAGATGCTCTCCCAACTGAGCTATGCTCCCTTGGTTAACCACGAGCTCCGAAGCTCCTTTGCCGCAGGACTTTCCAGCGCGGCGACGTGATATATCATAACCTCTGAGCTTCGTTTTGTCAAGAACAAATTCTTCTGTTTTAAAAAAAACTTATGATGCCAGTGTGCCGCGTCATCTACGGCAGCAAAAACTTGCGAAGCAGTATCTACACGTTGCTTCGCAATGCCATTGCACCATCCAGAATATGATCCGCCAACTCGCGTTTCTGCATCAGGGGGAAAGCCATTTGGCTCTGGGCGGTTATCAGCGTGGCAATGTTGGTATCCACGGCAAAACCGGCGCCCTCCAGTGTTACATCATTAGCAACAATCATATCCAAACTTTTTTTCACAAGTTTTTCCCTTGCATTGGCAATCGTATCATTTGTCTCGGCTGCAAAACCGATCAGGGTTTGTCCTGCGTGTTTGCGTTCGGCAACCGCCTTGGCAACATCAGGATTTTCAGCCAGTTCCAGCACCAGGTTTTTGCCGCTTTGCTTTTTCAGCTTTTGATTGCTGATGGCAGTAAAGCGATAGTCAGCCGGTGCGGCTGCTTGAACAATGATATCCTGCGCCTCACAGAGTCTTACCATAACATTCAATAAATCCTCTGTGGTTTCCACCGGTACAACCTCCATACCTGCCGGAGGGGGTATTGATGTAGGGCCGGATACGAGCGTAACCTTCGCGCCTCGGTCGCGTGCGGCTTCAGCAATCGCGTAGCCCATTTTCCCGGAAGAATCGTTGCTCATATAGCGTACAGGGTCAAGGCGTTCGCGAGTCGGGCCGGCAGTCACCAGCACATGAAGTCCATCAAGATCATGTCGCTTTGTCAGCATCCGCTCTACTTCCGCAACAATCTCCGCCGGTTCGCTCATGCGTCCATCGCCTACATCTCCGCAAGCAAGCAGCCCGCTATCCGGCCCGATGGTATGCACACCGCGCCTATGTAGGACACTCAGGTTCTGCTGTGTTGCTTCTGCTGTCCACATGCCGGTGTTCATTGCCGGTGCCAGCAGGATGGGCGCTTTGGTGGCAAGCAATGTGGTAGTAAGCATGTCATCCGCCATACCGTGCGCCACTTTTGCCATCAGGTTTGCGGTTGCCGGTGCAACCACAAACAGGTCGGCCTTATGCGCAAGCGCAACATGGCCGACCTCCCAGCTTCTTTCGCGTACGAAGGTATCCGTCGTCACCGGGTTATGGCTGACGGTTTCAAATGTGAGTGGCGTTACAAACTCTGTGGCATTCCGGGTCATAATCACATCCACGTTCGCGCCCAGCTTATGAAGGCGGGATACCACCTCAACAGCCTTATACGCCGCAATGCCCCCGGTAACGCCTACAACGATGTTCGCGTTCACTTATTCCTCCATGTCCGGGTTGCGCGAGTAGGTTAATAACCCGCGGTTGATTTCGTCTACCGCAATTTTGAGCGGCTTCATGTCTTTGGCGTCAATCATCGGTTGAGCTCCAGCCAGCAACTGGCGGGCGCGCTTGCTTGCCTCCACCACGAGAGTATAACGGCAATCCACCTTTTCAGAAAGTTCAACGATCGTCGGATTCACAATGGCCATGATCAGTTCCTCCTCAGTCTTCCAGAATGGTCGGGATAAAACGGGTGGTTCGCTGTTTTTCGGCGTTTACGATGCTCTGAATCTGCGAAAATGCGAGATCCAGATCATCGTTGATCACAGCGTATTGGTACTTGCCGATGTTGAGCACCTCTTTGCGTGCATTGACAAGGCGGCGCTCAATTTCGACAGGATCATCCGTGTTGCGGGTATGCAGCCTCACGCGCAGGGCGCTGAAACTCGGGGGAAGAATAAAGATGCTCACATAATCCTGCACTCGGCTCATGATGCTCAATGCGCCTTGTGGGTCGATGTCCAAAAGCACGTTTTTTCCGCTGCCCAGGAGGGTTTCCACCTGCTTTCTCGGCGTTCCATAGCGGTGTCCATGCACGGTAGCGTGCTCTAAAAACTCATTACTGTCCAGCATCCGGTCGTATTCCACATCGTCGATAAAATGGTAATGTACTCCGTTAATCTCGCCCGGTCTCGCCGCACGCGTTGTTGCACTGCACGAAAAGCCAAAGCTGGGATCGCTGGCCATCAGCTTTTTTACCAGCGTGCCCTTACCGGTACCCGATGGCCCGGAAATAATCAGTAACATTCCCAATCGTTTGACGATTACGCCCATGTCATATCTCCTTCTCTTCCGTTGGTGCTGCGTTCTCGCGCCCTCCGGTTCGGCTGGCGACAGTCTCGGGCTGGATGGCGGAGAGCACCACATGGTCGCTGTCCGTAACGATTACCGCGCGGGTTCGGCGCCCCTGTGTCGCGTCCACAATGCGTTTGGCGTCTCGGGCTTCCTGTACCAGCCGCTTCACAGGCGCACTGTCGGGACTTACAACCGCAACGATGCGCTCGGCTGCGATCATGTTGCCAAAACCGATATTGATGAGCCTCATCCAAAGCCTCCCTCAGACGATATTCTGTACCTGTTCACGCAGCTTTTCTAAAAGGCACTTCATTTCAACCACGCACTGCGCTATTTCCGCATCGGCAGCCTTGGAACCGATGGTGTTGGTTTCACGGTTCATTTCCTGCAAAAGAAAATCCATCCTTCGGCCAACTTCACCCTCATCGCTCAAGCATTTCCGAAACTGATCAAAATGGCTTTTCAGGCGGGAAAGCTCCTCATCAATCGCACACTTGTCCGCAAGAATTGCCACCTCCTGTGCAATACGTTGCGGTTCCACGGCTTGAATTTTCCATTCATCCAGCCTTGCATTGAGCCTTTCCCGATAGGCTTCCGGGACCATTGAGGAACGGACTGCAATCGTTTCTGTCAGCGCTTCCGTCTGATCCAGATTTGCGAAAAGGTCGCTAGCCAGCGTTTCCCCTTCGCGCCTACGCATCGCCATCAACTGGCTCAGCGCATCATCATACGCGGCTAACGCAAGCATTGTAACGGCTTCCGCATCTTCGTCGGCCTGAGTAATGGTGAGGGCGCCGCTTAAATGGATCAGTTCGGTTACGGTGGGCGGTAATTTATTCAATTCTTCTGCAAGTACGCTCGTCTGTGCCGCACATGCCAGAAGTAATGCTCGATCGATGATCACAGCGTTTGCATCGGGTCGGTTATTCTGATAGGTGATTGAAACATCCAGATGTCCCCGTTTCAATGCCCCGACATTAATGCGAGTGCGAAGAGGGTCTTCCAGGAATGTCAGCGGTTTGGGTAGACGAAAACTTACATCCAGAAAGCGATGGTTAACCGTTTTCAGTTCGATGAGCAATTCGCGTCCATCGCTGCTGTGGCGGCTTCGTCCGTATCCCGTCATGCTGAGCATTCGCTTTCCTCCCCCTAAATGGCTCAAGTTACTAATGAGGTAACTTTGATTATACCATAGAATTGCACTTTTGAAAAGTGCTGTAGTCAGGATGAGCAGAGGTTTCAAAAAGCATTTTAATATTGACTTTTCATCGTTTAGCTTCAAACTCAGAAACCGGGAATCGCCATCATTTCCATTTCTGGTTTCCCAACCTGCCGAAGTCTGTTTGACTTTCCCTTGCTGCTCTCGATCATCCATACCGTTCATGCTCGCTTTGATGATCTTTTGTTAAAATACTTATCCTTCCAGCGCCGCCATTCCAAGAACCCGCATTTCTGAACCCTTTCTGCTGCCCCTGCGCTTTCTCACTCCTATGGATATCGAAAAGCGCCTGTATGATGCAGACGCTCATTTTCAGCAACAGTCAAAACCAGATTTTAAACCTTGCCAAACCCGTTGAACCAGCCCCGTTCCTCCATTGGTTTCTTCCGAACATGCTTTAAAGCATCTTTTGCAAGGCCGACTGGCAGGTAACATACCAGTTCATATTGCCCCGGCACGCCAAGAATATCAGCCATTTTTCGACCCAGATTGTCTGTATCTGTAATGTGCCCTTCCACCCAGCAGCTTTGATAGCCCAGTGCCACAATCGCCAGCAACATATTTTGAGTGGCCGCGGAATAATCCTGTACAAAGTATGTACGATCGCGGTATGCCATCATCTGCTGCGCCAGCACACACACCATCGCAGGGGAGGTTGCTCCCACTGCGGGTGAAATCGCCTCATATAAAAGTTTAATCAGCGCTGGATCATCAATAGCAATAATGCTGGTTGTCTGTTTGTTGCAGCCGGAAGGTGCGGCCAACCCCGCTTTTACGATGGTTTCGAGATCGGCACGCGGCACAGGCGTATCAAGATATTCCCCTCGGTAGCTGGTGCGGCTATAAATGGTTTCCACTACGTCCATGGTTTCCCCTCATTTCCTTTTTTCCCGATCGCAGTGCGATCCTTGGGATATTGATTCAGACATGTACCTTATAATCCTTTTTCATGCCGTGCGCCCCAAAGATGCGCCATTCGCCAACACCCAACCGCTGTAAAATCTCCCCGCGTTCCTGTGCGCATACCTCTGAATTGGTGTCCACGGACGTCATCAGAATGGGTGCATATTGATTGTAGGCTGTCTGTTCTGCCGTCATATCTTTCAAATTCACATAGATGTCGCCGGTGAACGCAATTTTATGTGCATAATCAATCAGTACGATTTCCCCGGGCAGGTGTCCCCCGATGCCCTCGTAAAGCTCAAAATGCAACTCGCCAAAATCGAAGCGACCCACGGGCTGTAAAGGTAATGTCAACGGCTGCGAATCGCCACAGATCACACGGATTTTCTCAGGGCGCAATGGCTGGTATCCGGTGAGCGTTTTACAAATTTTGATATAGGGGCGGTGTAGAGGGTTGTGCTCACGAAAACCATCCTCTCCCGCATATTCAGCACAAATACAATCACTGCTCTTACGGCTCATCGACACTGTGTCAAACAATGGAAGAAGCCCACAATGATCTACATCTGCGTGGGTAATGAGCGCATGCTTTGGCATCGCGTCAAAATGCGGTATCAGTCGATGGAAAATCGCAAGCATTTCATCACGGTAACAGGCATAGCCCGTGTCGATGAACAAATACTCCTCTCCACTTTGGAGGATAGCGGTATTGCTGCCGCAGGGCGGCTCAATCAACGTTATACTTGTGCGGTCAGTCACACGGTGGGTTGAAATACGCGGGGAGTATGCGTTGCCTCGGTGGAGCATCAGCATTTCCACAAATCGGCCGATACTGTCAAATGTGCGGTAAGGCGAAAGCCCCTGCTCATCCAATACCTGCATGGCCAGATTCACATGAATGAGCAGTTCCTGACGGGCTTCATCGGAAAGTTCCATCCTGCGGGTGAGCGCAGCTGCATAAGAGCGATAGAAGATGCTGTTGTCGAAGTTCTTTTCCGCATGATTATAATCGATTACACGCACAGCGCATAGTTTTTCCACTTGGGATAAAAAATCGGTCACCTTCTCCTGACTATCGACGAACAAGCCCATCTTGAACCGCTGAAAATCGGTGCCGTTTTCCTGTGAACTCATGTAGGAGATATTAAAGTTGAACGCTTGGATCAGCTCCAGCACCGCCGTGATGCTGCCGGGCACATCCTTGAGTTGCAGTTCCAACAGCACAATGCTTTGCTCGGAAGCGTCGCTTTGCAGGTAACCGATCTCTGTAAGTTTTAGATCCGCCAACGCATGCTGTTCCGCCGTGCCCTCCGTCTCAATGAACAACGTATGCATATCAACGGCCTTATTGTAGCTTACCCGTGTAATGTTGAGCCCTAACGAGCCAATGCATCGGCTCGCCTCCAAAAAAGCGCCGACATGATCGGGCATGGTAGTAACGTAAGTCTTTTTCATACGTGCCATTCCGCCTTTGCGTTTGTGTCGCATTCATTATACTCCAAAAGCCACGGTGTTGGAAATCCCTTAATGCAGGGCATTATGCTTCCCCACCGCCTTGTTCTCCTAAGCAGAATATGGTATGATCGTGGCACATCAAACGCCTTGCCTTTCTCGCTTTCACATCAACCGGCTACCACGCCGCCATCATTGGAGGGGCTACCATGCGAGCATCTGTCAAAAGGATTCTTCTGGTTGCGATGCTGCTCATGCTATGTTGCACGCCTAATTGGGCAAATGCAGAAGTAGCGCATGCTCGTTTCCATTCCGTGCAGGATATCAACTGGGCGATTGGCTTTTCGGACGAGTATTTAAACTATGACGGTCAAACCTACCACCAGGATCTAGCGCAATCATCCATCGGCATGGCGCTTTCAGCCTTCCGCATACCGGACGTAGAGATGAGCCACCGAGGGGATAACATTCAGAAATATATGGAGGAGCTGGGCTTTACAGGCATCAGCCTTAACCAGTACGATATTGAACCCAGCATCCAGACCATCGCCTCCGCCATAGGCATGAAGAACCTTGCGGACGAAAGCGGCACGTTTACCGCAATCGCTGTCGCCATCAGCGGTGGCGGCTATCAGGATGAATGGAAAAGCAATTTCTTAATCGGCAACGGTGTACATCACGAGGGCTTCAACCGCGCGGCAGCGCAAGTATACGATCATCTGGTGGGTTATATGGCTAAGCATGGCACGCTGGGGCGTGTAAAGGTGTGGATTGTCGGCTACAGCCGCGCCGCAGCGACCGCTAACCGCACCGCCGCCATGATCCTGGACAACAAGCTGGTTTTAGCAAGCGACCTTTTCGCCTATACTTTTGCCACGCCCAATGTAACCCGTCAGTCGAACGCATCAAGCTACCCCTCTATTTTCAATATTGTCGGAGCTTTTGATCCCGTGCCGATGATTCCTTTTGATGAGTGGGGCTTTACGCGCTTTGGTACCACCTATTTTCTACCCACACCGGAGGCAGACAGCGATTATGCCGAAAAGGTGAAACCTGTCAAGTCCATCTACCGCGAAATGACTGGTTTGGACTATTGGACAAATCAGAGTGGCAACCGACTGATCCAGAAGGTATTCGGCATGGTATCGGATATGGTTTCCGGCATTGATGATTACACACAGCACTACCAATCACTGCTGATTGATTTATGGAGCAACAAGAGCAATCCCCTGAACCTGATCACCAGCCTTGTGAAGACGGTAACCAGCGACAGTACGCTCTGGGAGCAGTTAAGTTCGCAGGCGGACACAGCGCTCTCGATCGTTTCCAATGTGGCCGGCGGAGCATTATTGCAGGAGACAGGAATCTATAAAAATGAATGGAGCGGAAGTGCAAGCTTGGGCGAAAACCTGATGCACGAGCACTTCCCCAAGGGTTACCTTGCTTGGCTTTGCGCATATAGCAAGCTGGACGCCATGGTTGGCCACAACCTTACCTATCGGCAGTTAAGCATCGGCGGAGATGTAGGTTTTTCAGTGTATGGCGCTGATGGCACGCTTGCCTGCGGTTTCAGTGTAAAAGACGGGGAGGTATCAGGACAGTCTGGAAATTCCGAACTCACCGTATCCCCCAGCGGAGATGCAATGACGGTATCGATCCCCGCCGACGAAGACTATCACGTGGAGATCATCGCGCAGGATAACGATCCGCTCGAATTCGTCATTCGTGAAGGTACCATCGGTAAAATGGCCATGAAGAGTTATCAGGCTCCCACGCAAACCATGAGGCTTAGCACTGTTTATAGCTGCGAACTTCCTGCCGCGTTTTACGCCGACGGTACCCGTTACTCACTACAATGGGATGGCGGGAGCGAAGAATGCACACCGGCAACGGATGCCAATTCCACAAACAAACTGGAACTCAATAGCAGTGCCAAACAATTGTTATCCGAGAATCTGACAATCATCATCCTTGTGATACTATTGCTGTTATTGCAGGGGTTCTTTTTCTTCACGGTCGCGTTGCGCGCGACCCGGCGGCATCATCATCAGGCACACCTGCGCAAAAAGCAGCCTGCCACCGCCGTGAAAGGCAAATACCACCGTATGCGTTTCCGCCATGGGCAGCATAGGCGCAACGGTATTAAAATCACAGCAATCCTTCTGTTGGTATGCGCATTACTTATTCTTGCAGAGAGCATCATGACTGCGATCATGTGGTATACCGAATACAACACCCTTGAGCAAACCACACTGGTATGGTATATTACGCTCATGACGCTGCCGCTGGTGTTTTTACTGTTGTTTGCCGCATTCCCCGCAATATATGCGGCACTGTATGCGCTTTTGTGGCCGGAAGAGGATGTGTATCCCCTTAAAACTGGACGCTATTTCGCCATCTTTGCCCTACCCTATACAGGCATCCTGTTATACTACCTTTCCTCCAGTATGTATAACGGGTTCCAACAGTGGTCCCTGATCTGCTCCATGGTGCAGGTTGGATTACTGATTCTGCTGATCGTGCTCGCCTATCGCACAATGCATGTGGAGCATAAACTGCACAAGTTGGAATTAGCAGCGTCGGCCAAGGCGTTAGAAAAAAGCAATCTTACACCACCAGCGGTCAAAATAGCGCAGGATGAACGCTCAGGATCGGCTAAACAGGAACATGAACACGAACAGGACTCAATGACAGATTCCGATGTAAAAAAAGAAAACCCAAAACCGAGAAACTGAACATCGGGACGACGAGCGCCGACATCCGTTCGTTAAGCACTAGTGAATGCAAAAGGAGCTGTCGTATATCGACGCTCCTTTTTCAACTGCATTTGAACGTTTATCGGCTTCTGAGAATCAACATTTCCCCCATGCTCCTTCCCGGGTGCCATTTACAGATCATCTAAAAGCGCCGTGCTTTTTGCATAGGCGGTACTTTTTGCCTCAAAGAAATCGGTCTTTACCATGTTGGCATTCGCATACTGGCTCACCCAAGCCATGCTCTCCGGCTCCTTCTCATAGCCTTCATAAAGCGTACCAAAACCAAGGCTTGACCAGCGAAGATTTCCGAGGTAATGAATGTAGTCGGATACCATCTGTCGGTTCAGCCCCTGTATGTTATCGCCGATCACATACTGACCCCATGCAATCTCCTGCCGCACCCCTTCCTCCACCATCTTTTTCAGGATTTCAACGCGCTCGGGGCTGAACAACTGCGGCTCTTCTTTTTTCATCTCGAGGATGATGCTGCGGAAAAGCCACAGGTGCGTATTCTCATCTCGATTGATATAGCGGATTTCCTGCACCGAACCGGGCATTTTTCCATTGCGGCCAAGGTTGTAAAAAAACATGAAACCGCTGTAGAAGTATATGCCCTCCAGAATATAATTGGCGATCATCACCTTGAGCAGCGTAAAGTCGTCCTTTTCGTTCTGAAAAGCGTTGTACTGGTCGCCAATAAAGGTATTTCGGTTTAGGAGGTGCTCATCGCTACGCCAAAGGTAGAGGATTTTGTCACGCTCCACAGGGCTGCAAATCGTATCGAGCATATAGCTGTAGCTTTGGCTGTGCACACACTCCTGAAAGCTTTGAATGGTCAGACAGAGGTTGACCTCATTCGCCGTGATGTACTCACCGATGGCGGGCAGGTTCGCCGTCTGAATAGAATCCAGAAAAACCAGAAAGCTCAAAATTTTATCATACGCTGTACGTTCTGCTTTCGGCAGGTTGGGATAATCCTTCACATCCGGGTTCATGTTGATTTCTTCCGGTATCCAGAAATTGTTCATTGCCTGCCGATACCAATCCTTGGCCCAGGCATATCGCATGTTGTTAAAATCGTTCAAATTGGTAGTGTTGCCGCCCACCATACGCCGCTTGAGCACATCGGTATCCCCTTGTGGGTTAAAGAGCGGTTTTTTGGAGAGTTTCGCCATGCGAAAACCCCTTTCAAGCGTTATTTTGAGTCCATCCGCCAGATTCTGGTCTGGTAAACAAAGCTGATTCGCCGTTGAGCACGATGACGTTAAAAGTGGAATTTATCTGGCTTACCGTTGAAATGCATTGCTTTACCTTCATCGGTTCATCGTATAGGTACAACTGCGTTGCACAGCTGCTCGCCTTGTCCTTTGCTTATTATTCCCGCAGGCTTAAACGCTGCCTCTTTCAGCATCAGGCGGTACAGCTGTCGCAATCCTCCACCTCAAGTGCTTTGCTACGAACGTAGTAGAGCGTCTTCACACCCTTTTCCCACGCCAACAGGTAAAGATCAAGCACCTGACGCATCGTGTATTCCGTGGTGATGTAAAGGTTCATGCTTTGCGCCTGATCGATGTGCCGCTGGCGAATGCCCGCCGCGCGGAGAGAGTAGCTCTGGTCGATCACATGCGCCGCCTTGTAATACCAGTATGTTTCCATAGAGAGCTCAGGAGCTACACGGGGCATGATGACGCCTTTCTTTTCTTCCAGAAAATAGCGGTTCATCACAGGGTCTAGCCCCGCAGTAGTGCCGGATAGGATGCTGGTGGAGCTGGTTGGCGCGATCGCAATCAGGTAGGCATTGCGCATACCACCCTCAGCCACGCTACGTCTGAGTGCTAACCATTGAGCCCCCAAGTACCCACGTTGGTCGAAATAGGCGCCGGTTTGCCAATCACTGCCCTCAAACTGTGAATAGCTGCCCTTTTCCTTGGCTAGCACATTGCTTGCTTTAATCGCTGCAAAATTAATACGTTCGAACACCTCATCAGCGAAATGCAGATGTTCCTCACTCTCCCACTGGATTTTGCGTTTTGCCAGCATGTGGTGGTACCCCGAAACGCCAAGCCCAATGCTCCTGTATTTGCGATTGGTGATCTGCGCATACTCCACAGGGTAGAAGTTTAGATCGATTACGTTATCCAGCGCACGCACGGCACTGTTCACGATATCCTGCATAGCCACATCGTCCTCCACAGGGAGGTTGCCAAGCGACAGGCTCGCCAGATTGCATACCACAAAGTCCCCCGGCTTGGTCACGGTCACCACCACCGGATCGCCGTTCTGTGTTTCGACAGTGCGGGACAATAGCTCAATGCCGCTGGTGTTTTGCGCGATCTCCGTGCACAGGTTGGAGCAATAGATCACACCCCGATGTTTGTTAGGGTTGGCTCTATTGACCGTATCGCGGTTAAACATAAAGGGCGTACCTGTTTCCACAGCCGATTTCAGAATCATGCGCACTAAATCCTTGAGAGGGACTGGTCGTTTAGTGATGCGCCCATCCGCAACACAATCAAGGTATCGTTTTTCCCATGCTTCTCCCCAATAGTCCTCCAAAGCATATCCCTTCACGAGCAACACTTCATGTGGGCAAAGCAGGTACCAGTTCTGATCCAGGTTCTCTTTGACCATTTTCCAGAACAGATCGGGATAGCATACCGCCGGAAACACATCATGCGCCTTCATGCGATCATCGCCATTGTTGGTGCGCAATTGCAAAAATTCCGGTAAATCCTTATGCCATGCGTCCAGATACACAGCCACTGCGCCTTGCCGCATGCCCAGTTGATCTACCGCAACCGCTGTATCATTGACGAGCTTAATCCAACGAATCACACCTCCGGCTGCGCCTTCAAAGCCGCGAATGGTTCCGCCTGTGGCACGCACTTTACCAAAGTACAAACCCATGCCGCCCCCGAACTTGCTCACCTTGGAAAAGTTATCAATGCTGCGGTAAATGCCATCGAGACTGTCTGGTACGGTATCGATAAAGCAACTGGATAGCTGGTGATAAGGCTTGCGCGCATTGGAAAGTGTGGGCGTAGCCATGGTTACTTGCAGCGAACTTAACATATCGTAGAATTTTTTCACCCAGTACAGTCTGTCATGCTTTTCATCCATCGCCAGATGCAGTGCTATGCCTAGATACATCTCCTGCGGCGTTTCCAATTTCACATGCTGGTGCGTATGGATCACATATCGGTTCAATAGCAAATCCAACCCAGAGAAGGTGAAAAGATGGTTTCGCCTCTCATCGATAAATGTTGATGCCTGTTCCACTTCCTCCTGCGAATAGCTGTCCAGGATGTATTTCCCGTACAAACCTTCATCCGTTAAGTAGCGAATTTTCTCAAAAAAAGTATGAATAGAACGCTTTTCAGTCTCCTTTTGCAGGTTGCGGGCAAATCGAAAATGCAAAAGCCGTGCGGCGATAAACTCCCAACGGGGAGCTTCCTGGGTTGTAAGCTCCACTGCTGCTTTTGTTAATACTGAAAGACGTCTGTCTTCATCCAAATCAGGTTTTTCAAATGAAAGGAATTTATCTCGCAGGCGATTGAGCGAATACTCCTCCCCCGGATAATCACGTTGAATATCAGCCAGGCATTGATCCAGCCCTGTAATTTTCACGTTTTCAGCGAGGTTTTGGCATGCGATGCGCAGGCGGGTTCTGTTTTCCCGATATAAAATATAGGCCTTGGCTACATTGTAATGCCCCTGTTCCATCAGCGTTTGCTCCACCAAATCCTGAACGCCTTCTACCGTTACAATTTTCCCTTCAGGCAGCTTTTTCTCCACCAGTCGCAAAAGCGCTTCAAGCTTATCCTGCTCCGGCGCTTCTCCTTGACTGCTGAATGCCTTTTCCATTGCCTGTATGATTTTTTCGCTCCGGTATTCTGTTACTGAGCCGTTGCGTTTGATAATCTGCATAGGTGTTTCCCTCCTGCAACTGAAACGGTTTGAATATCAATCGATTGTGTTATAACCCGGCAGATGGGTGATTGAAACCACAACCTATCGTGTGTAATGCGGCATGAACCTTCCAAACAAGCGTAATGCCGTCACGCTATACGCAGGCAATATGGATACGTTTTTTCACTTGTCTGTAAAAGTCGAACGTCTCCGAATCCCACAGGAATCGAAGACGTTCGCTATTTCACTTTACTGCCATGGAGTGTTCGCTATTCTGTCTTATCCAATCGGACTTTCCGTAGTTTGTGGGTATACCCCCGTTTTGTCCTCCCCCACAACCGCCTGTGCCCTTTCCAGCGCCTCGTCCAGATGCCCGCAACAGTTATCCGCGCCAAGCTTGCTTAAAAAACCAGCTTTGTTCAGCACGCTTTCCGGCTGTGTGTTCAGGTGAGAAAGCACCATCGTGATGCCTCGTTTATGGCAGCCCGCATAGATCTGTTCCAGTGCATCCAGCGCTGTGACATCCATGGAGTTTACCGCGCGCATTCTCAATATCATACACTTGCAATCATCCAGAAACAGATTCTTGGTGAGTTTATCCGCAACCCCAAAGAACAAAGGCCCTTCCAGCTCGTAGATTCTAGTATGGGCGGGGATCACCATGCCGTTTCCAACTTCAAGTTTATCCGCATCCACCCATGCACGCACGTCGGTTTCCTCTGCCATACGCTTCACAAACAGGATGCAAACCAGTACCATACCCACCCCGATCGCTACCACCAGATCGAATACCACCGTAAGCACAAAGGTTGTCAATAGTACAATAATATCGCTTTTAGGGGCAATTTTGCACAGCTTTGTAAAGGTGCGCCACCCGCTCATGTTATAGGCAACCACAAAAAGAATGGCAGCGATTACCGGCATGGGGATAAGTGCCGCATAAGGCATAAACACCAATAAAATCAACATCAGCACAACAGCATGCACTATACCTGCGACAGGCGTTCGCCCACCGTTCTTGATATTCGCAGCCGTTCGGGCAATCGCGCCTGTGGCAGGGATGCCGCCGAACAGCACAGAACCGATGTTGCCAAGCCCTTGTGCTATGAGCTCCATGTTCGAGTTGTGGTGGCTGTTGATCATACCGTCCGCCACAACGCAGGACAGCAGCGACTCAATGGCCGCCAGCAAAGCGATCGTGATGGCATCGGGAAACATAGCGGCGATTTTGCCAAAGCTCAGGGCAGGCAGCGTGAATTTTGGCAGACCCCCACTGATGGTGTACAGGTCGCCGATGGTGTTTACGTGCATGCCGATTCCCTTCACCATCAAAATGCCTACAAGCACGGCAATCAGAGAAGCGGGTATCTTTTTGTTTACTCGCGGCCACAGGATCAGCACCGCCAGCGCAGCCAGTCCCACTACCAGCGCCTGAAGGTTGAAGGTGCCAAAACTCAATATGATCGCCCGAACCTTATCAACCGTTTCGATCGTTTCCAATCCGCTCAGGTACGTGATGCCTAAAAAATCTTTCACCTGTCCCACCAGAATGTTCAAGGCGATCCCTGCCGTAAAGCCGATGGTAATGGTGAACGGTATATATTTGATCAGCGACCCCAACCTGAAAACCCCCATCATGACCAGCATCAAGCCTGCCATGATCGTTGCAATCATCAGGCCATCCATACCGCTTTTGGCCACGATGCCTGCGACAATGGTTGCAAAAGCGGCAGTTGGTCCTGCGATTTGGACCCGACTGCCGCCCAATAGCGAAATGATGAGCCCCGCGACAATCGCGGTATATAAACCTTGCTCTGGCTTGACACCGGAGGCGAGCGCCAATGCAATGGATAGCGGCAGCGCGATAATGGCGACAATCACGCCGGCTGTGAGATCCTTCATAAACTGTTCTTTGGTGTAGCCTTTCAGGGTATGTACCAGCTTGGGTTGGAGCTTTTGCATGGCGAAAGACTTCCTTACATTATATACTGGAGCAAACCTTGTGAGTTTACCAAGAATCCGTTGGGTATGTCAATGTCAAAACACAACAAAAACAGACCTTTCATGCCAGTTAACCGGATGCATGCGTTCAATATTCACATTTCAATCAAACAACAAGCTGTACAAAACCCTGCCGGAACTCTTGGCAACTTTTCAGCAGGTAAAGATGGTGTATTACTACAAAGGCTTTTCAAATGCTGGACTCTGGCCGAGATAGACGAGGAATTCGATTGTCTACAAGATATGTTTGCTGAGTAAACGCATTCAAAGGATTGGCTACAATCATAAATACCCCGGCAACAGCATTACCTGCTTGAATACTTCCTTTCGAATCTGCAAAATGCTATTCCGTTTATTCCTAAAACATCGATGCGCACTTCGATTCCGTCATTATAGCCTGATTCCCATGAGCAACGCACAAGCTATGCCTTGATCCATGTAACCGTCATTCAACTGCAAACGCAGGGATGCGCATACCTTCCGGCATGTCCATCCCTGCGTTTGTTTTTGTATTGTCCGTTTCAGTTCCCTTTGGTTTTACCGCGCACTTCCTTCAGATAATTATATACAGTAAAATTGCTTACCCCCAGGCATTCCGCCACATACTCCACAGCGTTCTTAATGGCGAAAATTCCCTTTTGCTCCAGTCTGGCCACGATGCCCAGCTTATCATCCTTTTGCATATAGGCAACTGGCTTTTGGAACAGCGATACCTCGGAGTCCACCACCGATTCCATTACCTCGCTGATATCCTGTGCAAAAGTTTCTTTTGGCGGTTCCACATCCGGTTGACCAAAAGCAGTGCCTTCCTCAATCAGGTTGCGGGCGACGATGTAGTCGGTTAAGTCCTGATTAAAGCATAGAGAACCGACAATCGCTCCCTCCTCATCCCGGATGAAGATGGTGGAGGATCGCAGCACTCTGCCATCGGGCAGTACGGTTTTGTAGTTGACGCTGTTTTCTGCCGCGTCACCACCCTCCCGTAATAACTTCAATAGGTAGTCGGTGGCAGGCCCACCAATTTTTCGATGGGTTACGTCACCCTCCAAGCGTACAATGGAACTTTCCACATGGCTTAAGTCATGAAGAATTACCTCATGCCTTTCCCCCAGCATTTGCTGAAGGCTTGGGATAATCTGTGCAATTGCCTCCAAGTTTGGATGCACGTCCATTCCCCGCTTTCGATTATCATTTACCACGTTTAAGCCAAAGTCCGAGGCCGTGTTCCAATCGGTCCAGCCCTTCTTTGAGGATGCTGTGACTCGTAGCGAAACATAACCTGACATGCCCTTCTGAACCGGGGCCAAAAAACTTTTCACCACCAGGCACCAGTGCAAGCCCCGCATTTTCTTTCAGGAAATCCGTAAACGCAAGCGCAGATACACCGAGACTGGAAATGTCCATATACAGGAGATACGTGGCATCGGGCTTTCTGGCGGTGATTTGCGGGATTTTTGCAATTCTCGAAAGAGCATAATCCCGATTGACTGTCAGGTGGGCGATAAACTGATCCACCCAACCGTAACTTTCAAGACATGCTATCCCCGCCACCTGCGAGATGGATGAAATGCCTCCCGCTGTGGTCATAACCGCCGATGCGTCCACGATACGCTCAAAAAGGGCTTCATCCGTGCAGTACACACAACCAATGCGAAGCCCCGCCACGCCAAAGCTCTTAGAGAAACCAAACACACTGGCGACCCTGCGGCATTTTTCGGCACCCAGCGATAGAATACTGACAAACTTTGCATCCGGATAAACGATATCTGACCAGATTTCATCGTTCATCACATACAGGTCATGCTGTTCGCACAAGTCCAGAAGCGTTGCCAAGTCTTCCTTACGGTACAGTGCGCCAAGCGGATTATGGGGATTACACAGGCCGATCATTTTCGTTCGGGGTGAAATGTAGCGT
>Ga0302293_10000521_pt1 | contig 20466 bp, 19 predicted proteins | sample III_Fen_N2_2_FD_198758 | JGI IMG/M metagenome (GOLD analysis project Ga0302293, IMG submission 198758) | Peat permafrost microbial communities from Stordalen Mire near Abisko, Sweden - III_Fen_N2_2 | ecosystem: Environmental > Terrestrial > Soil > Wetlands > Permafrost | place: Sweden: Abisko...
AACAACAGTTCCTGTTTTAACTTCAGGCACAAAGCGCGATCCGTTATACAGGGCAGCACTGATATCGAGACCCACGACCGGATGAACAATCAGTCGGGTTGCGAAATCCTTTTTTTCATTGGTATCGGTGGTATTAATTCCTGAACCATTGTAAACTCCCAAACGGTAATCAACGATCGGTCGATCTTTCAGTTTCAGTATGGTACCTCCAAGTTGGATTCCTAAATCGCGTCCATTCTGGTTACCGCCAACATCTTTTCCACGAGCGACCAAGGCTTCAACAGCCTGTGAGCGGTCGATCAGTTCCAGTTTGTTCGAACTGGTCAGGTTTTCGAGTGAAAACGGGATTTTTGCCTGACCAATGGTGAAGTTGAAATAGTCGTTCAGCTTCAGTTCGGCATAGGCATCGATCAATTTGGGAGTTCCAGCCAGATCAAACTGCACGCGATACGACCAGTAAGGAGAGATTGTTCCCTTTACATCGAGTCTCGCACGGCGAATATCGAAACCATCAATTTTACCAATTTCTTCCAGTGCCTGATAGCGAACCTGAGTGTATCCGGCAATGGTAATTTTCTTACCGGCGTTGATCGGGAACGCTTTTATCTTGGCTAAATTTGTCTGAGAAGCAATAGCAGCTTCTGCACGGATCGAGTCTGCATCTTTTTGCGAAACCACTTTCTTCTGAATTAATAGATTCAAAACATCGTCGGTGGATTGTGATTTTGAAGGAAGTACAAAAACAATTGAAATGAGTATTAAAAAGAATAGTTTTTTCATAATTAATTATTGTCGATTGATTTAATGTATATTATTTTCAGATATGATCAACAACTCCTTAAGTGCGAAATGACAATTCAAAAATACATCTTGCACAAGTGATTGGTGATCAAATTTTGATTGAATAATTCATTGTCAATACTATAATTTAACAGGCTAAAACATTAAATATTTAATGTTCTCCAAATTTTAAATAAGTATTTACAATTAGAAGAATTTCAGCAAATTGCCTAATACGCCTTTTTTCTCTTTAGATTCAACTTCGGGCTTTCTGTTTATTTCTGACAAGTGTTTCACGCTCGTAAATGCCTGCGCCAAATCCTGAATAATATCTTCTACATGCTCAATTCCAACCGACAGGCGAACCAGACCTGGAATAACTCCTGCCGAAATCTGTGCTTCTTCAGATAACTGTTGGTGTGTAGTAGAAGCCGGGTGGATGATCAATGTTTTTGCATCGCCAACATTGGCCAGATGACTAATCAACTTCAGGTTGTTGATGAACTCGTCGGCAGCTTCTTTGCCTCCGTCAATAAGGAACGAAAGTACACCGCCATAACCAACTTTCAGGTATTTCCTGGCCAACTCATGGTAAGGACTGGATGCCAAACCTGGATAATTAACAGATTTAACCTGTGAATTTCCTTCAAGCCAATCGGCTATGATCTGCGCATTCTGAACATGTCGTTCGACCCGTAATGACAAGGTTTCGAGCCCTTGTAGCAGCAGGAATGCGTTGAACGGGCTCAAAGCAGAACCATAATCGCGCAAACCTTCAACCCGGGCCCTGATGATAAATGCTATATTTCCAAATGGACCGTCGGTTCCAAATACATCCCAGAATACAAGTCCGTTATAGCCTTCAGATGGTTCAGTAAACTGCGGAAACTTGCCGTTTGCCCAATTGAAATTTCCTGCATCAATAATTACGCCTCCAATGCTGGTTCCATGACCGCCGATCCATTTGGTAGCCGATTCGACCACGATGTTTGCTCCGTGTTCAATAGGTCGGAAAAGATATCCACCGGTACCGAATGTATTGTCAACCACCAGTGGGATGTCGTGCTTTTTGGCAACTGCCGCAATGGCATCGAAATCAGGAATATTAAACCCTGGATTCCCAATGGTTTCCAAATAAATTGCTTTCGTTTTTTCGTCAATGGCATTTTCAAAATCAACAGGATTATCGCCATTCACAAATTTTACCTGAATACCCAACCGTTTGAGCTGAACTTTAAACTGGTTGTAAGTTCCACCATAAAGGAAAGAAGTTGACACAAAGTTATCGCCTGCCTGCAAAATGTTAGTCAAAGCGATGAACTGTGCAGCCTGTCCTGAGGCAACTGCCAATGCCGCAACACCACCTTCAAGAGCGGCAATGCGTTTCTCAAATACATCGGTAGTTGGATTCATGATCCGTGTATAGATATTCCCGAATTCCTTCAGGCCAAACAGATTGGCCGCATGGTCGGCATTGTTGAAAACATACGACGAGGTTTGATAAATTGGGACTGCCCTTGAATTGGTTGTTGTATCTACTACCTGGCCTGCATGGAGTTGCAGTGTTTCGAATTTCAATTTTTTTGTTGACATGATTATAAATTTTTAATTGATTATTTTCTATATATTATTGTGAAAGGTTTGTTCCTGAGTATTTTAACCTGTCATAAAAAGAAAGGCTAAGCCTTTAATTCCCGATGCAAAAAATGAAAGTGAGTATTGGGTTGCAAGCCGTGCCTTTAGCAGCACATTCGCATTCGGGATGCCGAAGGATACATCTGGCAACAACAACACAGTCCGGCAGTAAGCTTGCCAGTACCGTTTATCCGGAGAAAATTTTGATTGGATATTTGTTGTGATGCATTCATATTTTTATGTCTTAAATGACTTTTCAAAGATGAGGTAGATAATGGTTACAGAAAATACCTCGTTTAAGGTAAATTATATACCACAAATTAGGTATGAAGACAAAATACTTTCTAATTGTCTGAAGTATTCAGCCTCACCACATTCTTACCAATGATAACCAAAGCAGGCATAGGCGGTTTTTGAGTTTCAATAGCCTGATTAATAGTTTCCAGAGTACATTCTAACGCAGAGGCTCCGGGTTGCGACACTTTGCTTAAAATCTGAACGCAGGTATCTCCGGAAATGGACTGTTCTGTTAATCGCCGGGCTAGCTGAACCAGCTTATTCAATCCCATAAAAATGATAATTGGAGATTCCGACTTCAGCACAGAAACGAAGGTGTCGAGATCCAGAAATTCTCCTTCGCTATAGTGCCCCGTGCCAAAGAGAACCATGCTGTTTTTGCCGCGTTCGGTGAGCGGTATTCCAAAAAGCGATGCTGCTCCAAGAGCAGATGTAACGCCCGGAATCACTTCATAATTCATCTTGTTCTCGATGCAAAACCTGATTTCTTCGGCACCACGGCCAAAAATCATCGGATCGCCCGATTTTAGCCTGACAATTTTTTGACCTTTTTCTGACAAATCAATAATCAGTTGATTGATCCATTCCTGTCTTCCGGTTTGGTTTTGGCCATCCTGATAAATTTTGCCCACATAAATTCTTTGTGCGTTTGGGCTTGCAAGATTTAAAATCTCGTCGCTTACCAGTGCATCGTGCAGAATGACATCAGCTTCCTGAATCCGTTTCAGTGCCTTTACCGTTAATAATTCAGGATCGCCCGGACCGGCGCCAACAATGGAGATTAATGACGACATTCCGGTTTTATATATGTTCGCCAATATAATGATTCTCCTTCATCCAATGATAAATGGAATACTGAACAAATGACAGTTCTTCCGAATCGGGCGAAGTATGAACTTTATTGGTAAAAAACCGCCAAGCAGCTCGGGCAGTGGAGTTTTCGTTTGCAAAAACCGGAGAGTTCGGGTTAGGACAATTTCCTGACAATTTAAACTGGTTAATCCCTGATGGACTAAAGAACAAATACCCATCAAATGCTCCACTTACAAACTTTTCAATTTTCTGAAATGGATGTTCGATGTACTGAATCTGTTGCCTATGAAGCCATTGTCTGGTTTTGTCCGACAATTCTTCGCCTATAAAAAAAACTGGAGCTTTCATCTTTGTATTATTTAATGACTCTACAAAGATGTGGTAGATAATGGTTACCCAAAATACCTCTAAGCGGGTATTCTATATACCACGAATGAGGTATATGGTGATTGTATTTAGTTTAAACCCACAGATAACACAGATTAAAAACGACTTTTCAAGCTGTGATATCTGTGGTAGAAGAAAATGACTATTTATTGAATTGTATTTTCCTGACGGCTTTCACTAAGCTGTCGATTTCGTCTTTGGTATTGTAAAAAGCAAACGATGGTCGAACGGTTGCCTCCAGACCAAACCGGCGCAGTGCGGGCTGTGCACAATGATGACCGGCGCGCAAGGCAATGCCTTCCAAATCGAGTAAACGACCCACTTCCGGAGTTGGAATGCCATCGAGAACAAACGAAACCACGCTCACCCTTTCCTTCGGATTGCCAATAATGTGCAAGCCATCAATCTTCGAAAGTTCCTCGCGAGCATATTCGGTCAATTCGTGTTCGTACTTCGAAATGTTGTTGATTCCAATCCGACTCACGTAATCGAGTGCGGCACCAAGGCCAACAGCGTCGGCCACATTGGGCGTCCCTGCTTCGAATTTCGCGGGCGGGCCGTTGAAAACAGTTTCTTCGAAGGTCACATCCTGAATCATATTGCCGCCACCCTGCCACGGAGGCAAAATTTCGAGCAGCTCTTTCCGTCCGTAAACCACCCCAATCCCATTGGGTGCGTATATTTTATGCCCTGAAAACACAAAAAAGTCGGCACCCAATCCCTGAACGTTGATTGGCGTGTGAGCAACAGATTGTGCTCCGTCGATCAACACCCGTGCACCCCAGCGTTTGGCCGAATCGATGATGGCTTTAATTGGAAGCACTGTTCCGAAGGTATTATTTACATGGCTGATGGAAACTATTTTTGTACGTGGTCCCAACAGTTTTTCAAAATCTTCGAGAATAACGTCTCCGTTGTTATTGATTGGGATGACCAAAAGTTTCGCACCTTTTTCTTTGGCCAGTTGCTGCCAGGGAACAATATTGGCATGGTGGTCAAGCGTTGAAACAATGATTTCGTCGCCCGGCTGAATGAATTTCCGGCCAAAAGTCTGAGCCACTAAATTGATTCCTTCGGTTGTTCCGCGAACGAAAATAATCTCGTCGGTTGATGAGGCCCCAATGAAATTCTTCACTTTCTCACGTGCTTTTTCGTAGGCATCAGTCGAACGGGCAGCCAATGTGTGCGCCGCGCGGTGGATATTCGAGTTGTCGTGTTCGTAAAAACTGGCCACCGCATCAATCACCGAGCGGGGTTTCTGGGTGGTGGCCGCATTGTCGAACCAGATCAGATCGTGACCGTTTACCTTTTGGTTCAGGATCGGAAAATCGTTACGTATCGCTGGAACATCAAACGTTTCGCGGCCATTGTATTTAATTTCCTGATCACGGGCAAAAGAGTATTCAGAAAAAGTGGTCGAATCGAATCCTTTTTCAACACCCGATTGCAAATCGTTATTTTTCGGTTCTTTATTCAGCAAAGCCCTGAGTTCGTCGCCAACAGGCAGTCCGCCGGGGAAAATTCCCGGATTAAAAGCGTGATTCTCGGGAGTTCCGCTTCCGGAGAGACGGGAAAACGACTCGAAAACACCTTGCAGATTGAGGTCGTCTTCAAACAAGTTGGATGCTAAACAAGGTGCATCTTCAGCCTGTTGAAACCGTTCAGCAATTTGCCGGAGCTGCCCGATCTCCGGAATTTCACCGCTTACAATGATGTTGTCTAAAAACTGATTTTCAAATCCCATGATTTTTCGGATTAGCCTTATTTTTCAATGCTATTGCGATGTTGATAGTCGTGATAATAACCCACTTCAACGTTTTCGAGTACGGCGATGGCATCGTCGGTCAATGAAGCCAGTGAGAAATATTTGGTGAGCAAATAAGAGGCTACTCCGAATTTATCGAGACCCATCAAACGGGCCGACAAACTTGGTGCAATTTCGCCAGGAATACCAGCCTGTTGCAAGCCAACAACTCCCTGTTCAGCTTCACCAATGCGCACCAAAATGATGCTGGTTGTTCCCACGCCGCGGTTGGTCAGATATTGGCCTTTTATTTCAAGCTTGTCGCTTGGGATGATTGGTACACCTCTCCAGTTTACAACTGGTACACCAAATAAATTGGTAGTTACCGGTGGAACTCCGCGCCAAGTGCATTCTCTCTCAAAAGCCGCAATCGCCCTTGGATGTGCAAGGAAGAAGGCCGGGCTTTTCCAAACGAGCGACAATAATTCATCCAAATCGTCGGGAGTTGGCGCACCGTAGCGGGTGCTGATGCGATATCCTGGTTCAACACTGTTGAGCAAACCGAACGTTTTGTTGTTGATCAGTTCCCATTCCTGACGTTCTTTGATACTCTCAATGCTCAGACGCATCTGCTGTTCCAACTGGTTGTACGGATTGTTGTACAAATCGGAAACACGGGTATGTACACGTACAATGGTTTGCAGCGTATTGAGTGAATATTCGCGCGGGTTTTCTTCGTAATCTATGTATGTTTCAGGAATGATGTTGTCTTCTTCGTGACCCGAAACCAAATCGATGTGTTTTTCGCCGTGTGTATTTACGGTGGCTTTCAGGCGTAAATGTTCGTCAACAGCTTTCTGGAACTGTTCGCGGAAATCAGGAACTTCTTTGGTAATCGTTTCCAGTTCGGCACTGCTAAGGGTGAAGAAGACACCCGGTGTGATCGAACGGACTGTCACCGAAGAGGCTTTATCCGAAATCAGGTCGGCTTCACCAAAATATTCGCCTTCCGACAAAATACCCACGCGGAGTTCTTCGCCATGAGGTCCTTTGCTAAGCACTTCAACTTGTCCGGAAGCAATGACAAAAAACTTCTGGCGGTCTTCGCCTTCGCTGATTAAACTGTTACCCAGCTCAACCTCCTCGACCACAAATCGTTTGGCCAAACGATTTACAATTTCCTCGTCAATGTTCGAAAACAGCGGAATCCGGCGTAACGAATCGGCACGGAATGAAGGAATTCCTTCGATGTACTCGATCTCAATTCGCTCAGCTTTTTTTAGCTCAACTTTAGTGCGGTTTACCCGATAGGTACCCGATTCGACCTGAACCCAGGGTAACAACTTCAGTAGTAAACGCGGAGTAATTGACCCCATTTGCGGGGCTGTTTTGGTTGTTGTGGCCAGTTGCCGGGCTGTTGCAGTCGTCACGCTGCGTTGTAAATCGTTTTTTGCCATAATTTTGTATTTTTTTGATTAGTAGTATTTTTGATTTTATATTCCTGAACCGAATGTAAAAGAACCTTTGACTGCCCTTTACTTAACACTTTCGAGTTGGGTAGTAATTTCCAATTTATTTTCAAACTCAATAAAATGTTCATACAAGCTTTGTTGTGCAATATTCAATGCTTTTTTCCAATCAAACCCTGAAGATAACTCACAGCCATCAGTTACATATTTTATTGATAGAAGTGGAATGTTATACTGTTTACATACGCGGGCAATTCCATAAGCTTCCATATCTACTACATTATGGTCATTCAAAGAATTAACGAATGTATCTCCTGAAGCACAAGTAATTTCATCGTTATGAGGTATCTTCAAATATTGTAAGTCGTCTGAAAAATTAAAGGCTTCGAAAAAATGGCCTAACCCCAAACTATTATCAACATAATCGCGATCCTTGAATTTACCAATCCGATGTATTGAACTCACCGGAAATTGGCAACTTCCAACAGTTCCAATATTTATAATCAATTGAATGTCAGAATTGAATTTTAGAATTTGGCTGGCGGCAATTGCCGCATTCACTTTACCTACTCCTGAAATAGTTACGTTGTATTGTTGCGCCAACATTTTAACTTCCTGAGGCAATGCCGCAATTAATGCACATTTAATTCTCATCCGTATATTGTTTCGAGTTATGAAAATAGCAATGGTTTATAGACCTATTATTTGATAAACAGAACCACCAGATGCTTTCCTGATAAAATATATTTTACAATATTATCTTAATCTCTACCTTTTCGACTTCGCCATTCTGAATCCTGAACGCTTTTATATCGGGCAATTCGGCAGCGAGCGAAACGATTATATAGCTGATGTTTGGATCGAAAGCCAGACGAATATCTTCCTGAGAAGGTCGTGCAGGAGTTTCGGGATGACTGTGGTAGTTGGCCAGAATCTCCAATCCCGCTTTCCGTGCTTCACGCACTATCTGAAACTGCTCTTTCGGATCGAACGAAAAATGTTCGTTGCTGTGGTCAATATTGGTTAACCGAAACTGCCGTGTAACATCCCTGCCCGTGCCAGCAAGATAGCCACAAACTTCTTCGGGCAAACCTTGTTTGGCATGGTAAAAAAGATCATTGATAATTTGCTGAGGTATCCGGAGCATCTGTTTTTGTATTATTTCTGAATAAGAACTTTGTGAATCGCACCTTCCACATGCGAAATTTCCAATACTTTAAACCCTTGTTCTGTTGAACTTTTGGGTACATTTTCGAGTGGTTCGCCTTCGGTGAGCAGAACTTCGAGCACATCGCCAGCGCTTAATTTCGACAGTTGGATTTTGGTTTTCACAAAAGTCATCGGGCAATGTTCGCGGGTAATATCTAATTTATAAGTTGCCATGTTTGAATGATGAGTTATGAATGATAAATTATGAATGAGTGGGCAGTCTTCAGGAATTAAATGAATATTGTTCTGCCGCCTTCGGATATTTCGAGGAAGGTGGCAACACCTAATACCCCTTTAACTTCGTGGATGAAGTCGGTTTTTTCAAGTCCCAGAATATGCATGGCCATTTCGCAGGCATACATGTTTATCTCCAGGGCTTTTGCAGCTTCGACCAGTTCTTCAAGTGTGGCAACGTTTTTTTTTCGCATCAGGTAGCGGAATATTTTTGGACTAAGTCCCAAGAAGTTTAAGCGGCTAACCGGAGCGCTCCGCAAACCGCCCATGAAAAATCCAAACAACTTTGGAAGGAAACCTTTCCCAACAAAAGCCCGACCTTGTTTTTTTTTGATGGCATCGAGCCCCCAGAAGGTAAAGAAGATGTTTACCTCGTAACCTACTGCCGCAGCTCCAGTAGCCAGCGTAAAAGTGGCTACCAATTTGTCGAAATCGCCGCTGAAACTGATCAGCGAAAGTTTTTTTTGTCCAGTCGGAAGTTTTCCTAATGCAATATCTGTTGCTCCCATCTTTTGTATTATTTACGATTTGAAAATTGACGATTTACTATTTTCAGAAAAGCATCCAGTTGTTTTCTAATGTCTGTCCTTTATTTCGCAAGTTGCCTGTTCGTAATCAACCAATTCGGTGATTGTTGGATTGTCGCCGCACACTGCGCAGCGGTGATTGTGTTTCACTTTAATGGTGCGAAATTCCATCGTTTTTGCATTGAAAGTCAGTAATCGGTTGGTCAGCAAATCGCCGACTCCGGTTAAATATTTCAGCACTTCGGCTGCCTGAATCGTTCCCAGCATTCCGGCGATAGCACCCAAAACTCCGGCCTGCGAACAGGTGGGTACTGCATTGGGTGGTGGTGGTGCATGAAAAACACAACGGTAACATGCAGTTCCGGGTAAAACGGTTATTGTTTGTCCTTCAAAACGCAATATTCCACCGTGAGAAAACGGCTTTCCAGCCTTTACACAGGCATCGTTAATCAGAAATTTCACCGGAAAATTGTCGGTTCCATCTACCACAAAATCGTAATCTTTAATGATTTCCATGGCATTGGCTGCGGTCAGAAAATCGTGATAGGTAATCACATTCACATCAGGATTTAACTGATTGATTTTCTCCTTTGCTGAAAGTACTTTGGGCTTATTCACATCAGGAGTGAAATGAATAACCTGACGTTGCAGGTTCGACAAATCGACCACATCGCCATCTATAATCCCAATAGTGCCAACACCCGCCGCAGCAAGGTACAGAGCGACCGGTGCTCCCAAACCTCCGGCGCCAACAATCAGTACCTTCCCATTATTTATTTTTTCCTGCCCTTCCACACCAACATCCTGAAGGATAATGTGGCGGCTGTATCGTTGTATTTGATCTTCTGTAAAGTCCATACTTTTTCTTTATTAGATTAATGCCTGAATAATATCAGCTTTTAAATCTTCAACATCTTCAATCCCAACCGAAAGCCGTAAAGTGAGATCGCTCACACCAAGATTTTCCCGGGTTTCCCTGTCAAAATCACAATATATGGTCGAAGCCGGATGGATGATCAATGTTTTGTTGTCGTAAACATTGGTTGCCCGTTTAATCAATTCCAGTTTGTTTAAAAAAGCAAAGCAATCGTCGCGGGTTGCAAAATCGAATGTGAGCATTGCCCCCGGAAACTCACCAAACTGACGTTTACTTATCTCATAAAATGGCGAACTAATTGTTCCCGGATAATTCACTGTTTTTATCTGAGTTACTGTTTCGAGAAACCCAGCCAATTCGCGACAATTTCGAGCAGCTTTTTCGAACCTGAGTTGAAGCGTTTCGAGCCCCAGACTTTGCAGGTAGGCTGCAAAAGGCGACATACAAGCCCCCAGATTTCTGAAAATTTCACGTCTCAACTTGTAATTAAAAGCAAATGGTCCAAAACGTTTTGCCAATGATGCCAGCTTTTCAGATTTGTTCCATTCAAAAGTTCCGTAATCGACAATAAGCCCTCCAACACTGGTTGCTCCTCCCGAAATGCATTTGGTACTTGAAATCACCTCAATGTCAACTCCAAATTCTTTTGCATTGAAAACATTTGGCGGGGTAAGCGTCGAATCAGCGATTAAAGGCACGTTGTTTTCATGTGCCGTGCGCGCCAGCGTTTTAAGATCAACCACTTCGAGTTGAGGATTTGTGATCGTTTCCACAAAAACAGCAACCGTCTTTTCATCAATATTTTCTCGAATTTCATCGGTGTTTGTGAGATCGCAAAACCTGATTTCTATTCCGAAATCCTTGATGGTCGATTCGAAAAACACATACGTGTTTCCAAACAAATGTTTTGAGGCAATAATGTTGCTGCCTGCCGAAGCCAGAACAAAAATGACGTTCGATATCGCCGCCATCCCGGAACTAAGTGCCGTAACATTCAAAGAACCTGTTATTTGTTTAACCCGAAGTTCAAAGTTTTCGACCGTCGGATTTGAAATGCGTGAATAAGAATGAACTGGCAACCGACCTTGAAATGCCAATTCCATTTGTTCTGCCGACTCAAAATCGAAAGCAGAATTGCTGTAAATTGGTTGGTGTAATGCCCTGTTCGGATCTTCTTTTGCAAATGGAGAATGAATGAGTTTGGTTGTAAACCCATTATTTTTCAACATACTGATCCACCTCCCATAAAGTATAGAAAATCGACCTCATCACCATCGTTAACGAGTATCGAGCTAAAATTTTCGCGCGGTAAAAATTCACCGTTTATCTGTACCGAAACCATTTCGGGTTGCGCAACATCGTTTTTCTTAATTAAATCGATCAGCGAGATGGGTGCTTCCACCTCCTGCTCATTTCCATTTACCTGAATCTTTGCCATTTTTTGTATTGTATTTTTTTAGTCATTAAATCACACTATCCTCATCCGAAGTCGGTTTCGCCACTTCAACTGCTTTCTCAAACTCATAAAGCGGTGTTGAAAGATACCGTTCGCCAGTATCGGGAAGAAGCACCACAATTCGTTTATCTTTATTTTCGGGGCGTTTGGCCACCTGAATGGCTGCATAAACAGCCGCTCCTGAAGATACACCAGCCAGCAATCCTTCGTTACGGGCAAGTTCGCGGCCAATTTCAAACGCGTCTTCATTCTTTACCCTGAAAATCTCGTCGTAAATTTTGACGTTGAGTACCCCCGGAATAAAACCGGCGCCAATGCCTTGTATTTTATGGGGTCCTGGTCGTCCACCTGAAAGAACAGGCGAATCGGCTGGTTCAACAGCAATGACTTTTATTTTTGGATTTTTTTCTTTTAAAACTTCGCCCACTCCGGTAATGGTTCCTCCTGTACCAACACCGGCAACGAAAATGTCAACCGTTCCATCGGTATCGTTCCATATTTCCTGGGCAGTTGTTTTCCGGTGAATAGCGGGGTTGGCGTAATTGTTAAATTGCTGCGGAATAAAGGCCTTCGGAAACGTGTTTTTTAATTCGGTTGCCTTACGGATAGCACCTCCCATTCCTTCGTAACCCGGACTTAGAACAATTTCAGCGCCGAGCGCCTTCAAAATGCTCCGACGTTCAACGCTCATCGAATCAGGCATAACCAATATCAATCGATAACCTTTTGATGCGGCAACAAACGCGAGCGCGATCCCGGTATTTCCACTGGTAGGCTCAATAATAACCGTACTTTTATCGATCCAGTCGAGTTTTTCGGCCACATCGATCAATGCGAATCCGAGACGGTCTTTCACGCTTCGGGCAGGGTTGAATGACTCCAGCTTTGCTATAATTTTGGCCTCCAGATTATATTTTTTCGCAATCTGATTCAGTTCCAAAAGTGGGGTGTTCCCAATTAAATCGGTTATGCTTTTTGCAATTTTTGCCATGATTCTGCTTGAAATAAAAGGTGTTGTTTTTCAGTACAAAGATGGTTAGCCGGATGGTATGCAAAAATCCCATAAATGCGGCATTTTATATACCATAAACAGGGTATATAAACCCCGTAATCGTGCTAGAAAATTGTTGGAATATTTTTGGTAAAGTTCAGAATTCCTAATTGTTTACAGCGGGCGAGTATTCGGTAGTGATAATCACGTAACCATTTGGAAAGCGAATAACTTGGCTTTCTAAAAAAATCCTGATTCCACAGATTCATTCCTCCGGCGAACAAATTAAGACACACATACGAAAGTCATAACCCATTCCAACATGAAGATCAAATCTGTGAAAATCAAGAATTTAATTGATTATATTGCGAAGTCCAATCTACATTAATTTGCATGTACAGCCGCTGGTTCTTCAAACTGATAGAGGATCGTCGAAAGGTATCTTTCACCTGTATCAGGAAGAATTACTACTATATTTTTTCCTTTATTTTCAGGACGTTTGGCTACCTGTAAGGCGGCAAAAGTTGCAGCTCCTGAGGATATTCCAACCAATAAGCCTTCGGTTCGGGCTAACTGACGGCTTGTTGCAAAGGCATCATCATTGCTTACTGTAATAATCTCATCAATCACGGCGCGGTTCAGTACATCGGGAACAAAACCAGGTCCGATTCCCTGAATTTTATGCGGTCCGGGATTACCTCCTGAGATAACCGGCGAATCAGTCGGTTCAACGACAATAATCTGAACCGATGGTTTTAACTCTTTCAAAACTTCGCCAACACCAGTAACCGTACCGCCTGTTCCGGCTCCTGAAATGAAAATATCAACTTCACCGTCGGTATCGTTCCAAATTTCAAGAGCGGTAGTTTTACGATGAACTTCAGGATTGGCAGGATTTTTAAACTGCTGCGGAATGAATGAATTGGGTGTAGTTTCGGCCAATTCAACAGCTTTGGCAATTGCACCTTTCATTCCCCCAGTCCCAGGAGTAAGAACCAACTCGGCGCCAAGAGCTTTGAGCAGGTTTCTGCGTTCAACACTGAATGTTTCGGGCATGGTAAGGATTAAACGGTATCCTTTTGCCGCGGCTACCAATGCCAAAGCAATTCCGGTATTTCCGCTGGTTGGCTCAATGATCACCGAGTCGGGTTTGAGTATTCCACGTTTCTCAGCATCTTCGATCATGGCTTTACCAATGCGGTCTTTTACACTTCCACCCGGATTAAAATATTCGAGTTTGGCGATTACTTTTGACTCTAACTGATGTTGTTTGTTAAAATTGGAAAGTTCAAGTAATGGAGTATTTCCAATTAAATCGGTTAATTTTTGTGCAATTTTTGTCATGTTATTTCATTTTTGCTTTATACAAATATTCATGCGATTTTCTGCTCATACAATACCTCTTTCATAGTATTTTATATACCACGTTTTAGGTATGTCGGTGCTATTGTTTTCGAATAAGAACGGACCAGAAATTTTCTTTTTGTTTTTCTTCCAGAACATCGTGTCCTTCGTTGCGAACCGAACCTGGAACGTTTTTAATTGGAGCCCCATCATCGAGCAGAATCTCAAGCAATTCGCCACTTTTCATGGTTGACAATTCAATCTTGGTTTTTACAAAGTTCATGGGGCAAGCCACTCCGCGAAAATCTTTAAAACGCTTATCAGGAGTATTTCCAACAACAATTTCACTGACTTTCGGAACTTCATTCTGTACTTTAAACTGAAGCGAATCGTCCATGTGGTTGTACAAATTAATTACGGTGGCGGCCAATTCCTCAATCACTGTTCGGGAACGGATAAATAGTGCCTCCGGATTTTCGAGAGCAAGCTTAACTACAGGTTCAAATTTCTGATTGACATGCCCTTCCTGAATAAATGACTGGATAAATGAGGTAAAAACTTCTTCGCGGTTATTGGGTTCGATGCCCCTGGTAACCAGCAACATTCGCGACGCATGATATACGATGCCATAAAGCGATTTATTAATCAGTTCAGGATCGTGGGTTTGTTTAATGCCTTTTTGGATATCCAAAATCGCATCGCGATCATAATCAATCATATCGAACATCCCGGCTGAACATTCGGCTGCACCTTTCCCGGTGAGGGAGAAGATTTCCTCTGCGCCCCAATCAAAATAGTAATTTTTGTCTTCGTCAAACGAAGGTATTGTTTCGAAGCTGGTCAGTAATTCTTCAACATCGGCTTGTCCATCACTATCAAGATACTCATTAAAATCGGTAAACCGTGATTTTTTGACACTCCATTTTCCCAGAAGCTGCACCGTAAACTGAGGCAAATCGCGCGCGCTGATTTCGCCATATTTCGAAGCCAGACGGGCTTTGTTATCACCTGTTTTTCCACCGGCAACCACATAATACGCCGGATAAAGACGGTCGTTTCGCGAAGCTTTTCCATAGAACCCGAGGTTCGATAAATTGTGTTGGCCGCAGGAATTGGGGCATCCCGATAAATTTACCTGAATATCGCTCAATTCGTCCAACTGAATTTCAGAAATACCTAACAATGCCTTTTGGATTGCCGTGGATGCGCCTCTGGCCAAACAGATTCCCAATCGACAGGTGTCGGCGCCCGCGCAGGAAACTAGTGAGTTCAGGATTCTCGGGACATCAACTTCAACACCCAAACTTTTCAATTCATGATACAGGGATTCCAGTAATTGTCCGGGAATATTGCGTAGCAGAATATTCTGCCTCATGGTAAACCGGATCACATCGTCACCCTGCGGAGCAAGAAATTCAGCCAGACGGATGAGCGTTTCTGCTTTCACCATACCCTGATTGAACGGCACTTCCGCCGAATAAAAACCGGTTTGCTTTTGTGCTTTTACATACCGTTTCAACCATTTGTTCAGCAGTTCGTTTTCCGAATTAAAATTTATTACCTGACCTTCATTCGAAGGTTGAGAAACTTCAGGAAGCACAAGATTGTGTTTGCCTTCAGTCTTCAAACGATTAAATATTTCATAAAAAAGCTCGAAAACACGCTCTTCACCCAGTTTGTAAAAGATGTAACGAATGCGAGCTTTGTGCCGATTACGGCGGTTTCCGTGTTCCGAAAACAATATTTTCAAGGCTTCGCCAACATAGAGAAGGTCAGTTGCCGGAACAAAATCAGACAGTTTAAATCCGGCGGTTGGTTTTGAACCCAATCCTCCGCCAATATAAACTTTGAATCCCTTTTCTCCATTTCGGATGGTGGCAATCAAGCCCAAATCGCTGAAGGTGGCGTTGGCATTGTCCGAATCGTTTCCCGCCAGCGCAATTTTATATTTGCGGGGCAACGACCAGGAATCCGATTCAGCAATCAGCGTATTGGTCAAAGCCAAGGCATATGGAGTAACATCAAAAATTTCATCTTTCGAGATCCCGGCATCTTCCGAAGCCAAAATGTTGCGAACGGTATTTCCGCCTCCACCCCGTGATGACAGTCCTAATCGGTACAACTGTTCCATAATTCCGGGAGCATGTTCCAACTGAACATTGTGCAACTGAAGCTCCTGTCGGGTGGTAATATGAATCGGTTCAGTTCCCTCTCTCTGAGCCAGCAAAGCCAATTCTTTCAATTGAAAAGGTGTGATCATTCCGGCGGAACATCGTACCCGAACCATAAAAGTTCCGTTTGCACGTTGTTCGTAAATGCCCATCGGCACACGTATGGCTTTAAATTTTATGGCTTCAATTTCGCCATTCCTGAAATCTTGCACATGCTTTTTAAATGCACTGATATCAGTTTTTAGGGAGTCTGGGATAATATACATTTTGGTCTTTTTAAAGTATTTGCTTTGGGTAGGTATAAATACACTACAAAGGTGCAATGCCTGAATTTTTGTTGAAATACCATATATTAGGTATATCGCATACCACAAGTTAGCTAGTATTTATACCTACTAACAGGGATTTCAAATCAAACTTGTTTGTGTCAATTTTGTAGCGTGAAAGTCAACTTTTTGAATGTGAATGCTGATTTTCAGGTGTAAACTAAAATTCATGCTATGTTTGATCAGGAATATTTAACCTTAAATGCTATAAAAAAGAATAGCTATGTGTCTCACCTGAAATGTTCGGGATGTGGTACGGTTTATCTCCACCAGTCAGTACAAAATTTTTGCATGAATCCGGGTTGTCAGGAAACTTTATTGGCCGAATATGAATTACATCCGGGTATAGTCACCAAAGAAGATTTAAAAAATCGGCCAAACAATATGTGGCGGTACCGGGAATTTTTGCCCATTAACGATGAAAAAAATATTGTATCGCTGGGCGAAGGTGGAACCCCGCTTTTTAAAGCGAACAAGCTGAACAAAGCCATTGGCATTGAAGAACTCTACTGGAAAGACGAAGGTGGCAACCCAACCGGTTCGTTTAAAGCCCGTGGAATGAGCGCAGCCATTTCGAAAGCCAAAGAGTTGGGTATCAAAAAAGTGGCGATACCAACGGCAGGAAATGCTGGTGTGGCATTGGCTGCGTATGGCGCAAGGGCCGGAATTCATGTTCATGTGTATATGCCACGCGAAACACCTGATCAGCACAAGCGCGAGGTAAGGTATTACGGCGCTCAACTGACCGAAATTGACGGGAACATTGGCGATTGCGGTAAACTGGTGGCTGAACTTACAGCCAAAGGAGAGTGGTTCAATGTTTCGACACTGAAAGAACCTTACCGTTTGGAAGGTAAAAAGACCATGGGCTATGAACTGGCAGAACAACTGAACTGGGAATTGCCTGATGTGATCCTTTATCCGACTGGCGGAGGAACTGGCTTGATTGGGTTCTGGAAAGCCTTTGACGAACTTGAAAAACTTGGATGGATTGGCCCGAAACGTCCAAGGCTGGTGGCGGTTCAGTCGGAAAATTGCGATGGAATTGTAACGGCGTTTCATCAAAATCTGGCGAAATCGGAACCAGTTGACAAAGGTTTTACCATTGCCAATGGACTGCGTGTACCCAAATCGTTTGCCGACAAGCTAATCCTGAAAATTCTTTACCAATGCAGTGGCACGGCTATCAGTGTGTCTGATGTGGAGATTAACGAATCGCTGAACGAGGTGGCACGGCTGGAAGGCATGTTTATCGCTCCTGAAGGTGCAGCGCTATGGGCGGCGCTCAAACGCCTCAAATCTGAAAACCGGATTTCGAAGAATGAAAAGGTCGTTTTAATCAATACCGGAAGCGGCTATAAATACCTGGAAAACATCTTTGCCGGAGAATACATTTAAACCTGAATTTTCCCAAATAGGTTTTATTACCACAGAAAGATTCCTGTTCATCGCCGGAGTTTTTTCTGTGGTTTTTTGTTTTGTAAAACGGCTTTGAATAGTGAGCTGAAAATCATAAGTTTGGGAGGGTTTTAATGAATGGAGTAATCCAAATTTTTTAATGGATCGGGACTTGTCGATAATGCAAAAAGGCTCACATCTTACGAATAAGAATATATAAAGTTCAATTATATGATTTTACTTAATCTTTGCCCAACTAGAATATGCTAGATTCTATTACAATAAAAACAAATACTCCAGCTAATCCTTTGGATATAGGATATTTAGCTGAATGCCTTCTTTTTTATGATAAAACAAATCTTCTAGTTGACAAAGAAAGTTTACCTATGTTGTTTCGTCTTTGTGGCGTCAATGAGATACAAGAATTAATTGAAAGAGGATGTTTGTCAATATTTACAAAAGATAATATACTGGGAGCAAGTCGAACTGGAGAAATATACTCTGCAGATTTATTTTCAGTTCTAAATGTTGATGTACATTATAGGCTTTTTTTAGAGACATTTAGCAGCTTATACGAAGGTAAACTTGGAAAAGCAAGAAGGAATGCAAATAGATTTTCAGAAATAACAAACTCGTTTGTTTATGACTCCACAGTTATTGAAGATATCACAAGTTCGATCAAAGATGTTGGATTCACAAGACAGATAATAAGTCGATTTATTAATGAGCTTGGCCTTGAAAAAGAATTTATAGGAAAGGATTGGTATTATGATTTTATTCCGATAAATGAACATGAATTCACTCACACAACCAATTTGGATTTAGACCGGCTCAAATTAATTTCCGAAGAACAAAAAATGCACTTTGATTTTTCTCCGGGTTCGCTCATCTTAGATTTATCAGAGTCTTTGGGAGATATTCAAGTTGCGATTAAAAATAATTCAGAAATTTTTACTACTCCGGTTAATTCCAAGATTATCAGTCTGAAGTTTGATAATATCTTTGAGAAAGCTCAAATTAATCGTGATGCTATAAACCAATTTCAGAAGATTGCCCTACCGAGTTATAAAGATTTGGCATTTATAATTAATAGTGGTGGTAGAACTTTTAAAGATCTCATCGAACTAATTGATAAGGCTGAGAAATTTAAAGCATGGAAGCATGAATTGCCAAGTGAAGCTAATTTTATTGAAGAATATTCAAAAGCCTTAGAAAAAGATACATGGTTAGATAAATTGCCAAACAAAATAGGACGATTTACTATTTTTGAGGCCGCTGGTATTTTGTTAGATGTATTTGGAGCAGGAGGGCTTGGAACTGCTGCGGCAATAGCACTTAGTGCGACAGATACTTTTATTCTTGATAGAATGTTGAAGAATTGGAAACCAAATCAATTTATAAAAGGAGACTACAAGAATTTCGTAAAAAAATAAATCTGCAAAACACTAATCAAACCACATACGCATAAAACACGCGGACTGACAACCCAATATTTCAAGTTTATTTTTAACGGGTGTCACTCTAAACCTCATTCTTAAACCCCCTTGCTTTCTCCTCATCAAACGCATTTTCCCATTTGTCCATGACTACGTTGGCGGTGCAATTGACAATGACACTATTGAGGTGCGAACATGTTTAGTCTACTAAAAGAATAATCCGGTTAATTTGGTTGTTTTACTGACCAATCGAACCGGATTACCTGCAAAAAGAAAAATAATTGAGTTTAAATATTTTGACAAGCCTGCCCCGAAAACACAATGATAATCAGATTGATATTCTTGCTATTCGGAACCGGCTCTTGGTTTATGCTTTCAATTTTGAGTTAAAGCGGGTACTTCATCAGTAGTTTTTAGAAACCCATAATGTTGGTTAAACTGTTGCCCTGATACTTTTACCCAATTGACAAAATCTTCAACCAGCGGGTTATCGCTTTTCTTATTGAAACTGAAGGTGATGTCGTTGGATGGAATTGCTTTGTTTTTAGATGATTCCAGGAAAGATATCAACTGATCGAGATTGTCATAAACCAATTCTTCCTTTTTTAAATGACCACTATTATCAGGATCAATCGGGAGTATTTTTATCCCTTTTAGAATCTCCCTGTTATTCAGATCATAGATAAGACTTAGGTTCCCGTAAGTGACTCCGGTTGAATCGCTGAGAACCGATTCGATCAGATATTTATCATTTCCGGTAACAATAACACCGCCCAATTCGGAGTTTGACGAACCAAAATGGTCGATTAAAACCTTTGCTGTTGCTGATTGTGGAGTCTGGGTATAAACGGTGAAAGATGGAACCTTTGCTGATTTTTTCTCTGAATCGAATTGATCGGATTCATTAGCCAGAAAGATATTTTTAAATTCCTCCTGTTTGATCCCGTTTCTGATCTGTTTGTCGAAAAGTGTATTTTTTTCGTTGGCCACGGGTAAAACTGCCAATCGCCCAACATTCACCAGTTTTGTCGATGATTTTTCAACATCCGGAGAAGGCACATTAACGGTTAACGTCAGGTCGCTTTGTACGTTTTGCGCCGTGCTTTTCACAAATTTAATTGTTACGCCTGAATTCGCCTTTGAATATTCGCTGGCCCATTTTTCGATCAGGGAATTTGCGAATTTCGACTCTGTGATGGTTATTGTTTTAACTGAATTTTGAGCCAGCAAGCTGATACAAAATGCCGTTGCTGCTATGATAAGTGTTGTTTTTCTCAAATAACCTGAAAATCTGGCTTTCATCAAATTGCTGTTCTGTTTTTCTGTCATTTTCATGTTGTTCTGTTTTAAATTTATCTGGATAGATATATTT
>Ga0302293_10000523_pt1 | contig 20420 bp, 8 predicted proteins | sample III_Fen_N2_2_FD_198758 | JGI IMG/M metagenome (GOLD analysis project Ga0302293, IMG submission 198758) | Peat permafrost microbial communities from Stordalen Mire near Abisko, Sweden - III_Fen_N2_2 | ecosystem: Environmental > Terrestrial > Soil > Wetlands > Permafrost | place: Sweden: Abisko...
AAAGAATTTCATTACTTGCATTTCAAAAAGCTGGTGCAGTTAATCAGAATAATACACATGTACAGATAAAAAACTTCTTCAGTAAATCCAGTTACAGTGCATTTGGAGTAGAAGCAAATGCATTTGTTGATATTGAATTAAGTATTTCACGGAGTTCAATACTCGAATCTGATCTATATGACAAATTCAACCAAGTAATTGATGAAATAATGTCGAAATACGGCGCAGGAATTGATATTACCCTGGAATCTGGATTTATGGAGATTTTATCAAAGTTACTCGAGTACATTAATCCTTTTTCTTCTATTGCCGTGCAAAAAGCGACTAATAATTTTTTTGCGGAGTTGGTAAATATAAGCGTTATTGAAAATGCTTCGATTCATACGGAAATAGGTGGTGGTTTTGCCGGAGCAATAAAGTTTACAAATATTACTATTGGTGGTAATGTGTTGGTGTTGGCGGTTTATCATCGATCCCTTTTCGAAGATTCCAATTGCATGCTTGGCATAGGAGATAGAGATGAATTGATAGCTTTCCTGAACAATCCTTTGGTAATTCAGGTAATAATGTTTTTCCTATTGTAAAAGGAAAAATCATCGTTATGAGAATTATAATTATATACCACATTAAGATCTACTTATTATTGGATAACAACTATTAACCATTATATACCAAATCACATGACCGTAATTAAAAACCTGCCTTTGGCAAAGGAACTTTTACCGATTGATAAAATGCCTCAAACATTTTTTCACTTGAACGAGTCTACTATTAATGTTCTAGAGAAAATTCATTTTAAAGACTTGTACTTGTCGCAAGGTCGATTTAAAGAAGCAGGACATTATAGTTTAACGCTTGTCTTGTTTAACCGATTGGGGCTTGAAATCCCCGGAACGGATGGGATGGAATTAATCCTGAATCCAGGATTAGAGCAAACATCTGAGAGTTCAGAAATTAAAATTTCGCTCAACTATCGATGGGATATTTTAAGATATATCAACTCTTTTTCCAATTTAAGTCTCAATGATTCAATAGATCAGATTTTTGATCTTTTGTTGGGTATTCTCAAAGTCAAAAAAGCAGATTTCCTATCTGATTTTTTAGTTTATTTTTTTGAACCAATAAATGGGTTGAATGATTTTGTTACAGACTTTAATACCAACTATAGCTCATTACTGACGATCTCAATTGATGAAGAAGTAACAAATATTGTAGAACATATTGAGAGTATTGTCGAACAGTTTGAAAGTATTGACCTTGATTTATTTCAAACACTTTACACCAATTATATTCGAAAAGACACTTTTGATGAAACGCTAAGTAATATCGTTGAAGTTTTAAAATCAGTACTAGGTGATGTTACTCTTGATAAACTGAAAGATTTTCTTAAATTATCCGCAGAGTTATCTATCGATGATCTTTCTGTGGCGCTCCAAATACCCAAAAAATATGCTAGGCCAATTTTCACAGGTTACGACGATTATCCTGATGCACCTGACGACTATCCTATTGGGGACGAATTACCAATGGAATTTTACACCCTCCTAAAATTTGATATTGGTTCCATCGTTTATAACACGAAAGATGGATTGTCTTTCAATAAACTTGGCACATTCAATTTTGCAAAAAGCTTTTTGGGTAATTCTCAATTTACACTTGAGGTTCAAGATTTAGAATTGGATTTTAGCAGAGATCGCAATATTGCAGCTGCTGATGCTGATGGCCGACCTGCCGACTTTATCGGCGCATATATTTCAGAAGGCTCCATCGGCTTCCCAACAGACTGGGGACACAACATGGGCTCAGAGGCTTCCTCGGCCGAGCTATTCGTCAACAACCTGCTTGTCGGCACCGGCGGAATATCAGGAACCATTGGTATGCGATCTGTTGTGCCTGAAATTGCCGAAGATGAGGAAGCAGATCAGGGTTTACTACGATTAAAATTCGGCTCAGACTTCGAAGTTGGTCTAAAAGGCTTCGAACTGGTCTTTCAGCAAAACGCGATCATTAGTTCCGACATCCACGGATGGTTGAAAATTCCTGGATTTAAAGACGAAACCGGCGGACAAGCAACCATCGACATCAATATTCACATTGGTCAGGATGGCGAGTTCAATGTGGTGGCAACTTCCGATCCGGCGTTTAAGAAAATAGGTATCGACGGTGTATTCGATTTCTACATTGAAAGTGTGTTTTTTGGGCGCGAGAAGGGAGACGACGGACGCTTTTACATTGGTATCAGCGGTGAACTCGATTTCACGATAGAAGGTTTTGCCGAGCAATTCCTGCCTGATAAATTGGACATCAAAAAGATGTTGATTTACGATGATGGCTCTTTTGAGTTTGAAGGCGGGAAATTGTCATTGCCGAAAGCGGTTACGCTTAAGTTCGGTCCAGCAACTTTGTCCATTACCGGAATTCACATGGGTGCTTACGAGAAAGACAATCGCAAGTACAAATTTTTCGGGTTTGATGGTGGTGTAAAAACCACGCCGGGTGGAGTAGAAGCACACGGTAAAGGACTCAAGTATTATTATTCTGTTGATGATGAGTATTTTGACTGGTTTATCCGACTAGAAAGCCTCAAAGTTGATATTATTTTGCCAAGCGGAACCGATCCGGAAAAAGCAGCCGTAGTGATCCGCGGATTCTTGTCTATTGCAGAACCGAGAATTCCAGACGGAACAATAGATCCGTTACTTAGCATTTTACAAAACAGTCAGGAATACATCGGTGGCGTAAGTGTGAGTTTACCAAAATTCCGTGGATTGAAAGGAAGCGCTGCTATGCGCCTCAATCCGAAGGTTCCGTCGTTTATCGTGGATCTGGAAATTGAGATGTCCAAAGCCATTCCGTTGGGAACAACCGGTTTGGGAATCTACGGTTTCCGTGCTTTGCTCGGTAAAAAATACGTGGCTACCAAAACCTCGGCAGGAGTACCCGAAGACGGTGAATGGTGGCAATATTACAAAGCTAAAATCGATCCGGATTACAAAGAAGGAATCCAAGTGTCGAAATTCGATACCAAAAACGGATTCAGTTTCGGAGCAGGAGTTTCGTTGGCTACCAGTTCCGATTCCGGGAAAATCTTCTCGTCGAAGTTGTTCTTCCTTTTATCCTTACCGGATGTGTTCCTCTTCCAGGGGCAAGCGCAATTCCTCAAAGAACGGATCAGTCTTGATACCAACCCCGATCCGCCATTCTTTGCCATTATTGCCATCACGAAGCAATCCATCGAAGCCGGCTTTGGCGTTAATTACAAGTTGCGTGACGAAGGAAAACTGGTAACGGTTGATGGTGTTATTGAACTCGGCTTTTTCTGGGGCGATTCATCGGCTTGGTATGTGAACGTGGGACGTGAAACACCTGACGACAGACGTATTCAAGCGCGTTTGTTCGATATTCTGAATATGTATTTCTACCTGATGATGTCGAATAGCGGCATTCGTTTGGGAGCTGGTGTGAAATTCGAATGGGCAAAATCATTCGGTCCGTTGAGTGCCGAGTTGAAAGCTTACATCGATACCTTCGGTAAAATCAGTAAACGTCCGAAACAGATCGGTGGCGCCATCAAAATGGGTGGAAAAGTTAGCATTAAAGTTTGTGGTTTCGGTTTCGGAGTTTCCGGAAGTGCTACACTGGCAGCCGAAGCACCTAATCCGCACATTGTGACCGGAGAATTTGAAGTATGCGTGACCGTTCTAAAGAAAGAACGTTGTGCCCGTTTTGAATTTACCTGGAGTTTCAACGAAGACCTTGATGTTAACCGCGTTCCACTTTTGGTGGGAGCAATCGGTGATGGAAGTGATCTTGATACAGCAGATCTTGCCAAAGTGGCTAGTATGACGCATATGGTTACCGGTGAGCGTTTCCCGATAGCAGCCACATTAGATTCGTCAATGCCGGCACCAAATACCTGGATTACAGGAAGCAGTGATGATTACCGGGTTCCGGTAGATGCTTTTCTTGATATAGAATTCAAGCGAGGCATGAATGTAAGTACCAGCAATACCAATAATCTTGGTCGAATAGGCGGACAATCAACTCCTGCAAAATTTGTAGAATTCTCGCCACCATTGCGTGGAAAATCAGATCGTGTACGTCACGAATTTTACCTCGAAAATGTAGAAATATTCTACTGGGATGAATTAGCGGGACCGGCTGCCTGGAAGCCATACGATTTTTATGAAGCTTTACGCCCGATCTACGAAAGTGCATCAGACTCGGTAGGTGAAATTTTGGGAGAGGCAATAGTAGATACGGCAGAGGGACCGGAAGAACAGATTCTGTTGGCCGATCTCAAATGGGGCTACTGGCAACAGGAACAGCCGGGTGTGAACAACAAGCTTCGTTTGCTAGCGACCACGCCGTTATCTTATACATCTGGTACAGGAAGTGCCTATACGATTGAGAATTTCGGGGTCAACGATGGAACTATTTTCTGTCCGGGCGATCCAATTCCAAATACGTGTATCACGTTTGGTGCCGATGCGTTGTATGATACTTATTTGCAGAATACCCTTCGCAGCTACGAGAATGTACTGTTTCGAGTTTTGAATTCCGACGGAATGATAATCAATACAAGTTATGCAAGTATCGCCAATGGCTTGTTTATGGAACCGGGTGCCAAACTAGAGATTTTCTTCAACGAACCGATGAAGTACACGAACCTGTTACTGCGCTCACTTGCACCGGAAACTGTGGTGAAGTATTACCGTCGTACACCTATTTTACCGGCTGTATATGGTTTAACCAATTATGAATACACGCTGGTTGAAACCATCAATTATACCGATGATTACGAAGATGGAATTTCGTTTACGCCAACTGATGAAGGAGGAGTTGATTACATACTGATAGAACCGATCAATTGCACCGCAACAGGAATTGTTACCAATGACGTATCAAACCAATCGGTGATCCTGAATGACATCAATGATTTCCTCGAAACGTTGATTCGCTTAAATCATTTTACGGCTGCTTCGGTGGAATTGTTTAAAGAGTGTGGTCTTGAATACGAAGGATTCTTCCTTTCCTCTTTATATACAGGCTCTTTACCGAAAGATGGCGAACAGGTGATGCTGACACAAACGTATTTTTCACAAGTCGGATTAAGTTTTACGATCACCGATAGCTTAGGATATTCTTGTTTATACACGTTTAGCTTATTTGATGGTATACTCGATTTTGATTACAGTACCATTAACGGAGTGAAAAGTGTCTCCATGTACACCGCAGATGATGCTGTGGGACCAAATAACAATTTCCTGATCATTTTTGATGTAACTGGTGGCGAAACCGTTCGGTTTATCGGTTCTAGTTGTCACAATCTTTCTAACTCTTATAGTGCTTGCGCAACCGGTTTGTATAAGCTTTGCTACCTGAGTTTGGAAAATTACTTACTGAATCAGACAGTTCCAACTACTGAAGTACAGGAAGCGGCCAATGCAACCATGATGGATTCGATCAATAAAACCTTACAACCGATTTGGCGTCCAAATACCACATTCGCTGTGCGCATTAAAACAGAAGATCGATTATTCCGCGAGGGAGGTAGCTCTGGTCTAGGGTCATATTCTGAAAAAGTAGTTTATGGTTTCCGCACAGCCGGACCAATCGGACATTTTCACCGTTATCCGAAATTGGATTCGAGTGGGATTGTTTCTGATCTTCGAGACGATTATGAAGCGTTGGATTTGCAGGGAAGAGCCGACGAGTTCCGTTTAACAAACTTGGCAACATACATCGATTACACGAAATCGTATCCGAATGCTGATAGTCAGCTCATCAATGCCAAACCGTTGTTCTATAACAATGCGAAACTGCGCTTGTTCTATCTTTACAATCATGTGTACCAATTCTACACAGACTGGGTAGATTATGAGCATACTTCCAGCCCGAAAATCGCAGAATCTTCACTGGAAATCCGCATTTTGAATCCGGCTCCTTCAGTGATTCCTACTGATGATCTCGGAACACATGGTTTCATTGCCAACAGTATTTCGCATGCTTCTGCTTTAGGTGAACCGCCTGCGATGATCAATGAAGTAAACAGCGAAATTGGTATTCTCAATAACCTGTTGATCAATGGAAATCCTTGCGCGGCTTACACACCAATGGCTCCAATTGATATCTCCTCTGAAAAAAGCATCAACCTAAAACCGTTGAAATTGTATACGGCACAGTTTGTTGCGCGTTACAAACCGCGTATCGGATCCTCACTCGCGCCGGAAGCATTTGAATCGGTGGTGCACAGTTATGTATTCCAAACATCGCGCTACTCCAGTTTCGTAGAGCAGGTAAACAGTTACATCTTGAAATATGATGTAGTTGAGCATGAAATCATTCGTGCAGCGGTTTATCCGTTAACGATTGATGGTTCGATCAACTTTACCTTGGCTCAAAAGGTAATGACCGCTGATACTCCGGGCGATTTTACGGTAGATGAAGGAGTTTTAGTGCAGCAGTATGCTGAGCGCTTTGATCAATTAATGAATGGCGTATTTGCAATTGACGCAAACCGACTTCAAACGGCGGTAACCACTGAGTTTAACCTTGTGAGAAGCGGTGGAAACCTCATTGGAATTCTGATTCGAAACCCGGAACCGTTCAATGATCCTAAAATTCCGGTGGAAATCCTTCAGGATGCAGTTGAAGTGCGGGTATTCGACGGAGAAGATTATGTTGATCCTGGAAATTTCATTGCTGTGCATTCGAAAGATCGTTCGCAAGTATTCATCACGTTAAGCGATTATTCATTTGATATTTATCCGGCGAGCAAGTTGCAATTTACCTTCAACTACAAAACGTATAACGGTGTTGAATATGAAAATGATGCTGCAAGCACCACAACAGTAGAAATCGACCTAACTAATTACCCAATCTAACTTTAAACACAATGGCAAAAGTACACACAGATACAGGGGATGCCCCCCTTTTTCAGTCAGGATATACCTACTTACAAGCTGTCGGTTCGGATGGTACGGATCAAACCGTTTCGGGACGTCATCTCAAATGGGATTTCTTAAAACTCTTAGGCGATCAGCATTTGCCAAAGGGTAGCAATTCTGAAACAGCACCTTATATTACTACAAGCGGGTTCAACAAATCAAACGATTATGTAAGAATTCTGAGTAAGAAGTATGAAGGAAAGCCTCATCATGTTCAACTTATTACAACAAATGCTCCTGACAGTATTTCACAAGTGGGAGGAAAGTGGAATTGGGCTTATGACTTGCCTATCAACGGTGATCCGTCATCCAGTGAAACTACAGTTCGGTTGATCTTTACCGATACACTTCACTACAATACGTTGTTAGCTGATTTCGGAGGATCAGTTACCGGGAATTGGAAGGCATTTTTGACTATGTATGCAGCTGTAATTGAACTCCATGCCGATAATAAACTGGCATTTTATTACGAATTCGCAGCAGTTAAAGCCAAGTCTGAACTGTCGTATTCACTTCGTGTTGAGGCTGTAGGAACACCCGATTCAATGGATCCGGCTACAAAACAACTTAACGTGCGAAAGCATTTTACAAGTGTTTCGAATAACAAGTTTTTCAGCGAAAACACGAAATATATTCGTTTTGATTCGTCCAATGCTGAAATCACTTCTATTTACCTGATTACTTACGAAGATTTTATACGAGCAACTAATTTAGAAGATGAACGAGAAGGAGGAGGTTGGTCGCTTGTTGGAGATCAGTTTGCGTTAACAGTGACTGATGAGAAAATGAGTGATCGCTTAATGGGAAACGATATTGACGGTTTATATGGACATTGGCCGAAGTTCAATAATGCAACGCCGACCGGAGAATTTACGCTCAACAAAGACAATTACATTCAACGATGGTGCAGAACCGGATATAGTTTCAATCCTACTGCTGATGATTCAAATGACCAATTGAGCCTGCAACATTTCATTCACACTTATCTGAAAAGAAGCATAGTGGATCCCAAAGCAATAATAGCGTTGCCTTCAGATGATCCTCATGATACTGCGGTACAACAAGCAAGTTACCTCGAGCTCCTGAAATTACTTTCGTTGGATTATCATTTGAGTCGCATTTTAGGATTGGGCTGCATTGATAAATCAACTGATCCTTACTCGTACGTTTATTGTATGGAGTATGTTACCACCGCCGCGCTGGAAGCTCCGCTCAACTCTGCAGCAACACGTACACATTTGTTCATGACGTTGCCAACGAGTAAAACCGATTACCGCTTGCCAAAAGCTCCTGTATTGGATGACGTGACATTCGGTGCTGAAATTGAAAACGGGACCAACACTCCGTCTTTGCTTACGGATATCAATGGTTATACACCACATGAAAACCTGCGTTTTATCAATATCAATCGCGGTGTTTACAACCATGAATTACCATTCGGTCCATTTTTCTACAATACTAACGAATTTGATCTTTCGCTAGAAACACAACCCGTAGCTTACGGTTTGGAATACAAAGAGCTGAATGAATCGGGTTACCGCAAACCGGAAATCAACCATGATGCAGATTATGTCGATATTACCGGTATTCCTGAAACTGTTCCAATCCTTGAAAATGGCACTCCACGGTTGTTTACTCATCAGGAAGAGGAAGAAGGAACACATGTATATGCTGCCTATGCCATTAACTGGTTTTCGCGGATTTCACCATTGAGTAATACCCAACAAGTAGCTACCACCTTCCCTAAAATTGCGCGTTTGTTACCACCTTTTAATTTTGCAACTCAACTTATTCAGGATGAAGATCCGGCCGAGGTTGAAATTGCTGATAAGACATTGATTCTTACAACACAACAAGAGCAGCATTTATTGGAAGACTTACCGGATAGTAGTATCGACAAGACCCTTGTACGTACAACATTCGATTGGAATCATGTACACAATCATGCACATCCAACGGTTGACTATGCGGAGTTTTTCTTTAGAGAAGAGGAACCACTGGTAATCAAAGGAAAAGTCACGGCTGTTACCATGATTGATTCCGATACAGCCCTTGTAGAAACAGGATCATATCAAATTACGAGTTCATTTCCGGCAGAAACCGTTCAACCTGCAGTAACGCCACAAAATGCATCTAAATTCATCGGATCGTTTTTTAGCACAGGAAGTTCACATTTTGTGATAGAGGGATTTCAGGCTACTGGAACAAACCCTAAATTCACTGTTAAGGCACTAAAACAAAATCAAGCTTCGGCACCGGATCCGGCAAATCAAAATCAATTTATATCTCAGGAAACCATTGAACTGCCGCAAGTTGGAGATCTGTTCTTTACGATTGAAAACATGTCAGATCCAGCCAATTGGGATTTGAAGCATAGTAGAAAGGTGTACATTGAAAAGAACTATACCAATGCCACAATCGGTTTGCGTTATTCATCTTCTAACCTGGTGAAATACGGAATTGAGAATATTGAAGTTGGATCAACTAATACGGTTATTACCTTGTATGAAACGCTTAAAAATGATCAAATTTCATCAGTCACAGCTGAATATTCAGTTCGTAAAGAAATTATTGAGCAAAGCGCAACACAATTAAAAATAAAAGGTATTTGGACCGCTGAATTAGTTTCCGGAACAGCTGTTCGGATTCTAGGAAATGAATCCAATGATGGTGTGTATACACTCACAGGAACACCAACCTATGACGGAACACTGGATTTGACAACAGTTACTATTACCGGAACACTTCCGGATGCAACCCTGGTTGATGGGGTGTTGGATTTCACAGTTAATAGGATAATAACGGCCGCTAGTTCGTCGACCAATAAGATAACGATTGACGGTAATCGATTGGCTGAAATCAATATGGCCACTTTCGAATACGTAACAGAAAACGATGGTTCAAGTTCCCGTTTTGTGGTCGGAGGAATCAGGACTCAGTTTACCATGGAACCGTTATTGGATGACAATGGCAACGGCACAGGTTTCATTCAACTGTTTGCGCCATATACATTGCTTCCGCACACTGATTCGCGTGTGAAATGGAACAAGGGAACGATCCGTTTAACAGATGTTTCCGGTAAAAAACAGGTTTACCCGGTTTCATACCTTGGAAATCTTAGCTCGACAACTTACAGTGATCTGGCGGTGGTCATCCAGGATCCCGGTTTTGTGCCACTCAATCCGGAAGATGTTAGTCCGGCAGATGAGTATACACTCGATTTGAATGTTTCACAAACCGGAACGTACCATCCTTCGTATAAAATTTACCTGAAACATTCGGCAGGTTTACATCCGGTAACAGGAGCAGCTATTGCGCCAACCGGAGTTCATTTTGATAATGCGGCGATTCTACCACTCACCAATGCTCCAACTTCTGGTAACAAACAGACCTTAATGTCAGTGCGTTCGGTGGATGTAAAAAACAATTTAAAATCCTTTTTGGCTACACCAACTGTTTTATTGGCTCAGAAGATTACTGCTCCGTTAGCACCAGCACAACCGCAAGGTCCGTTGTATGCTACACGTCCGGATTTTTATGGAAAAAGCACCTATACGTTTGATACCAAAATCAATACCGAAGGCGGAAGAGCACCTTATGCATTAGCATTCTTCCGGGCAAGCAATGATGCCATTTTGGATATGTTGTATTCTAAGGACACAATCAATGGGAACCCCGAGCTCGATATTGTTGGAATTAAAGAGGAATGGTCGTTGTTACCGGATAATTTTGTCAACGATCCGCAATTGTGGGATATCTTATTGAATACGATTGCTGATCCGGATGATGCTGGCCTTTTCAAAAAATTGGAAACATTTGAAGGAAGTTTCAGATGGCCGATGCCGGATAATGCAGATTTCTTTATCGTGTTTGAAACCACGCTACCGCTTACAGGTCCAGGCTCTTATATTCCTTTAGGTGGATTGTGTAAACCATTTAGTTCAACACCAACGGAGGAGCAGCCGTTTAGTTTAACACGAGACAAAAATGTCTATGGAAAAACGGTAAAAGGAGCAGCGATTATCCGATTAGCCATCCAGCAAGCATTCATAGCGCTCAATGAGCAACCGCCTGTGTTTGCACATATCAAAGCTGATTTGCCTACGTCATCTAAACCTTCAATATTACGTGATACCAATGGGTACATTCTCGATCCGATAGCCAACGATATTTATCCGATGGTTCGTACATACGAAAAAGAGGGGGAGACATATGTTCGCTTTACAGACTATAGCTTAGACGGAGCTTCGGTGAATACTTATTTCTACCTTGCTATGGAGATGGACGATAAGTTCAAACTAAGTGAACCAAGTCCAGTACTGGGACCTGTTAAAATGGTGAATTCATTTGCGCCGGATCAACCGCAAATTCGCAAAGCCATTACACAATTACCGGATGCTGCATTGGATTTGCCAAGTGCCGTATTGTTTGAATTGAATACGTATGGTAAGAATGAACGGATTTCAAAATTGGAAATCTATCGTTGCATAGATGAATTGGATGCGTTGAGTGTGCGTACAATGAAAAAAATAAAAACAATTGCATGGGGTGATCCGATTGTAGATGATTTCAGCGATGTTGAATTTCCACTCTATGGAGAATCATTGTTCTACCGTTTGGTTGCCATTCGCGAAGTGCGTGATGTGCAGAATATCCTGAACGGAAACGCCACCATAATTGTAGATGTGCCTTCCAGACCTTCTGATGTGGTTCGAACTACGCTGGTTGATCCGATCAATCCGGAAGCTCCCGATCTGGCATTCATTTTTGCTGATGTTACTGAAACAGCATTTGAAGAAGTGCAGATTGTATGGAGTCCGACCTGTTATAACGGAACGTATTCATTACAAAAAATGAATAACAGCGGTAACTGGAATGAAATCTATAAAGTAAAAAAAGCTACAGGCGGGTTATCTTATCCACCGCTTGATGGTTCGGGTAATCCTGATTTCACCACTTATACGGCTACGGTATTACTTCCGCGTGTAGATGAAGACCTAAATTCGATCTATCACCGATTTAGAGTGGAAGTGGAAAACGCTTCGGGCTTATTCAATTTAACACACAAGGAGTTTATCTGCGACCAACATTTCCTTTCAGTTGATGGGGAAGACAATTTAGGATTGGAAGATAATTCCGGAGCTATAATTATCTAATCAAACAATTAATCACATTAAAATTTAAATCATCATGGCTAATAAACGTATTTCGGAACTAACCTCGGCAAGTTCATTAACGCTAACTGACTTACTGGCACTTGTCAATGACGCTCAAACCAAGAAAGTTACGCTTTCAACATTATTGACTTTTATCGCTGCGCAAGACCAATTTGCAACATTGGATGTTAGCGGAAAAGTTCCGCTCAGTCAACTTCCCGATTCAATCACCGGTTCATTGTATTACCAAACAACCTGGGATGCTGATGCCAATTCTCCTACAATTCCAACAGCTTCAGCTACCAACCGGGGTTGGTACTATGTTGTAAGCAATCCAGGAACTTCTTCTGTAAACGGTATTTCAAGCTGGGAAGTAGGCGATTGGATTATCAGCAACGGCGAAGCTTGGCAGAAAATTGATAATACCGATGCCGTATTGTCTTGGAATGGAAGGAAGGGCGCTATTTTACCGGAATCGGGAGATTATGATACCGATGAGGTAACTGAGGCTGGAAATAAATACTTTACAGAAGCCCGTGTTTTGGCGGCAATATTGGCAGGACTTAGCACAGTTACTACCACTGCAATCAATTCTTCGGATTCTGTATTGAGTGCGTTAGGGAAACTTCAGGGACAGGTTGGTTTGCGAGAAGTAGCCGCTAATAAAGGAACTGCAGGTGGTTATCCAGAATTAGACGGATCAGGAAAAATTCCAACGAATCAGCTTCCGGCTTCTGTACTCGGTGCGGCAAGTTATCAAGGTGCTTGGAATGGTACAGGTTCTATTCCTAGTACAGGAACTGCCGAGACTGGTAATAAAGGATGGTATTATGTGGTAAATACGAATAATACAACTTCAGTTGACGGAAACAATGAATGGAAAATCGGCGACTGGATCATCAGTAACGGAACAGTTTGGCAAAAAGTGGATAACACGGATGCAATCAGTTCATGGAATGGTCGTATTGGCGCGGTAACGCCACAATCAGGCGATTACACCACTTCAATTGTGGGGGAAGGGACCAATAAGTACTTTACAGAAGCTCGCGTACTGGCAGCATTATTAGCTGGAATTAATACAACAAGTCCGGGAAGTGCGATTATATCTTCAGATTCTGTTTTAACAGCACTGGGAAAAGCACAAGGGCAAATTACAGCGCGTGAATTAGCCGCCAACAAAGGTGTCTCCGGTGGATATGCTTCGTTGGACGATACAGGTAAAATTCCGCTCGGTCAAATTCCGTCAGCTATACTCGGAGCCGCTATTTATCAAGGAACTTGGAATGGTACTGGGTCTTTTCCTGCAACAGGAACAGCTTCCTCTGGTAACAAAGGGTATTATTATGTACTAAATGCGAATAGTTCAACAACAGTTGATGGAATAAATGATTGGAAAACAGGCGACTGGATTATTAGTAACGGTACGGTTTGGCAAAAAGTGGACAATACGGACGCTATTAGTTCATGGAATGGCCGCACCGGAGCTGTAACACCGCAATCAGGCGATTACACCACTTCAATTGTGGGGGAAGGAACCAATAAATACTTTACCGATGCTCGCGTATCGGCAGCGATATTGACAGGTTTCAGTTCACAAAACAACCCGATTTTGGGTACGGAGTCTGTAGCAACCGCATTTAGTAAAGCCCAAGGGCAAATTGCCGTGCGTGAGCTTGCCGCTAATAAAGGTGTTGCCAGCGGATACGCCGAATTGGACTCTGGTGCAAAGGTGCCTAAAGCACAACTTCCGAAAGGTGAAGTTAGTTTAGCTTTGGATTTTACCAGCAGCTCATTAACATTGCCAATTAATACAACTACAGAAATCATTTTGTTTTCAAAACAGATAACTGCGGGAACGTTAGCTGCCGGAGATCAATTGAATCTCACTGCTTGGATAGGAGCTTCAAATGGAGCTACAAATCAAAAAGTGTTTAATATTTATTTTCACACGGCAAATAGTATCGGTGGAACGTTAGCTGGTACTTATAAAACATCTTCAGCGAACAATTCGCTACGATTATCTAGGGAGTTCAGTTTGATCACAAATACTACAATGAAAGCAGGAATTGCTGGAAGTAGCTCCTCTCTTGATGGGCAAAATACATCAGGTCTGGATTCAGCCATAACGATTCCTTCCGTTTCGGCTGGTTTTTGGGTGATTATCACAGGAACAAGACCATCTGCTAATACTGAAACGGTAAAACTTGAACGTGTTGCTTTAACGGCATTTTTACAATAATTCTCTCGTTTAGAGAAGATGGCCCCGGATTTAGCAATAGATTCGGGGCTTTTTTTGACAACAGCACTTGTAAATTTAAAGCACAAAGCCATAAAGGAAACGAAGAGATTGGGTTAGTCAGTTTTTAAGTTGATTGATCTGAACTAGAAAACTCAATAAGCATAAAAACGGTACTACTTTATTACCTCCCCAACTTCTCTTTCATCCGTTTAATCCCGTTGTCGTACGCCGTATTTGCGTTGAAGCTTTTAGCTAAGGTAAAATGATTCAGCGCATCTTGCCATTGACCTTTTTTCTCGTAGATCTTCGCGATGTTGAAATGCGAACTGGCTTTCACTACTTTTTCGTCGGCACCGTGAGCTAAGGCAATGGCTTTGCGGTTTGCCCAAATGGCTTCAGCTTCGCGGTTGAGTTTCTGGAACGACAACCCAAGGTTGCTATAAGCCTGATCGTTGTTCGGATCTAACTCGATGGCACGTTGGTAATACGTTACCGAACCTTCCAAATCGCCTTCGTGGTAGGCCGTTTCGCCTTGACTGTTCACGTTGATCGATTCCTGAATATTCGCCATTGAAGCAGCCGATTGGGCGAAGGTTTCGTTCGATTCGAGGTATGCCTCAAGTTGCAAGCCGGTATTGAGGGTTGAAGAAGAATTGTTGAAGGTATTGATGTCTACAAAATTGCCGTTTTCATCGATCATAAAAACCGTCCATAGGTTTCCTTTTTTGCTTCCTGTTGGAACTTGGTAAGTTTTGATCAAGGTATTTCCGATGTACACATACACTTTGGCGTTGCTCAGATCGGATAAGCTGGTGTTGTTGATCTCACTCATTTTAGAGTAATTGTGCACCGCGTAGATGTATTTTTTGCCGGACTCTTTCTTTTCTACGGTAATGGTTTCCGGACCAAAACCGTCGGTGTCATCTACATCCAAGTTGGCTTTTGTACCTGTTTTCTGTTCAAAATAAATGTGATTTCCTTCAAACGACAAATGCGAATCGAGATCTTTCGGTGCTCCGTTCCAACTCAATACCACGCGCAAACCGTCGAGGGTTTTCATGGTTGGGCTAATGGCATACACTAACTTGTTACACGGCCCTTTGGTCACCAAGGTAGAATAACCTTCTTTTTTGATAATGATAGTTACCGAAGCATCATCAACGCCACCAAACGGAGAAGGAATATTGATCTTCCCTTGACTATCGGTAGTTGCCGTAACGGATGCTTCACCGTTTTTCTGAAAAATAACCTGCGCGTTCGGAATCACCGCATCTTTGACCACGGCACTCAGTACCTGAATTTCCGTTTTTTGGGCAAACAAGAAAGAAGTGATGAACAATGAAGCTAAAACGGTGATTGTTTTTAGGGCGAATGGAGTTGATTTCATGCGTTGTATTTTAGGTTAAACCGAACCACTGAGGTTAACAGCACAAAAGTGCGGAAATCTACTGCTGCTAGTTCGCTGATTCTAAAATGATTTCAACAGGTGAGATTTGATAAGAGCGCTTATTTTCGAAGCACTTTTAGGTTATACACCCAATCGTTTCCAAACACAAAAGCGTTGTTGGTAAAGCGAATGATGTAAGGATCATCGTCTATTTCCACTTGAAAAACAGATTGACCAACGGGTTTCAAGTGGTAGCGGATTAGTCTGAAAAGTACTAGCACCAATTCTTGTTTTCGGCGGTTGTATTTAATTTTGACTGTTCGGTGCATTTCTTTGGAATAATATTTCCCCTGAAATGAAGGTGTGAGTTCTGTAAAAGCCGAAACAGCAGTGTAGATGCGTTTGGTTTGAAAATAGGTGCCGGTATACCAAATGAACTGCTTGGTGTTGTCTTTGAGCACATGAAACACCAATTCGTTGCCGGCAGAATCGGAAAAGAACAGCCCGGTTGATTGATCGGCAAGTGATTCGAGGGTTTGCAAAGTATAGGTGCTGTAAACGGTTTTACCGGAATTGTAGACCCGAAGGTCGTGCGTAGAATCGTTTCCGACCACGTGGCGAATGATATTGTCTTCTGATAAATACGTTCCATTCATTTCTGAAAGTGCCAAACCTTCAAATTGCAAAGCTTCGGGGCGTTGATAGTCGTCGAAGGAAATAAGCAAATTGGAGATTTTATCACAGATCTCGAAAGGAGAATCGAGCAAACTATTGGTAACAATAATGATCGTGATTCCTTGTGCCGGAAAGCGTCGGAACTGTGTGAGGTATTCGCCCCAGCCACCCGAATGTTCAATTACGCGTTGTCCGCGGTAGTTTTTGAGGATCAATCCGCCACCATAGTGACAGTTGGAACCGTCAGACAATGTAAAACCCGTTTCCATTTTGGCAATCACCGCCGAACGATTGCGTCCTGTTTCGTGATTGACAAACAATTGATTCCATTTGGTTAAATCTTCCAACGAGCAATAAACGCCCGTAGCGCCAATCACATCGCGGTGAGCACGACTTTTAAACGCTTTTGTTTTGGCTTCATTGATGAGGTAATTACTTGTTCCGTCAGCTTGTTCATTCAACACACCTTCATTCACAAATGCGGTTTTCATGTTCAGCGGATCAAAGATTTCTTGCCGTAAAAACTGTGCATACGAAAGCTTGGAAACTCGTTCAATAATGGTTGCCAGCATCATGTAGCCCGTATTGGAGTAACAGAATTGCGTTCCGGGGTTGAAGTTGAGTTCTTTGTGCGTTTGCAGAAAATCCACCATTTCCGGATACTGCAGGTTGTGGTTGTTAGAGAGATTCAATAAGGAAATCAGATCAGGGTAATCACGCAATCCGCTTGTATGTGCCAATAGTTGTTTGAGCGTGATGGGATGTCCGAAATCGGGTAATTCGGGCAAGTAGGTGTGAATTTCATTGGATGTGAGCAATAAACCGCGTTCTTCGAGCAAATAAATGGAGTAGGCGGTAAATTGTTTGGTTACTGAACCAATGTTCATGATGGAAGTTTGCCCCATCGGAATTTCTTTGCGGGTATTGGCAAATCCGCATTGATTGGTATAGATAACCTCATTGTTTTTCAGAATGCGAACGGCAAAACCGGGCAGGTGTTCTCTTTTTGTACAGGTGAGTAACGAATCCAGTGCTTCCTTCCGAAATTCCTGAGCATGGGTGAATGAAAAAACACCAATGATCAGTTGACACAGAAGAAGAAAAAGTACCGGTCGCGACATACTGTAAAAACGCCCTTTCTGTTGTGATATTGTTGTTGGAATACTGTTCAAGTTATTCGATTCTTAACACAGTTCCAAATGTACATTTTTTACTGAATTAGAGCGATATACTAGTCTGAACAATAGGAGCAAAGGCAAAGTAAAAGATTGAATGAATAGTTGTTTTGATTGAACTATATCTTGGTTAGTTAAATTTATACAATTTTGCCACGTTTATAACGTCATACTGTTTGAAAATGGATTCTCCTTCATCACGTTTACAATGGTAAAACCTCGTGTCTTCGTGTCCTTGTGGTTTTTATTTTACCACAAGGACACGAAGACACAAGGAAATTAGTTGGAATAAAAAAACCGCCCTTACAAGAGCGGTTTTAACTAAGGAGATTGAATTTCTTAGTATTCATCTTCATTAAACAAGAAGTCGTCTTTTGACGGATAGTCAGGCCAAATTTCTTCGATACTTTCGTAAATATCGCCTTCGTCTTCCAAATCCTGTAAATTCTCTACCACTTCCAATGGTGCCCCTGCGCGAATTGCGTAATCGATCAATTCGTCTTTTGATGCAGGCCATGGAGCGTCCTCCAAATATGATGCTAATTCTAGTGTCCAGTACATCTTCTAAAGAGTATTAGTGTTTGTTGCGCAAAAATAATCTTATTTTCAAAAAATCCAAGTCCATTGACACGGAAAGAAAAAAATGTTTTGAACTATTTTTCAATCAATTGAAAATCAATCCTTTCTAGGCTTCCACGGCATCTCTTCTGCACCCAAATCTTTGGTGAGTTTGCGCGAAAGCATGAAAAGGTAATCACTTAAGCGGTTCATATACGCGCTAATGAGTGCTTCTACAGGTTCATTTTCGGCTAAATGCGACACCAAACGCTCTGCTCGGCGACAAACACAACGTGCAATATGGCAATGTGAAACCGTAGGATGACCACCTGGAAGCACAAAGAATTTCATCGGTTCTAGCTGCTGATCCATCATATCAATTTCCGTTTCAAGGAAATTCACGTCGGTTTCCAATAGTTTCGGTAATTCCATGGTTGACTTCACCGGATCTGCCGCCAAATGCGAACCAATGGTAAACAAGCGGTCCTGGATTTCCAATAATACAGGAGTAAGTGTTTGGTCTTGGATCAAATCGCGTAACAAACCGATGTAACTGTTCAATTCATCAACCGTTCCGTAAGATTCGATGCGAATATGGTGCTTGGGTAAACGCGTTCCACCGATCAATCCAGTCGTGCCGCTATCGCCTTTTTTGGTGTAAATTTTCATAACCATAAAGATAACTTTTTTAGTAAACAGGGAACTAGTAAATAGGGAGCTAGGGAGCTAGAAGTTCCTAAAAAAGGCGATTCTTCCAGATTTTCGGACGAATGGTGAAGTGTTCTTTCAATTGCTGTGGTCGTCGCCAAACAAGTCCCATTCTGCCCAAGTCTACCGTCACGTGAAAACGATCATCGCTAACAATTTGCTGCCAAGCTTCCCACATATCGTCGCTCCAGCGAATATCATCGAAAATAAAGAGCGTTTCTTCGTGCGAATGTTGTTGCAGTAACTCGAGGTAATTCAAGGTAGCGGTTCCGTCGTGGTGACCGTCGATGAAGATCAGGTCGTACTTTACGAAAACAGGTTGTGTCAAAAATTCCTGAAACGACGCATTGATCGTAGTAATACCATCGAGTTTCCAGTAATCATAGGATTGGCAGGCTTTGGAAAGGGTAGTGGGACAACCTTCAACGGTAATGATATGCGATTTCGGGTACCCCATTTTCAGTTGAACGGTTCCTATTCCCAACGAAGTGCCTAATTCCAGGATATGTGCCGGTTTGAAGAAATGCGCCAGTTGATACAATACATCGCCGTAAATTCCGCTGCTGGAACTATTGGTAAGAAGCTGTTGTTTGGTGCGGGTTTGCGACAATTGTTTGGATCCTGCTCCTAAATCAATGATCTGAAACGGTTCGCGATCGCGCTTCAATTGGGCGTACCACTTTTTTCGAAGTATGTTAAAATTTTTCTCAACCTTTGTCGTTAAACAGGTATCCACGAGTTGAAAAACAAACGGAGAGTGAACGCCATGTCGACCTTTTGCCTGACGGAAGAACGACCAATAAGAACGACTGTGTTGCATGGTGCAAAGAAACAAAAACACTACATAATAGTTTGCATTCAATGCCAAATACTACACTTGAAGAACAACAAACCCGTATAGCGCAAGCACAGCCGGAGTTATTATTACATGCACCTTGTAAATTAGGCGAAGGAATTGTGGCAATTGCCGAAGAAGATGCCAAACGTTTACGCGAGTTATTCCACCAATCTGAAGAATCGAAAGCGTATTTTATACCTGCTTCGGGTTCAGGTTCGCGTATGTTTGAGTTTTTGTTCGATTTTTTGGCTTCACCAACCGAGGGAAACCGCGGTCAGGTAGAGCGCTTTTTGAATCACATTGAAGATTTCGCGTTTTTCTACCAATTTCCACCGGAAGTTCAGCACCAATTGAGTGAACGTACCATGGAAATTGATGCGTTTGTGGCCTATATTCTCAATGATAACGGAATGGGCTTGGCGCATTTGCCGAAAGGATTGATTCCGTTTCACAAACATGGTCCGTTTTTATTGAATCCGTTTCACGAACATATACTACAAGGTCTGGCGGTTGCCAACCAAACCTGTAATTTCCATTTCACCATTCGTTCTGCCTTTCAGCAATTGATCGATAAGCGCTTGCAGCATTTGGAAGGAATGACAGGTAAAAAGCCGATTGTTTCTTTTAGTGAACAAGATCCGGAAACAGATGCTTTTGCGTTTACGAAAGAAGGCGAATTGGCTTTTTGTGAAAATGGTGAACCGTTGCGCAGACCTGCAGGACACGGAGCATTG
>Ga0302293_10000524_pt1 | contig 20420 bp, 12 predicted proteins | sample III_Fen_N2_2_FD_198758 | JGI IMG/M metagenome (GOLD analysis project Ga0302293, IMG submission 198758) | Peat permafrost microbial communities from Stordalen Mire near Abisko, Sweden - III_Fen_N2_2 | ecosystem: Environmental > Terrestrial > Soil > Wetlands > Permafrost | place: Sweden: Abisko...
TTTGGACGTGCACGGCGATCTGATAACCGAATTTGCCTCCGCTGAAAAGCGCGAGCTGATTAGCCTCGACCAGATTCCGCCCATAATGATACAAACACTGCTTACCCGCGAAGACGACTCTTTCTACACTCACAGCGGATTTACCCTCAAGTCCATCGCACGCGCCGTTTTGGGAAAATTGACCGGACAAAATCTCGGTGGCGGAAGTACGATTACCCAACAGCTCGCCGGAACCCTTTATCTTGACCGTAGCGACATCAGCATGTCGCGCAAGATCAAGGAACTCTGGTGGGCCTTCCAGCTTGAACGCAGATATTCAAAAGACGAGATTCTCGAGCTCTACATGAACAAGATGTATTTCGGCGGCGGCGTGTACGGCGTTAATGCGGCCTCAAAATTCTTTTTTGGGCATTCCGTAACGGAAATAACTCCGGCAGAGGCTTCGATGCTGGTCCTTCAACTTTCCGGTCCTGCGCTATACAATCCGTTCGAGCATCCAAACAGGGCCATGGATCGCCAAAAATACAACCTCCAGCAAATGGTCAAACTTGGCTATCTCGACCAAAAAACTGCCGATGCATCGTTTGACGAATACTGGGCTAACTTTGACCTCACGCGCACGGGCAGTTCCGCATGGCTTACGCGTAACGACAAGGCCCGCTGGTTTTCCGAATACGTTTTGCGCCAGCTTTCCGGCATGCTTTATGGCACAATGGATATTTATTCCGACGGCTATACCGTCCACACGACTCTCGATCTCAAGCATCAGGCTGCCGCGGACAAGGTAATGCAGGACTATATTGCCATAGCCAACAAGAAGTTCAAAAACTCGAGCGATACGCGATTCGAACAGGGTGATAATTACGCGCAAATTACGGAACTACTCGCCCTCTCCTTTGACCTGCCCACCCTTGCGGTCTCGTCGGAACGACTTCACGTTAAATCTTTATCATTATATCAAAACAAGATAAATCCCGTGGTTGACGTCATGTCCCTCATGTTCGGTCTTGATGGGCTAAAACTCGAAACCAACAAGGCAAACGCGAACGCGCAAAAGGAAGCTTCAAAAACGACCGTCGAAGGCGCGCTTATTTCTCTTGAGAATGATACCGGATATATCACCGCGCTCGTCGGCGGAAGCAAATTCGAGGAGTCCAACCAGCTCATCCTGGCGACTCAGGGAAACATGCAGCCGGGAAGCACGTTCAAACCGCTCTATTATTCCGCAGCGATCGACACGCGGAAATTTACGGCCGGTTCCGTTATCGCCGACACTCCCGTCGTCTTTTATAACGAGGACGGCGTGCCCTACACGCCGCTTAATTTCAAGGGTGAGTGGAAGGGCACGGTCCTTCTGTGGGAGGCTCTCGCGCATTCGATGAACGTACCCTCGATCAGGATTCTCGACGGGATAGGTTTTGACGCCGCAATTAGCCGCGCAGCCGCTCTCCTTGGCTATACCGATAAAACCGAAATAAAAAAGGCATTCCCGCGGGTATATTCGCTCGGACTCGGCGTCATCGACGTTCAGCCGATACAGATGGCGCAAGCTTTCGCGACGTTCGCGAATCAGGGAAAACAGGTTGTCCCGATCGCGATCAGGTCCGTGGACGACCGGAACGGAAAAACGATAATTGATAACGAGAAAGACGTCCGGCTCGAGCAAAAGCGCAAGGGAAGCGCAGCGCAGATTATCAGTCCGCAAAACGCGTATATCATGACCGATCTTTTGAAAAACACGATCAGGGTTGGTACTCTCGGCGGTTCTGACTCCAAATTTTCTTATACGGACAAAAACGGAAAATCGTTCAACATGCCCGCGGCGGGAAAAACAGGAACCACGCAAAACTGGTCCGACGCCTGGACGGTCGGTTTTACGCCATACTATACAACCGCAATCTGGTTCGGATTCAAAGAAGGAAATTACTCTCTCGGTCTCGATATCACGGGAGCGACGCTCGCAGGGCCCGCATGGGGAGACTACATGCACCTCATCAACCAGGACTTGCCGTACCGCGATTTCGTGAAGCCGCAAACCGGTTTGGTCAGCGCAACCGTATGCGTCAAATCGGGAAAACTGCCCACCGACAACTGCGACGAGGGAACGGTAACGCTCTATTATCTCGACGGCACGCAGCCAACGAGCTATTGCGATTACCACTCGACAAGCGGAGACCTCAAGCGCCGGTCGATGGACCTGCTGCAAACGGAGAGTTATTCCGTCGGCCAAAATCCGATCGACGTCGATACATCGTCTCTCCTTCTTGACCCGGATTTGTTCACCGATCCCGAACCAAGTTCAAAATCCGGTGCGACGGCGAATAAACCGACCGGACAGGGAACGACGACACCCGCGCAAGACACGACGCCGGCGTCAAACCCTCTACTTGAATAGGAATAAGCTTTAACATACTTTTTTTGTAAATTTCCCGTTGTTGAGCTATACTTCCCTTATCCAATTATTTACTCAGGAGGAATTACCTATGAAACGCGTACTTTTTCTCAGTGCCATCGCAGTCGGTTTACTTGTGGTATTTACCGGTTGCAAACAGGCAACAAGCGAGACCCCCGCAACCGTTGCCGCAGTCATAACGCCCGCTACGTATACCATGTCAGTACTGCCCGCGAAGTTCTCGGCCACGATTCCTGCGTCTATTCTGCCGGCATCAACCGCAGCGCCTTCTTACCGCGCTACAATAACGGCGACAGCCGGGGCAGTCTCGAATGGCAGTACAATGATCAAGAGTCTTACCATGTCGATGAAATCATTATCGGGTTTTTCAGGTCTCTTCGCGATCATAGCCGACGCTGCCATAAGCCAGAACCCAACCAAGTTTACGGGTACCAACGGAGCGACCCAGACAGTTACCGTTAAGCTGACCAAGGAAATGGCCGATTCAATCGCTTCGGTCGCAGGCTGCTCAATGGATCTAGGGAGCTCAATCGGACAATCCGCCTCGATCAGCCTCTCGTATATCAACAACGACACTGACATAACATATCCAAACAAAGCTATCATTTCCAGTGCGGACTTGGGGGCTATGACCACAACTATCCAGTGGAATGCGGCGAAGAACAAATCAAAACTCACTTTGATTATGGAAGGTTCAACGATCTCGCTGGCTTATGACAGCGCTGCAAAACAAACTGTCATGAAACTTACCACTGCCGCTACCGCTAACTCTCCCTCAATGGCTTTTAATATGGGTTTGAAGGAACAGACCTCGGGTGTTTTGTTCTACTGCACGTCAAACATAACTACCATCCTTCAGGGTATGGCCGATGACAACGGCGGATATATAAACATAACATCAGGTGGCATCTCTGCATATGATGAATATTTCAACGCAGCCGGCTTTGTGATAGCGGCGAACGCTGCATATTCGACTGCTTCGCAAACTGCGGCGTTACAGGCGCTTGCTACCGCCGTGAACTAAGTAAAAGAAAACTAAAATAAAAAAAGGGCTGTCCGGCAAATTGCCGGACAGCCCTTTTTTTTATCGGAATAAGTTATTTCGTTATCACCCGAATAAACTTTTTCTTTCCGGCGCGAAGGACCACTTCGCCCGAGGCGTCGAGCGCGCTCGCGTTAACGATCGCCTTGACGTCGGTAATTGACTTTTCGCCGACGACTGCGCCGCCCTGTTCGATAAGGCGGCGCGCGTCGCTCTTGGTGACGGCGAGTCCCGCCTCGAAAAAAAGATCGATCGCGCCGATTCCCGCAGCGAACCGCGCGCGAGTGAGTTCGACGGTCGGCATGGACGCCTTGTCCCCGCCGCCGCCGAACGCTGCCATGGCCCCCGCGAGCGCCTTGTCGGCCTCGGCCTTCCCGTGAATGAGGGCGGTCACTTCGTAGGCAAGCCTTTCTTTCGCGGCGTTTATATCACCGTTCGCAAGAACGTCAATTTCGGCGACGGGAAGAAAGGTAAACAGAAGAAGGAAGCGCCTCGTGTCCGCGTCGGTCACGTTTCGCCAATACTGGAAAAAATCGTAAGCCGTCGTGAGCGAAGGATCGAGGAACATCGCCCCTTTTTCGCTCTTGCCCATCTTCTTGCCGTCGGAGGTCATGATGAGCGGGAACGTCAGTCCGTAAGCCTCATGCCCGTTTATCCGGCGGATCAATTCAATTCCGGCGACGATATTGCCCCACTGGTCGTCCCCGCCGATCTGCAGCGCGACGCCGTGCCTCTCGTTCAGCTGAAGGAAGTCATAGCTCTGAAGAAGCTGATAGTTAAACTCGACGAACGAAAGTCCCGTTTCCATGCGCTTCTTGTACGCTTCGAACGTGAGCATGCGATTCACGGAAAAATGGGAGCCGATGTCGCGGAGAAAATCGATATAGTTGAGCTCTGCGAGCCAGTTCTTGTTGTTTTCCATAAAGGCGGTCCTGCCGTCAAACCCGATAAAGCGGTCGAGCTGCGCGCCGATCGCACTTGAGTTCGCGTCGATCTGCTCGTAAGAAATCATCTTGCGCATTTCTGTCTTGCCCGAAGGATCGCCGATGCGAGCGGTACCGCCGCCGACTAAGGCGATGCCGTTGTGTCCCGCCTCGCGAAGATGGCGAAGCGCGAAAGCCGGAAGCATATGGCCGATGTGAAGACTTGAGCCGGTCGGGTCAAATCCGACGTAAAACGACACGGGGCCTGCATCCATGAGTCGGGACAACCCTTCGACATCCGTGCATTGCTGGAAAAATCCGCGTTCTTTGAGTGTTTCAAGTGCCTTGTTCATAATGGGAAAAAGTATATATATTTCCCCTGTTTTTGTATACTCTGATGCTATACTGGTCATTGATACATGAAAGGTATCGTCCAACGAAGTTACAAGGAGCCTACCCTATATGATTCATGGTTTTCTTCGCATTGCCGCCGCCACGGGCGAATGTACCGTCGCCGATTGCGGCGAGAACACGGCGAGCATTCTTGCATTGATTCGTGAGGCAGCGTCAAAGAATGTCGCATTGGTCGTATTTCCCGAGTTGTCAGTTACCGGTTACACTTGCGGCGACCTTTTTTCCCAGGAATTGCTCGGCCGTATTTCGCTCGGCGCTATCAGACTCATCGCGGAAAAGACAAAGGACGTTCCGATAACCAGCGTCGTGGGCTTTCCGTTCAACTTCGGCAACGCGCGCTACAATTGCGCCGCCGTTATATCGCGGGGCAAAGTGTGCGGAATCGTTCCAAAAACGCATTTGCCCAATTATGGCGAATTCTACGAAGTCAGGCATTTTTCGCCCGCGCCGAAAGAAAACTCGATGATTCCCGCGGGTATTTTCGGAAGCGAGAGCGTGCCCTTCGGAACCAAACTTTTATTTGCCGACGAACGAAACAGCGAACTTGCGTTCGCGATCGAACTGTGCGAGGACCTCTGGGTTCCGTCCCCGCCGTCCTCATCCCACGTGGAAGCCGGAGCGTTAATAGTCGCGAACCTCTCGGCGAGCAACGAGATTATCGGCAAGGCAGGATACCGGCGAACCCTCGTCACGGCGCAGTCGGGCCATGGGGCGTGCGCATATGTGTACGCCGACGCGGGAGAGGGCGAATCGAGCACGGACATGGTGTTCCCGGGACATAACATGATTGCGGAAAATGGCGTAATGCTCGCCGAAAGCAGACTTTTTTCCTCGGGGCTTTTATGCGCCGATATCGACGTCAAAAGACTGCAGCACGAACGCCGCAGGATGAATACATTTTCAAGCGCCGCCTCAGGCGAGTACATTCGCGTCCCTCTCCCTCTCGACATGTTTTTCGAACCCCCTTCCGCGACGTCTTCCGCGGCCGGCGCATTGCCGGCTGAGCAAAAAATTCAGCTTATCCGCCATATCGATCCCCTGCCCTTTGTTCCGTCCGGAACCGTCGACCTTGAATCACGGTGCGAGGAAGTGCTCGCGATCCAGACGGCCGGACTCGTCAAGCGCCTTTCGCACACGAGTTCGAAATCGGCGGTCATCGGGCTTTCGGGCGGGCTTGACTCCACGCTTGCCCTGCTGGTGACGATCCGCGCGTTCAACCGTCTCGGCCTCCCGCGTTCGGGTATCCTCGCGATAACCATGCCCGGCTTCGGAACGACGAGCCACACGAAGGGCAATGCGCTCAAGCTCGCCTCGATACTCGGAACGTCAACCGATGAAATTAAAATCAACAAGGCCGTGAGCCAGCACTTCAAGGATATCGGGCAAAATCCGGAAACCCTCGACGTCACCTACGAAAATTCGCAAGCGCGGGAACGCACGCAAATACTGATGGACAAAGCAAACATGACGAACGGAATCGTCATCGGGACGGGAGACCTCTCGGAGATGGCGCTCGGCTGGGCTACCTACAACGGCGACCACATGTCGATGTACGCGGTCAACTCGTCGATCCCAAAAACGCTCGTGCGGCATCTGGTGCGCTACTGCGCGGACAATCCGCAAACCTTCGCGGGCGAGGACGACATCAAGCAGTTTTCGCGCACCCTCGTCTCGATTCTGGAGACGCCTGTGAGCCCGGAGCTTTTACCCCCGACCGACGGCGAGATTTCCCAAAAGACCGAGCATATCGTCGGTCCTTACGAACTCCACGATTTTTTCCTTTACCACCTGACGCGCTGGGGCTCGTCGCCCGCGAAAATATTCTTCATGGCCGAGCAGGCGTTTTCCGATCAGAGCGCGACGAAAGCTGAAATGTCCGCCGACGCGGGCCTTGCCTCACGCTATGGCCGCGAGGAAATCCTGAAATGGATGAAGGTTTTCTACAAACGGTTTTTCTCGCAGCAATTCAAGCGGTCGTGCATGCCGGACGGCCCAAAAGTCGGAAGCGTCACTCTTTCCCCGAGAAGCGACTGGCGAATGCCCAGCGACGCGTCCGCGGCAATCTGGATGAAAGAACTGGAAAGCCTTATCTGAGAAAGGAACGATAATCCTTGAGGTGTTTGGGCAAGGTCTCGTAGGGCTTTAAACCGTAAGGACATCTTTTTGCGCACAGGCCGCACTTGGTGCAATTCTTGATGCGGCCCATCAGATCCTGCCACTCGGGCGTTAGCCATTGGGCGGTCGGCGAGCGGCGCAAGAGCTGGGACATTCTGTTCGCGTTATTGATAGGGATATTCGCGGGACAGGGAAGACAGTATCCGCAGCCGCGGCAAAAATTTCCGCATAGCGATTTGCGGTCCTTTTCTATCGCGAGTTTGATTGACTCGTCGAGAAGGACGGGATTTTGCTCAAGGTCGAGAAAATCCTCAAGCTCGACCATGCGCTGGATTCCCCATATCGGTATCACTTCCTCGAATTGCCTGATCCAGGCAAAGGCCGCCGAAATATTGGTGATGAGTCCGCCCGCAAGCGCCTTCATCGCGATAAAGCCCATCGTTTTGTCGGCGCATATTTTGACGAGCTCGACGTCCTGATTGTCGGCAAGGTATGAGAATGGATACTGAATCGTGTCGTACAAACCCGTTTCCACGGCCTGAAAGGCAAGTTGCCTTGAATGATTTGTGATTCCGAAAAAACGGATCTTTCCTTCTTTTTTAAATTCGAGAAGCGCGTCATAAAGACCGTCGCTTCCGCCAGGCATGGGTATAAAAGAGGGATTATGAATTTGATAGAGATCGATAAAGTCAGTCTGTAGATTTCGGAGGCTCGTCTCAAGATCGGTTCGGAGGTCTGCCGCGTTTCGCGCGCCCGATTTCGTGGCGATCACGATATCATTTCTGATATCCTCGATGACAAAACCCAATTTTTCTTCGCTGTCAGTGTATGAATGGGCGGTATCAAAAAAATTGATGCCTCCTTCATAAGCCGCCCGAATCAGAGCAGACGATTCGTTATAGTCGACGATCCGCTGAAGGGGAAGCGCGCCGAATGCGGTACGCGACACCATAAGTCCTGTTTTACCGAGCGAGATATATTCCATTTTGACTATCCTTTGCGCTTCAGGATGCTCTCGTAAAGATCATAACCCACGAGCTCCTGAAATCGGTCGGCAACGTCAGGCACGGAAAAAAGTTTTTCGACGAAAAGGCCCGCGGCGCCGATGCTCACGGACTGGTCCTTATATTCCGAAAACTCGATCGATATTTGGCGATTAAGGTCGAATATCCAGTTTTGCTCGATGAACTCGTCCATGCTCTCTTTAAGGTTTTCCGGATGCGTCGCGAGATCTCCCGCGAAAACGATCTTGGTGAAGTCCATGCAGTTCACGAGAAAGGCGAGGTTCTCCGTCAGTTCGCGATACGCTTCGCGGAGTACGGGAACGTTCTCGGGAACCGATTTCAGCGTCTGGCAGGGAATGGTGAATTGCCCCGTCTCTTTGGTCGCCTTCATCGTGCGGAATTCGCCGGCGGTAAAATGGTCGCCGTGAAACACGCGGCCGCGAATCACGAGGCCCATGCCGATCGCTAGCCCATGGCAGCCGGAAAGGCCGGGAATGTCTTCGCGGAATTCGCCGAGAACGGAAATGAAATTGCGGCTGCGGCTTTCGCCCTTGAACGCAAGCTCGCCCCAGCAGCAGCAATTCGCGTCATTCTCGATTATAACCGGTTCCTCGCATCTCGCTTCGAGCTCCGAATGAAGGCAATACGGCGACGCGATCTTGAATGAATAGGATCTGATAATATTTCCGGTATACGGATCGATAATGCCCGGAAGTCCAACCCCGGTGCCAAGAAGGAACATTCCTTTGGCGGAAAGAAGAGCCTTCGCTCGATCGCTAATTTCGATAATGTGGGTCAAAAGACTTTGTGCGTCCGCGGTTATCAGGCAGCCGGAGAAAGACTCGACGACCTTGCCGGAAATGGTCGTGATAACCGCGTCGAAGCGGGTGTCCTGCAGCTCGACGCCGAGAACGACGCCGAGATCCTCATTGATGCGCAAGTTTATCTGCCGGCGACCGACGCCGGTCTGCCCGGTATTTTTCCCGGCTGTTACCACAAGCCCACGGTCAAGGATAACCTGCATGATCTTGGTCACCGTAGAGCGGTCAAGATCAAGCAGTTCGGCTACCTTAATGCGGCTTATTCCGGGATTCAGCCAGATCGTCCGGAGAATTCGGGAGGTATTGATGCTGTGAAGTCTGTTGCTGTCGGCCATCGAATACCTCCGTTATACAAACTCGGAGAGTTTGCGCTTACTCAAACTCTCTTATATTTCTTTATTTCCTGCTTGATTCTCGCGGAAAGCTCGTCCCTCTTGATGCGTACCTGTTCCATGGAGTCGCGGAAACGCAGGGTTACGGTATTATCTTCCTTTGAATCGTAATCGACGGTTACGCAGAAGGGAGTTCCTACCTCGTCCTGACGGCGATATCTTTTTCCGATGGCCCCGGCCTGATCGTAGTCGGTCATAAAATCTTCTTTCAGTTCCTGGCGGATTTCCTGGGCGAGTTCGGCGAGTCCGTCCTTTTTCATCAGCGGAAGAACGGCGACGGTGATCGGCGCGATGGACGGATGCAGGTGAAGAACCGTTCTCCAGTCGTCGTCGTTGCCCTTGTCGGCTACCTTCTCCTCTTCGTAGGAATCGCAAAGGAACATGAGCACGTTGCGCGTAAGGCCGGCCGACGTCTCGATGATGTACGGGATGTAGCGCTCGTTGCCGTTATCCTGATCGATGTACTGGAGGTCTTTGCCGGAGAATTTCATGTGCTGGGTAAGGTCGAAGTCAGTGCGGTTATGGACGCCCTCAAGCTCCTGGAAGCCCATCGGGAATTCAAACTCGATATCGTAGGCATCCTTCGCGTAATGGGCGAGTTTTTCGTGATGGTGCCACCGGAGTTTTTCGGCCCGGATTCCGTATTTCGGATAATAGCTCATGCGCTGCTCGCGCCAGAATTCAAAGAACTTTTCGTCATCGCCCGGCTTCACGAAAAACTGCATTTCCATCTGCTCGAATTCGCAGGTGCGGAAAATAAAATTCTTGGTGACGATTTCGTTGCGGAATGCCTTACCGACTTGGGCAATACCGAAGGGAATCTTGAGGCGGTTCGACTGGGCGATGTTTTTATAGTTTACGTAAATACCCTGAGCGGTCTCGGGCCTGAGATAGATGACGGAGGACGTATCCTGCGCAGGACCGATAGAAGTTTTGAACATCAGGTTGAACGAGCGGGGTTCGGTCAACGGACCGCCGCACTTCGGGCACTTTCGGGCTTCGACGTTTGCAAGGGAAATCTGGGTATCATCGTCGGCGCGAAAGCGGCTCTTGCAGTCCTTGCAGTCAACGAGGGGATCGGAAAAGTTCGCGACGTGGCCCGAAGCTTCCCACACTTTGGGATGCATAAGTATCGCGGCGTCCAGGCCGACTATGCTGTCATGGAGCTGGGTCATTTCCCGCCACCATGCTTTCTGGATATTATTTTTCAGCTCGATGCCGAGCGGGCCATAATCCCAAGCGCCATTCTGTCCACCGTAAATTTCGGAGGACTGAAACACAAAACCGCGCCGTTTGCACAGACTGACGATTTTTTCCATTGTCGTTGAATGATCTTCCATAATTAGATGCTCCTTTTGCCCCTGCTGGATACGGGGGACCCTTTTATAGTATCAAAGAATAGCATATTTATGCATATTGTGTACAGAAGAAACAAATTAGAGGTTTTTTTTCGCGCGCCGGTACACTATACTTATCACATTGGAGGCTCAAATCATGAAACTTAACGGTTGTCTTCTCCCGATCAGTATTCTGGCTGGAATTCTTTCGGTATCCTGTTCTTTTACGGTTTTTGATAAAGTCGAAGTCAAGGCAACGCCTTCTTTGAACGCATCGATAGGATCCACTAATTTTATCGTATCCGATTATCTTGGAACCGGAAACGTCACAAAAATGTTCAGCGGTTCTTCGACGATGAAAGCATATTCTTTTAAGGATCCGGATCCTGCCGAAAAAGACATACTTAAATATATGGTAGATTATCCCATAACCGAAGTAGAGCTGGATTTCAAGAAATACCTGAATCAAATGGACTTGACCGGGAATTTGCAGTCGTCGCTCGCAGAGCAAAAATTCAACATCCCTACGATCAATACCACTTCTCCCAGCGACATAACGATTTCTCTCAACACGGCGATAATCGGCGCGGTAAACACTTCACTTGCAACACCAGTAACCACTTCGATCGCCGAACCAGGTGCGATATCAGTATCCCCGGCCATCCCGGCACTACCTGTTACGATTGCGTCATTAAGCACCGCAACATTGTCGGCCGGTTCTTTCAATTTAGCTTTTTCGATAACGGGCGCAACGCCGGGACTGGTCGCGACGATCAATTCAATAACGCTTACCGGTTCAAGCGGAACAATATCGCAGATAACCGCACCTGTTAACGCGATTTCCGGTACGGCATCCCTTCCGCTTGCCGGAAAAATCCTTGAAAAAACCATGAACATTGTCATAGCTTGTACCGTCACCGGCGGAACCCTTGGAAAAACGGATACGCTGCGAATAACGCCCCAACTTTCCGCAGATTGCGCGATTTCAGCCGGAACGGGGATTAACGTGTCATATTCGATTCCAATACCTTCAAGTTCAGTACCGGTTGCCTCTGATGCGACATTTGTCAGTGCGGTAATCGATACGGGCGGTTTGACGATCACCCATAACCTTCCTGACATGCCCGGTTTTACGAGAACGCTTGCGTTGAATACGACAGGAGGTCTTGTGTATTCAGGCAGCAAGCCATTAACGACCGCCCTGCCGACGAATCCCCAAACGGTGTTTGATCTGAACAGTGCCAACATATCGAACGGAAACATAAATGTCGGGGGAACGCTCCAGGTAACGGCATTCAACGGTTCGTTCTCCGGTATGCCGGCCACTGGATTCCCCGTGCATCTCACGACGACGACGAAGATAGACATCTTTAAATCGGTCGTGGTCAAACCCGGAAGCTCCTTTGTCACCCAGCAAAACCTTACGCAGGCGCTTCCAGCAGATTTGAAAGATTTCGTGAAATTAATTAAATTCAACAAGATCGGAGTTGAGGTAAAATTCGTAAACACCTTGCCTGCGGGAAATGACATGCAGATGAGGGTGAATTCCACTGCACTCGCGCTGAACGGAACGACGAACACGACTCTCGTTTCAAATACGAGCACGACTGCTTCCTTCCTTAACACAAACAGCAACTTTACGCTAAATCCACAAACGACCACTTCCATCGACATTCAAATGAACATAACCCCGCCAGGTTATCTTCCTGCTACGAAGCAAATGACATTGAATAATATCACTGCGGGATCCACCCTTTCTTTCTCGGGAACGGTGACTTTTATCGCGGACTGGTCAAGCGTGGTCGTGGACGCATCAACAACACCGCTTAAAGGAGTTTTCCCGGACGCAAAGGGAATCGATCTTAGCTCGATAAAGCAGTATTTGGGCGATAATCTGGAATTCGCCCAGATACCGGTGTATCTCTATATCACAGGACCGACCCTTGGAACGCCGATGGATTTCAACGCGAAGATCGACGCGGTATACACCCCGAGCGGATCAACCGTAAAAACGACGAAATCCCTGTTAAATAATCCGAAAGTCTTACTGGCTCCGGCATTACCGGTATTTCCTGCGGCTACGAGCGCGACTCCTGACGTATACAATACAACCATACCCGCCGCGAGCGCGGTGATGTATTTTGAGACCGCGCTAAACAGCAAGGCGAGCGACCTGGTTATCAACTACAATCTCGCCCCCAACCCGATGACGTTAACCCCGGCAGATCTGACCACGAACAGCGTACTTAAAGCCGAAATGGTTATTGTTTTGCCTTTCGCAATGACAGCAAAGCCAAACGCGGCGATCACGTTCAGCGACAAGCCTTTTGACGGAGCGACGGACCTGTTCAACAGAAACAAAACGGCATCGGCGGACGATACGACCAATATCCTTCTCGATTCCCTTTCTTCGATGAGTCTCAGGATCAGACTGAGCAATACGACCGGCCTGAAAGGGAAAGCCTTATTGACGGACAAAACGCCGACGTCCCTGGAATATTTCGAAAAGTCTTTCGATCTCGATTCGGCAGATCAAACCCTGTCACTCTCGAAAAGCGAGCTCGCGTATATAAGGCGGCATAACCCGTTCGCGCCGAAGGTAGTTTTCACCGTGCCGGAAGGGCCTTTTGCGCTAAAACAAAGCGGCGGACTGGATATGAGCCTTGTCATTTCAGCCTCCAGCGATATCGACCATACATTCAACCTGGGAGGAAAGTAAAATGAAAAAACTAATTTATCTGCTGCTCCTTGTTTCATCGGCCCTCTCCGCCTTCGCCGAAATACCCGCCCGAACGTTCGAGCTTGGTTCGACCACTTATGGAGGTTTCGCCAATAACTCGTTCATAGCCGGGGATTTCCTCCAAAAAACCCTGGTCATTGATTTTAACAAAATCGTCAAGGATATCGGAAATGACGGTTTCAAGTTTAACGGAAGCACGGGGTATAATTCTTATTTCAACCTCAATCTTCCGAAAAAATTCGACGGAGGCCTGTTCCTCGGCGTAAACAGCTCGATGTATACCCGCATGCCAACCGACCTTTTCGATTTGGTGGCAACGGGAAACAAGCTCGACAAGGAATACAAGGACAGCTTTGATCTGGTCACGGATATTACATTCGAGATGGGAGCCCGATATACAAGGCAAATAGGTCCGGTCAAAGCTACCATACGCCCTGCGATTTTCACGCCCATCATCTCGGTCAGCGATTCGCAAATTTCCTATACGATGAAGTCGACCAGCGCAGGCCTGACGGAAGTAACGGGAACAACCGACATGGCCGTATGCTCACCGTTCAGCCTCGAAGAATTTTCGAAAGGCATCGATACGGGAACCATAATCGGCAAGACACTGCTCGCAGGAGGTCTTGACCTTGGACTTGGCGCCGAATATCCGCTGCTGCCGGTGCTCGACCTCAGTGCCTCGCTTACGAGCATACCAATTGTTCCTTCGCGCATGGCTTACCGCGCGAGATACTCGTCCACATTCAATTTCAAGATGGACAATCTTCTGCAGAACTATGATAATTCGCTGTTCAAGACCACATCGAGCTCGGAATCAGCGTATGAGGGAAAAACAACCTATGTTCTGAGACCGTTCAAGATTGGCGTATCAGCCGCATACCGTCCGTTTAAAACGAAGATCGTGACGCTGACCCCCGATTTTGCCCTCGCGATCTATCATGACGTTTACGTGGATGGCGGCCTGCAAGCCAAACTGGATATCATGAATTTGTGGATACTTACGCTGGACTCCCGGTATGTGGACAAGGTGTGGAGACAGAGCATCGGATCGACGCTTAATTTTCGTGTCATTCAGTTTGACACCGTTATTGGCTCGCAGTCCCAGTCCTTCCTGAAAAGTTTTCAGGGAGCGGGCTTCTACGTTTCGCTCGGATCTCGCATCGGCTTCTAGTCGGATTTCAGGATCCTGTTGCCAGTTGGCCGCAGGATGCCTGAATGCGCTGCCCCTTGCTGACACGGCTATAGCAGGAAACGCCGCTTGCGCGCAGATACGCCCAAAACCGGTCTACGTCCTCTCTGGACGCTGACCGGAAAAGCGGAGACTCCCCCCCCTCATACGCAATCAGGTTAACCTTTGATTGAAATCCTTCAAGAAACGCGCACAGAAGCGCCGCATCCGCGACGCTGTCGTTTACTCCGGGAATTACCATATACTCAAAATAAATCTTGTCTTTGTCGCGGGCATGGGGCATTGAAAGAAGAGCGGCGCGAAGACGATCAAGCGGCCACTTCCTGTTTACCGGCATGAGCGTATTTCTGACGCTATCGTCAAGTGAATGCAGACTGATACCGAGAGTCAGCAAATGGTAACCCTTTTCGCCTTCGCCTTCGATGCGCTCTTTCAGCCGCGCGAGGCCGTCGCAGTGACCGCAGGTGGAAAGCGAGATTCTCCGCATCAGTATTCCGGCCCCATGAACGTCCGTGAGAATATCGACAGCAACGAGCACCGCGTCGAGATTGTCAAAAGGCTCGCCCATTCCCATAAATACAATATTGCGGATGTCTTTCCCGAACGCGAAGCGGGCGGTCATGTATTGCGCGATAATTTCCGCCGCGCTCAAATTGCGGATGAATCCCATTTTCGCCGTGCGGCAAAATGCGCAGCCGCGCGCGCAGCCCACCTGCGACGACACGCACAAAGACGTGTGATTTCTCATCGGTATGATTACCGATTCGACGCTATGTCCGTCAGCTAATTGAATCGTAAATTTGATTGTGCCGTCTTCCTCGAGCACGCGCGAAACAGGCGGCAGGCCGCACGCAAAGTCATCGGTTATTTTTTTCGCAAGCTCCCGGTTTTCGCGAAAACAATCGCTTTCTTCGAGGCCTTCAAGACCTCCCGAAGAATATACATGGCTTAAAATACCCCGGCTGTGATAAAGTCCTTTGCCGTACAGGCGAGAGACTTCATTGAACAATACTCTTTCGTTCAACCCCAGAAGATTTATTTTATCAATTGGCATTATTCGACTTTAAATTCGCATCCAGTTCAAGATGCGTTCCGGCGGTAAGCGAAATATCCCTCTCGTGATCGCGCGAGACGATATGCACGTTCAAGTTTACGCTCGGGTACAAGGCAAGCGAGACAAGCATGTTTTCTTTCCATTCGATGTCGACTGTCAAACCTCCCCTCGCGCGAAGGCCGCATACGCTTCCCGATTTCCAGACTTGCGGTAAATCGGGTAAAACTACGAGCTCGCTTCCGGTCGACTGGAGCAGCATTTCCGCGACCGCCGCGGTGCCGCCAAAATTGCCGTCTATCTGAAAAGGCGGATGATTGTCGAAGAGATTCGGCAAGGTCGAATTCGAAAGAAGCGCGCGGTAACTTTCATAAGCCTTGTCGTTATCGCCAAGGCGAGCCCAGAGCAGGGTAAGCCAGGCGCGACTCCACCCCGTGTGTCCGCCGCCGAACGAAAGACGCCTTTCCAGCGTCGCACGCGCCGCCGACGCAAGCGCGGGCGTACCGCGAAGGGTAATTTCCGACTCGGGATACAGGGCAAACAGATGGGAAACGTGCCGATGACCCGGCTCGACTTCCTCGTAGTCTTCCGCCCATTCCATAATCTGCCCGTGCTTGCCGATTGCAGTAACGGGTAAAAGGCCGCGCGCACGCGCAAATTCCTTCGACAAGCGAGAGTTGCATCCAAGTATCGATGCAGCTTCAATGCAATGCGTGAATAGCGCGCGAATTATCTGGCTGTCCATCGACGGCCCCTGACACATAGAGCCTATTTCCCCGTTATCGAGTGCATACGTATTTTCGGGCGAACATGAAGGGCATGTGACGAGCCGGCCTTTCCCGTCCATCGTAAGATAATCGAGAAAAAACACGGCGGCTTCCCGCATCACGGGCCAGACGCGTCGAAGAAATTTCACGTCGCGATTAAAGTCCCAGTGTTCCCACAAATGGAGGCAGAGCCATGCGGCGCCCATCGGCCAGAACGTCGCGGGAATCCAGATATCCTGTGGCGAAGTGTCTCCCCAAATGTCGGTATTGTGATGCGCGACGAAACCGCGGCAGCCGTACATCCTGCGGGCAGTATGCCTGCCGTTCTTTCTCATGCGATCAATGAGGCCGAACAAAGGTTCGTGGCACTCGCCGAGCGCGCAGCTTTCCGCCGGCCAATAATTCATCTCCGTATTGATATTGATAGTGTACTTGCTTCCCCATGGCGGATGAAAATCCGCATTCCATATCCCCTGAAGGTTCGCGGGATTCGTTCCTCTTCGGCTAGACGAAATAAGGAGATAACGCCCAAAGTTAAAATAGAGACCTTCGAGACCGGGATCAGCCGAGTTCGTTCGATACGCGTCAAGGCGCTTGTTTGTCGGCATGGCGGCGGACGGCGCTGCGCCGGACAGCGGGACGTCGGCGTTTACTCCGCCTGTTTGCGTGGGCGCGGACAGCGAGACCTCAGAAGGCGTGTCGAAGCTAAGTTTCACGCGATCGTAAAGAGCCCGGTAATCTGCGACATGACGCTGCGCTACATCGGCGAACGGTCTGTGACGAAGCTCGTCAAGGCGCCTGCGAACGGTCCTTGCGGGTTTGCGGACATAGAACGAAGTTTCTGCCGCAAGATAGATCACGGCTTCGTCAGCGTCTTTCACGAGGACGGTATCGCCAAGCGAACGCACCGAACCCCCTGTTGCCTCCACCGAAAGTCCGACGGCGAAAGAGGAACCGCCGGTTCCGCCGCAGTTCCCGGAAATGCAGATGCGGTTATCGCCTTCGCGACTTGAAGCCGATAACAGCCGGTCGCGGGAAAAACGCACGCTGAAACCGAGAGCGCCGGGCACCGATGACGCGAGACGCACGGCGATAATTTGATCGGGATAACTCGCGATATATTCCCGGCTATACGTAACGCCTTCGTATGCATAGGAAGTTCTGGCTATGGCTTCGCCGATATCAAGAGAGCGGCGGTAATTCAGTATCGGCGAATCCTGAGCGGGTTGTTTTATATACGGAGATTCCCCGATGTTTGCGAGATACCAGGGCAAGGGTTGCGAACCATGGGTAAAAGTAATTTCAAGATTACCCAACGGAAGGAAGTGTCCCTGGCTTTCGGGCGTTCCCGCCATGCCGAGAGAGGCAAGCCTTTCAGCGTCCGCTATCTTTCCTTCGCGGATAAGGGAGCGCACTTTGAGGACAGTTTCTCTCGCGTCAGGATTGATGCGGTTCATCGGGCCGCCATACCACATGCTGTCTTCGTTGAGCTTGAGAAGCTCCGTTTTAACCCCGCCGAACACCATTGCGCCAAGACGTCCGTTCCCTATCGGCAGGGCTTCGTTCCAGTCTTTTGCCGGAGCGTCAAAAAAAAGCTCTCGTTCGTTCATAGTGTCACTGCTCCCCGCGCGAAGCGTTATCGCTATCGATTTTCTGAAAGATGCGTTTTGAAATTCCGCTTGCGGAATATATAAGGATCATCGGGCCGACAAGGACTCCGATAATCTGCATTGGCAGATTCCACATAAAAAGTCCGACTTCCAGCGCAAGAACAAGAATCAAAATCAATGTCTTCGCAAAATACCTGACGCATATTATAAGAGAGTTTTCAAGAATGCGCTTCAGGGTGTTTTCATATCTGGCCGTCAACGGATAGGAATAAATAAATACGCAAAAAACAAACACTGAAGAAAGGATACTTACAAGGATTAGAATAATCGAAGGATTTGCGCTTTTAAGCACGATTTGCCAGTCCAGGTAAAGGGCATAAACGGATGCGGCATTTAAAAGCCACAGTATCGTGCCTTGAACGAAGTTTGCCCGAAATGCCTTGAAAAAGCTTTTTGCGATATAACCTTCCTCGGAATCAAGCATTCGCATCGAGACACGATAGGCTGCGACGGTCGAGGCGCCTATAGTTATAATCGGAAGACAGCAAAGGAGCCAGAGAAGATTGAGCACTACGACATCCACGAGCTGATCCACGAAATGCATAAACTTGCTGTCGTGCGAAAAAATTGCCATGAAGGTATCATACCAAAAAAAAAGCTGGTCGGCAACTCGCCGACCAGCCAACTTTCAAGACGCCGGTAGCGCCTTAAAAAAAATCACTTCGCTTTTACGCTGTTCTCCGCGGCGGCGCGGCGCGCGACTTGCGCCTTGGTAAAAGCGAGGCAGTCGGCAAATCCGTAGGAGTTAACGTCTTTGGTCATTTGGTCGACTGTCTTCGTGAACTCGGCATCGGTCTTCGCGTAGATCGCTTTCCAGCTGTTATTCTTGATGCTGTCCGCGATCTGGTTCCACTTGACCTTCAGGTCGGTCGGAATAGGATCTTCGGTGAACATCGTGCCGGGAGCGAGAATGAACTTGCGGTTTCCGAGATACTCGTCGGGAGTGGAAGCTTTCGCCCATGTCCGCCAGCTTTGCTCGATGTTCGATTTCGAAGCGGACAGAACGCTTGACCACTTGTGGTAGTCATACGCTTCTTTCGATTCAGGGTTGATTGCGTCAAGACCCCAGGTCGTATTGTTGATCTGGCACAGACCTTCCTTGAAGGTTCCGGTATAGGGAGCGCTCATGGGTTGGTTTGGATCGATTGAAGTGAGTTTTCCGAGATCGGAAAAGTAGGGCTTGCCGTTTTTGTCATAATCCCAGGTTACGCCTTTCGGACCATAGAGCGCGGTAATGGTTCCTTCGGGAGTCGAAAGCCAGTTGATAATGGCCATGCAAAGTTCGGGATACCGGCTATCGGCACCGATGGACCAGATGCGGTTTTTGCCGTACACGTTCTGACCATAGTTGATCGGAGTCGCGGCGTCGGGAGGAACGGGGAACATGCCCTTGCCGGCGGCAAGGTGGGCTTCGGTATTATAAACACCGCTTCCCAGCCAGTTGAAGAAGTTAAAGAACGCGGTTCCGTTCTGGAAGTCTTCGCTCATGCCGTTAAATTTCTGGGTCTGTGAGTCCGGGTCAAGAAGGCCTTTCTGATAGAGCGTGTTGTAGAATTTAAGAGCGGTCAGGTAAGGACCGTTTTTTTCGAGGGCATCGTGATATTTTTGGGTAGAGGGATCATAGAGGCCGAAATCGAATTCGTCGTAGCCGTAATAGGCCGTCGCAAGCGCTTTCACGAACATGACCATGTTGCCGTCCCAGTCGTTAAAAAGGGACACGCCATAGGTCGGATTCCCGTTATCGTCCTTGGGGCAAACTTTTTTCATCTGCTCGAGAACGGAAACCAGGTCGTCAAGGTTCTTTACCTTCGGCTTGCCGATTTTTTCGTACAGGTCGTAGCGAAGATCCCAGGTGTAAAAGAATCCGCTGCGGTCTTTAGAGGACGCAGAAACGTCATAGCCAAAACCGTAAAGCGTTCCGGCGGAAATCGTCTTGTTTTTTTCGAGAGCGAAAGGCATATTGGCCTTGATGTACGGTCCATAGGTGTCGAGAAGTTTTTCGTCGTTCCAGTCAAAGAGCATTTTTGCCTTATAGGCATTGACGTAGTCTTCCTGATCATTTCCCCAGATCACAAGGTCGCCTAGAGAACCTGACGCCATTCGCGTCTGAAGGATACCGGAACCTTTAGGCTCGCTGATGATATTCAGCTTGACATTGAACTTCTTCAGCATGACGTCGGCAAACCAGCCGGCCTGAAGGCCCGAATAGTTCGCGAGCTGGTCATAGACCTGAAGCGTTACCGTATCTTTCGGGATCACGCTCGATGGAATGTCTTTCGGACCGGCGAATGCCGAGACCGAAACCAGGACGCCCACTACGAGCGCAAGCGCGGCTTTTTTTACAAGTTTCATATACCCTCCTAAAAGTAACTGCACACATATTCTAACCCGCAAGTCCATAAGGATACGGGGTGAAATCAACCTTTAACCGCTCCCATCATGATTCCCTTTTCGAAATAACGCTGCATAAAGGGATAGACGATCAATATCGGGATCGCCGTAACCATCGCAATGGTAAACTTGACGACCTTGATGTTCA
>Ga0302293_10000526_pt1 | contig 20385 bp, 18 predicted proteins | sample III_Fen_N2_2_FD_198758 | JGI IMG/M metagenome (GOLD analysis project Ga0302293, IMG submission 198758) | Peat permafrost microbial communities from Stordalen Mire near Abisko, Sweden - III_Fen_N2_2 | ecosystem: Environmental > Terrestrial > Soil > Wetlands > Permafrost | place: Sweden: Abisko...
ATTAGCGAATGTTGGCAATGCTCATAATGTCCGAGAAAACTCCGGCAGCTGTAACTCCGGCACCTGCTCCATACCCTTTTATCATCATTGGGAATTCGTTGTAACGCTCCGTTGTAATAAGTATAATATTATTGCTTCCCTGCAAATCGTAGAAAGGATGCAAGCTATCCACTTCCTGCAAACCAACTTCGCATTTACCTTTATTCATAGTAGCAACAAATCTCCAACGTTTTCCCTGAGCTGCAAGAGCTTGACGCTTCTGTTCAAATTCAGCATCCAATTCCGACACCGTTTTCCAGAATTCATCTATATGACCGTTAAAGTATTTATCCGAAATAAATAGATTCTTAACAACATCAGTCTGTTCCACCTTGTAACCGGCTTCACGGGCTAAAATAACCAACTTGCGGATTACGTCCTTACCACTGAGGTCAATGCGAGGATCGGGCTCCGAAAAACCGGCTTCCTTAGCCATCAAAATGGCTTTGCTAAGCGGAATTTCACTGCTAATGGTATTGAAAATAAAGTTCAATGTGCCGGAAAGAACCGCCTCCATTTTCTCAATATGGTCACCACTATTAATGAGGTTATTCATCGTATTAATAATAGGTAAACCTGCACCAACATTGGTTTCAAAAAGAAATTTTACGCCACGTTTACGAGCGGTTTCCTTCAGGCTTTTATATTTTTCGTACTGCGAGGAAGCTGCCAGTTTATTGGCCGTCACCACACAGGTATTGTTTTCAAGAAGTGTTTGATACAGGTCGGAAACCTGTGCATTGGCCGTACAATCAACAAAAACCGAATTGAAGATATTCATATTCAGGATTTCGTTGCAAATCAACTCGGGAGTAGCATCAACCCCATGGATTTTCAAATCATCCGAATAATTATCAAGATCAATGCCATCGCGCGAGAACAGCATTTTTTTGCTGGATGCAATTCCTACTACATTCAATTTCAATCCATTCTGTAACTTCAGTTTTTCCTGCTGTTTTTTAATCTGGTTCAGCAGACTTCCTCCAACCGTGCCTATCCCCACCACGAAGATGTTCAGCACCTGATATTCGGACAGGAAGAAAGAATCGTGAATAACGTTCAATGCTTTGCGCAGCGATTTGCGGTCGGTCACAAACGAAATGTTGGTTTCGGAAGCACCCTGTGCACAAGCCACCACGTTGATCCCGTTGCGTCCCAGCGTTCCGAACAATTTTCCGGCAATACCGGGTGTGCGCTTCATATTATCGCCCACAATAGCCACCGTCGCAAGATCATCTTCAGAAAAAATATCATTGATTTCACCCTGAGCTATTTCGTAGGCAAACTCTTTACGCAACACTTCAACGGCTAGTTTGCTATCGGCATTGCGTACGCCAATGGAAGTTGTATTTTCGGAAGAAGCCTGCGAAACAAGGAAAACGCTGATTCCATTCTTGGCTAAAATCCTAAATATTCGATAGTTAACCCCAATTACTCCTACCATACCCAGTCCCTGAACGGTAATCAGTGAGGTGTCGTTGATGGATGAAATACCCTTGATGGCCTTGGACAATTCGCCAGTTTTCTCACGCGAAATGTACGTTCCTTTGGCGTCGGGGTTGAATGTATTTTTGAGTATTAACGGGATATTCTGATGGAAAACCGGGAAAATAGTCGGCGGATAAATTACCTTCGCACCAAAGTTACAAAGCTCCATAGCTTCAACAAAACTCAATCGGTCAATAACATAAGCATTATTGATAATGCGCGGATCGGCCGTCATAAAGCCATCCACATCGCTCCAGATTTCCAGGATAGAAGCATGAAGAGCCGCGGCAATGATAGCAGCCGTGTAATCGGAACCGCCACGCCCCAAATTGGTAATAAAGCTAGTGGTCGAGTCGGTCGAAATAAAACCGCCGCAGACACTAACCTGAGGCAAATTGGCGAACGTTTCGCGAATCAAACCGTTGGTTTTTTCAAAATCAACAATGTGTTTGTCGAATTGATTTTCCGTCTTTACAAAAGTTTTGGAATCGAAATGAACCGCTCCCCGGATGGCGTTAGCCACTATGATAGAAGATATTGACTCACCGTAGCTTACAATGGTGTCAATAATTTTGGTCGAAATATCTTTAATAAGAAAAACGCCTCTGAAAATATTGGACAAGTCCAGAAATTGAGCCTGAACCAGGCGCAAAACTTCTTCTTTTTTGTCGGAAGAAATCACACCATCAATTACTTCCACATGGCGCGAAAGCATTTTTTCGTACTCCGTCAGATAGGTGTTATCACCATCGCAAGCCAGTTTTGCCACACTATACAGCTGATCCGTTATGCCCGAAAGAGCTGATACAACCACTATTACAGGTTCGCTTTGTTCCTCAACAATTTTCTTTACACTTAAAATACCATTGACAGAACCTACGGATGTTCCGCCGAATTTTAATACCTTCATCCTTACGAGTATAGTTAAATTAATTCAATCGCTTTTCAGTATGCAAAATTAGCCATTTTCCCCGAATAATCAGTGCATTTCCCGTTTTTTCAGAAAAACAGTTGCATCATTCCGAAAATTGACGTACTTTTGCAACTCAATTTTTGGAATCATAATATAACAATTGTGAACTATGAATTGAAAATGGTCTGGTAGCTCAGCTGGATAGAGCAACAGCCTTCTAAGCTGTGGGTCTCGGGTTCGAATCCCGACCGGATCACAAAAAGTCCTGTAACAGTAGTGTTGCAGGACTTTTTTTATTTTTTATATTTGGCAAAGAAAATCTATTTTTCCAACTGATTGACCGATTCCACCAACCGGACAAATTCCCGGCGATACCCGTGCGAATCCGTTCCAATACCTTTGTTAGCCAGCTCAATCACTTTGTCGTACGTACTGCTGCCCTTGAAATCGGATTCGCGGAGCAGCTGCCCGAACATGGAAACCGCCATGATAAACTGAAAGTCGGACGAAGGATTTTTATTGATATCGCCGGCCAACACAGGCACTTCCATTTTATTGCTGGTATTGCTGGTTGGAAACTTGTAACGCAGCTTAACGGTAAGAAGTTCCGAGCTGTTGGTCAATTGTAGCGGGTTGGCCGAAGCGTTGTTTTTCTGATATTTCAAATCGTCTATGCCACCAAAGTTGTTGCTGACTCCCACCGGTATTATTTCATACAGAGCCGTAACGGTATGTCCCGAACCCAGTTCGCCCGCATCTTTGGTGTCGTCGTTGAAATCTTCTTTATTCAGCAAGCGGCTCTCGTACCCAATGAGGCGGTAGGCATTTACAAAGGCCGGATTAAACTCAACCTGAATCTTAACGTCCTTAGCCACGGTATACATGGTGCTGCCAAATTCATTTACCAGCACTTTATTGGCTTCCTGAATATTATCGATATAAGCATGGTTTCCGTTGCCCTTTTCGGCCAAAACCTGCAATTTCTTATCTTTGTAATTCCCCATTCCGTAACCTAACACCGTGAGGTAAATACCCGTCTTGCGTTTCGATTCAATCATATTTTCCAACTCATCGGAACTGGAAATACCTACATTAAAATCACCATCGGTGCAAAGTACAATGCGGTTGTTGCCGTTGGAAATAAAATTTTTTTCTGCAATTTTATAGGCCAGTTCTATTCCGGCTCCTCCAGCCGTAGAACCGCCCGCATGCAAATTATCAACGGACGTCATAATTTTTTGTTTATCCGTTCCCTCGGTCGATTCCAGCACCACACCGGCTGCACCAGCATACACTACTATGGCCACCCTGTCCGTTTTTCTGAGGTTATTGGTCAGTAGTTTAATGGAAGATTTTACCAAGTCCAGTTTATTTCGGTCGTTCATGGAGCCAGAAACGTCCAACAAGAATACAAAATTGGAAGCCGGAAGGTTATCAGAAGGAATTTCGCGGGCCTTCACTCCTATTTTTACCAACCGGTGAGTTTCATTCCAAGGGCAAACAGCCGTTTCAGTCCCAATACTTACCGGATCTTTTCCTGTTGGTTTTGGGTAATTATAAATGAAGTAATTGATCAGTTCTTCAGTTCGGATGACATCTTTCGGAGGTTTTTGACCTTGGTTAATTATTCGGCGCATATTGCCGTACGAAGCCGCATCCACATCCAGCGAAAAAGTGGAAAGTGCCTGATCTTTTGCTGAAAAGAAACGATTTTCTTTGAAACTTCCGTATTCTTCTGTATTTGGTTGAGCTACATAACGCACCATCGGCATAAACGGCTGTTGGGGAGAATGGTACATGGTATTACTACTGACATCCGCAACACTTATTCCTCCAGATACGTCTGATTTTCTTTCCGCGGGATGACCCTTCACCACGATTTCCTTAATTTTATACTCATTCGGGTCCAATGCAACATCGTGATTCTTCATTCTTACTTCAACGTTTTTTGTTACATAACCAACGTAAGAAAAAATCAGTGTTTTTCCAGTATGAGTAGAAATAGTATAACACCCTTTTGTATCGGTAATAACGCGTTTGTATGATCCTTTTTCCCTGACTGTAGCACCAACCAGCAAGTCATGGGTAATCTCATCTGTTACAATACCTGACACTTGAATTTGTTTTGCATAAATACTGTTGGTGATACTGCCAACTAAAAGGATGACTACCAGCAATTTGTTGTTTCTTGTTTTCATGATTTCATTAATTTAAATTTAAATATCTTCGTTTAGTAAAAAATTCTTTTATCTATTAGATACATTTTCCATTCAAATTCCATAAAGCCATGTGATTTTTTTTAATTTTGTGCCATAAGAAATTTAAGAAACATTTATCTATTTGAAAACCAACGAAAAAATATCGGATTATTCGGATGAAAATTTACTTCGTGCTTTTGTGGAAAGCGGCGATATATGTTTTACCGGGGAATTGTACAGGCGATATATTCCGTTGGTATATGGATTGTGTTTGAAATATCTGAATAATAAAGAGGCGGCGCAGGATGCGGTGATGGATATTTTTACCGTAATAGTTGAAAAAGTGCCGCAGTACGAGATAAAGAATTTCAACACCTGGCTCTACAGCGTGGCTAAAAACCATTGTTTACATGTTTTGCGCAAAGAAAAAAATGCGAATCTGGTTAATATTAACGATGTAGTTGTGGAAAATCACGTCCTTTTGACTCTAACGGATAAACCACAATCGCAGGAAGAAATGGAAGCATTGACTTATTGCATGGAAACCTTACCCGAGGAGCAAAGAGTGAGCATCAATTACTTTTTTTACGAAGAGAAATCGTATGCCGACATTGTGGATTTGACCGGATATGCGCTAAGCAAGGTGAAAAGTTATATTCAAAACGGAAAACGCAACCTAAAAAGCTGCATGATAAGGGTTTTAAAGAGATTATGAAATTAATAGATTACATACAAGGAAAACGCCGCGGACAAGAAGCCAACAAGCTGGAACGCGAAGCCATGAATGATCCTTTCCTACAGGATGCCATTGATGGTTTTGATGCCGTGCAGGACGACCATGTACAAACTATTCGCGACCTCGAACGCGAAATAATCGACAAGACCACCAAACGAAAACCCCTGATTTCTCATCGCACCTGGGCAATTGGAGCTGCAGCATCCGTCATTCTGATTCTCGGTATTGGAAGCTTACTGCATATCGGGACTCAAAAACCCCAAAACACAGCTACAACAATCCCTAAACCGGTCGTTTTGCCGCCAAAAGATACACTTAAAAAGATGGAGCCGATCCAAGAACCGATTAAGAATTTAGTAGCCCAACAGTTTAAGAAACGGATAGTGAACGCACAAAATGTGAATAGCGAGACGAAACCGGTCAACCGGGAAGAATCGGAACAAATAAAAACACAAGAACAGCTTAATGAAAGTAAGAATGTCATTAGCGTGGCCGATGTAGCCGATGTTATGTCGTTCCGGCAACGAGACACCAACAAACCCTCATCTATACAACCAAATTCCGAAAAAGAACCAATCTATATTGAGAATAAACTGAACCAGTCTAACTCGCAAGTCGATATTGCCAACGTAAAGGCCTCTCCACAGTTTATCCTCGGCAAAGTTACAGACGAAAAGGGTGAACCGCTGATTGGTGCAACGGTTCGGTTTACAAAGCAAAATATAGGAACCGTCACCCGACAAGATGGGTCCTTTGATTTACCAATGCCAAACAAAAAATCCGATAAAATAGAAGTATCCTATATTGGATTTACCAAAGAGGAAGTTCCTGTTTCAGGCAATTCATATATAATAAAATTAAAACCCAATCCAGCCACAAGCGAAATTGTGGTAGTGGGTCATCCTGCGGAAAGAAAATCAGACCTTTCCGGCAGTATTAGAAGTACAGAAAATGTAGCATATCAATTTAATGAAGATGAATTTATAAAATACTACAAAACATACCACAAAACCGACCTCTGCAACACTCAAAAATATGTTCTAAATGCGAAATTTCACCTTGACGAATATGGAAATCCGGTAAAAATCAAAGTGACCCACTCACCGTGCGAGGAAGTAAAGCAGGAATTTATCCAACTCCTGAATGCCAACAGATGGACCAAAGGAAATCGAAATGTTAGCTTGAAGATTGAAATGTAAACGCTGTACAAATCATTTTTAGTTTTCAAATCAACTATCTGGAGTTTGAGAAAAAACTAGAAGACTTAATACAGCAATTCATCCAAAGCCAGACTGAGTTTCGGAAAAGTAAAGCTGAATCCGGCATCGATTAAGCGTTTTGGCTCTACATACGAATTATTGAGAATGAGCTCTGGTTCAATTCCAATCAATTTTGAACCAAGTCGGATAGCGATTTCAGGAGCATTCAAACCGAAACGAATGTGTAATGTTTTCCGCAGAGTACTCATAAAAAGTTTGTTGGAGATTGGTTCGGGTGACGTTGCATTAATTATGCCTTTAAGCGAATTATTTTCAAGTGCAAAAAGCAAAATCCTAAAATAATCCTCCATGTGAATCCAACTCATCTTTTGATTGCCACTTCCCTGCATGCCTCCCAATCTCAACCGTGTCAAGAGAGCTAACGGCTTCAATGCACCTCCATTTTTGCCTAAAACTACAGAAGTTCTTAACGCTATTTGTCGGGTGTTAGATAGTTTGAAGTCAAAAAAAGTCTGCTCCCATATTTTCACCACTTCCGCCAGAAAATCAGTCCCCAGTGATGTTGAACCTTCAGTTGCCAGTATAGGATTAGTTGAGCTGTAAATGCCGGTCGCACTTGCATTAATCCAGAGCTTAGGCGGAACTTTACAAGCTTTGATGGCATTTCCTATCATCAATGTTGAATTTACCCTGGAATCAACTATCTCCTTTTTATTCTGATCGGTGTAACGGCAATTAATTGTTTTTCCGGCAAGATTTATGATTAGTTCAGAATCTTCAAGCACCTTCGCAATTTCCTGTTCATCCCAAGGAATTGAATTTTGACTTCGTGAAATAATTCTCACAAAATAACCTTTTTCTTTAAAGCGTTTCGTCAAATATGTGCCAATAAAACCTGTTCCACCCGAAATTACGATTTTTTTCATGTATAAGCAGAATATAATTAAAAAACTAACAACCAACTTAACAAAAAAGTTTAAAAAAAACTCCTTTGTAATTAAACAAAGGAGTTTTTCTATGTTGATTAAAATTTAGTCTATTCGTGTGCCCCCATTTTCAGCATATTGATTTCACGTTCGTTCAGGAAGCGGTATTTTCCACGTGGCAGATTTTTCTTAGTCAAACCGGCAAAGAATACACGATCCAGTCGAATTATTTTATAGCCGAGTTTTTCAAAAATACGACGCACCACACGGTTTTGTCCTGAGTGAATTTCGATACCGACATTTTTCAAGTCACCTTCCTTAATAAATTCAAGTGCATCAGCTGCAATCGAACAATCGTCAAGCGTAACACCTGCCAAAATCATTTCATAATCAGGCTGTTCCAATGGTTTATCAAGCGTCACGTGATAAATTTTCTTCTTGTCGTATTTTGGATGTGTTAGCTTTGAGGCTAAATCACCATCATTTGTCAACAACAAAACACCCGTAGTGTTGCGGTCGAGGCGACCAACCGGATAAATGCGCTCGCTGCAAGCATTTTTCACCAAGTCAAGTACAGTCAGACGATCATGCGTATCTTCCGAAGTTGTAACACAATCTTTTGGTTTGTTAAGCAACAAGTAAACTTTACGTTCCGAACGCACGGTTTGGTCGTGGAACATAATTTTGTCAGTCAACAGCACTTTTACTCCCATTTCGGTAACTATCTGTCCGTTTACCGAAATAACACCTGCTTGGATATACTCATCGGCTTCACGACGGGAACAAATTCCTGCATTAGCCAAGAACTTATTTAAACGAATTGGCTTGGTAAGGTCAACAACATTTTTCTTAAATTCAAGTTGTTTCTTAGCACTGTATTTTGAGTTTGGATCGTATTCATCCGTTCTGCGAGCAGGTTTGCGGAATTGAACTCCATCCTTTCTATTGTCATATCGGGTTTCAATGAATTCTGGTTTTGAAGTTTCACCCGGTTTTTTAAAACTTAGTTTACCGGTACGAGGCTCATCACCTGCAGGTTTACTGAAACTTCTTCCGTAAGTTTTTTCACCATTGCTATCGTAGCGATCTTCCCAAGGTTTCTTATCGCCAAACGCAGGTTTACTTTCACGGTTTTCCCAAGGCTTTTTAGGTCCAAACGAAGGACGACCGCCTTCACGACTTTCGTAAGGTTTACGTTCGCCATAAGGTTTGCTCTCGCGATTCTCCCAAGGTTTCTTTTCGCCAAACGATGGTTTGCTATCTCTATTTTCCCACGGTTTCTTTTCACCATAGGATGGTTTACTATCTCTGTTTTCCCATGGTTTTTTTTCACCATAGGCAGGTTTGCTATCACGATTTTCCCACGGTTTTTTAGGGGAAAAGGTAGGACGACCGCCTTCGCGGTTTTCATAAGGTTTACGTTCGCCAAAGGCTGGTCTATCGTTTTTTAGTTCAAACTTTCTTTTTTCGCCAAATGCCGGACGACTGCCTTCATTGCTTTTAAAATCAGATCTGTCACTCGCGCGACTTTCTTCACGATCCGGTTTTGCAGTTCCAAACTTTGCAGCTCCACGTGAGCCTTTCAATATCGATTTCACATCGCGTTTCTCAAACGGTTTACCATCACGGCCGGCTGGGGAATTCAGTTTGCCTTTCGAGCCTCCCTGCCATTTTTCATTATTCGTTTTCATTCTGTTTTTTTACAGTAAGTGTATTTGGGTTGCAAAGGTCGTAAAAAATCCCGAATAAACCGCACATTTTAAGCTCAAAAGCAAGTTTATGCGCAAAAAATTCAATTTTAAATTAATCTTATTTACTTTTGTATTGTTATCTATTCGAGTGAATAATAAACTTATTCTTTGGTATAAAAACTACAATTAGAAACGAATGAATACTTACATTTCAATTCTGAGAGGAATTAACGTCAGTGGGAAAAACCTTATAAAAATGACAGAACTCAGGCAATTGTACTCAAATCTTGGATTTAATAATGTTCAAACGTATATTCAAAGTGGGAATGTTGTGTTTCAAACTGAATCGACTGATATAAAAGTGCTGGAAAGCTTAATCACCGAAGAAATTAGCAATAACTTTGGATTTCAAGTTCCGGTTATTGTACTTACAATAAATTTATTAGAATCTGCATTAAACAACAATCCATTTCTTTCAGATTCCACGAAAGATCCTGCATTTATGCATTTTACCTTTTTATCGGACATACCCCAAAAAGAGTTGGTCGATAAGATTTCGGAAAAGGATTATTCGCCCGATGAATATCGTTTCGTTGATAAAACGATTTTCCTTTACTGCCCTGGCGGCTACGGCAACACAAAGCTTACCAACACTTTCTTTGAAAAGAAATTAAGGGCTACTGCCACAACTCGCAACTTACAAACAGTTAAACAGCTAATTTCATTATCCAGTGGAACAAATAATTAGCCCTACAAATCCGAACAAGCTTTGAGTAAATTATTTCATTTTTTAATATGCAATATTTAACGTTTAAAAACATCAATTTTTCGCTGTTGATTTTCATTATTCTGATTTAACTTGTATCTTTGTCATTCTTAATTTTTTAGAAATGGCATTAATAAAATCGGTTAGAGGATATGTACCTCAAATAGGAGTAGGTTGTTTTTTGGCAGAGAATGCAACAATTGTGGGCGATGTAGTTATGGGCAATGGATGCAGCATCTGGTTCAATGCCGTTTTGCGTGGCGATGTAAATTCCATTCGAATAGGAAATCATGTGAATATTCAAGATGGTTCGGTATTGCATACGCTCTACGAAAAATCCACAGTGGAAATTGGTGATTATGTTTCCATTGGTCATAATGTGACGGTACATGGTGCAAGTATTCACAATTACGCTTTGATTGGAATGGGCGCCACCTTGCTTGATTATGCCGAAGTGGGCGAAGGAGCTATTGTAGCGGCCGGAGCGTTGGTTTTGAGCAATACAAAAATTCCTCCATTTACTTTATGGGCTGGAGTTCCTGCTAAATTCGTAAAAAACGTTGACCCCGAGCAAACCAACGAAATGAATCGGAAAATTGCTCACAACTATGCCATGTATGCAAGCTGGTATAAAGAATATTGATCAACAAAAAGTTTTAATTGTGAATAATAAATAATCTGAATATGCTTATTTTAGACCTGATAAAACAAGAATGGAAAAAAAGCATTCGCTCGCAGGGTTTTTATAAAAACGTGGCGGTAAGCATTCTGCTTGGGTTCATGACCCTTTATATATCTGTAATTCTTCTAATTATAGGTTTTACGTTGAACAAGATTTTGGAGAAAGCAGACCATACAATGAACCCAATGGAACTTTTCAATGGAGCCATGCTTTACATTATGCTGTTTGGACTGACTATCCGCTTTCTTTTACAACAATTGAATACGTTTGATTTGCCGGTTTACCAGTCGTTGCCTATTAAACGCTCAACACTTATTAATTTCATGCTTCTAAAGCCGCTTGTTAGTCCGGCAAACTATATGCTGCTATTAGTGGTGGTGCCATTTGCTATTAAGTCGGTAGTTGGTTATTACAGCGTTACTGTTGCACTTCGTTTTGTAGCAAGTTTCATGTTGATGGTTTGGTTTAACTCGTTAATGACATCATTTTTAAAGCGCAGATTTGGGTCAAATATATTTTCCATTGTGTTTATATTCTGTGCATTAGGTGGTTTAATCGCACTTGAATATTTCAAGATATTTTCACTCTTCAATATATCAAAAACTCTTTATAACTTCTATGTATTCAACCCATTAGGTCTATTATTCCCATTAGCACTTATTGTCGTTGCATTCTTTTTGAACAAACTGTTTTTCTGGCAGAATTACTATCCCGAAAAATTCAACCAAAAAATGAAGAGCGATAAAACTGCCACTGCAAATTTGACATTCCTGAAACGGTTTGGGGTTATTGGCGAAATTATCTCAATAGAAATCAAACTTATCCTGCGACACAAACGTACAAAAAGCATCCTGTTAATGTCTGGAATCTTCTTGTTTTACGGATTGATATTTTACAAACATGGAGTTTATGACAAAAATCTGGCAATGCAATTTTTTTGTGCTATGTTTATGACCGGCATTTTGATGCTGATGTTTGGCCAATGGTTGATAAGCTGGGACAGCCGTCATTTCGACAGCCTTATGACCAAAAACATTCCAATTAAAACCTACATGCAGGCAAATTATTATCTGCTAATTTCGTTTAATATTATTTGCTTTATTCTGACTACTCCTTATTTTATACTCGGGATGAAGATTGTTTATCTCCATTTGGCTGCATTTATCTTCAATATGGGAGTTAACATATTTTTATTAATGTTCCTGGCAACCTATAACGTAAAACGAATTGATTTGTCTAAATCGTCTGCAATGAATTATCAGGGAACAACCTACAAAAGCTTCTTGATTGTGCTTCCTATCATGTTTTTACCCATGATTATAGTTTGGGGCTTATCCACATTTTATTCATTAAGCGTGGCGCTTTGGGCATTATCGCTCATTGGAATTGCTGGAATTGTCTTTCGGAAGCAGATGCTCGATGTTTGCGTCAATCAGTTCAATAAAAGAAAATATAAATTAGCCGAAGGTTTTAGGGAAAGTGAGTAATTATTAAGCAACTAAAATTAGAAAAATCAATCAACCCTTATGATACAAGCAATAGATTTACAAAAAACGTACAACGGAGTGACCGTTTTAAATATTCTAGGTATAACTATACCTCAGGGCGAAAGTTTCGGTTTAGTTGGAAACAACGGTGCCGGTAAGACTACCTTTTTCCGACTGATTCTCGATTTAATTGAAGCAACCACCGGCGAAGTTAAAATCGATGGTAAAAAAGTAATGCGGAATGACGAATGGAAAACCATAACGGGTTCATTTTTGGATGAAGGCTTTTTGATTGATTTTCTGACAACTGAGGAATATTTCAATTTTGTGGGCAAACTACACAACAAATCCGAAGGAGATATTGCTGCTTTTCTGGATTCGATGAAAGATTTTTTCAACGACGAAATTCTTGGCAATAAGAAACTTATTCGCGATTTTTCGAAAGGAAATCAAAAGAAAATTGGAATTGCAGCCGCTTTGATTGGCGACCCTAAAATTTTAATCCTGGATGAGCCTTTTACAGCTCTCGATCCTTCTTCACAAATCCGGTTGAAACGCTTTCTAACTGATTTGCAAATCAAGTTCAACATGACCATGCTGATTTCAAGCCACGACCTGAATCACATAACTGAAGTTTGTAAAAGAATTGTAGTGCTCGAAAAAGGCAAGATTGTAAAAGATTTAAATACAAATGCTGATACGCTCAAAGAATTGGAAGCTTATTTTGCGGTATAAATTCAACTAAGATAATCAGAAAAAGGAGCAAATATTGAATTTATTTGCCCCTTTTTTTATTCCTGAAAGGCATCCTCAAAAGTCAGTTTTTTTCCAATTTTATGTTTTTTGTAATTAGCCTCAATCGTGCAGCATTCGGTATAAGCATCGTGTTCAAAAAACAAAATCTGCGATTTTTCAACAGCCTCATCCAATAACGTTTTCTTTTCGTCCATTGCTGTGATAGGAAAAGTATCGTAGGCAGAAATCCATGCCAACGGAATATTGGCCGCTAATGGAATCACATCGCCCACATAAACTAATGTTTTACCGCCCAGATTAATATAACTTACCAATTGACCAACGGTGTGTCCATTAAACAATCTTATTTCAACTTCGGGGCAAACAAACTTATTTTCAGCAACTAACTCCAATTTCCCAGCATCAAAAATAGGCAGCAGGTTTTCCTTAAAATACGAATCACCTTCACGCACATTGGGATTCAGAAAGTTTTGCCACTGCGCCTCGCCCACCCAATGAGTTGCATTCGGAAAAACAAGCTCAATCGCCGATTTATCTGAATTATACTTGGTCGCACCACCACAATGATCGAAATGGAGATGTGTAAAAATAACATCGGTTATTTCTTCACAACTATACCCACATTTTGCGAGCTCAACCGAGAAATCGATTACACCTTTAAAACCATAATATCTCAGGTAGTCGAGTTGTTTATCACCTGTTCCTGCGTCAATCAGAATTCGTTTATCACCAGTATCAATAAGCAAACATCGCATATTAATGGTGCATTGATTTTCCTCATTACACGGATAACGTTTTTGCCATACTTTTTTGGGTACTACTCCAAATGCTGCTCCACCATCAATGTGGAAATTGCCAGCCTCTATTTTAAATAATTTCATTTTTACCTTTCTTTTACTGTCAACTCAAATACTCACCTCTTATTTAGTGCCATGAATTTGAGGAAACTTAATAAACTTTATGCATTAGGAACTTTCTAACTAAAGAGATTGACAAACTTTTTATTACATTTGCGTCTCAAAAAGATTTCGCACAAAAATAGCTAAAAACTTTTATTTACAGGCTTATGCAACGAGTTCATTTTATCGCTATTGATGGTGGTGCAATGTATAACCTTGCCATCGCTTTGAGCAAGAAGCAGAATTTCACGGTAACAGTTTCTGATCTGGAAATCTCTGAAGCAGCAAGCGTAAAACTTGAGCAGAACAAATTAATGCCGGAAAAACTAGGTTGGTTTCCTGATCGGATTAACAAAAACTTAAATTCTGTGGTTGTTGGGATGAATATAACATGTGATAATCCTGAATTACAAAAAGCCAAAGAGTTGAAACTGAAAATTTATTCTTGCCCCGAATTTCTTTTTCAGCAAACAAGAAGTAAAACAAGAATCGTGGTAGGCGGAAGCAATGGCAGAACAGCTACTACTGCAATAATAATTTTTGTCCTAAGAAAATTAAAAATTGACGTTGATTACATGATTCGCAAACAATTGGATGGATTTGACAGTCAGGTAAGACTCTCATACGATTCGCGAATTGCTATTTTTGAAGGCGACGAATATTTGACTTCTCCCATTGACCAACGTCCAAAATTTCATATGTACAAACCGCATATAGCCGTATTGACAGGCATAAAATGGAATTCCGACAATGTTTATCCAACCGAAGAAAGTTATGTGGAACAATTCAGAAAATTCGCTGAATTAATGGAAATGCAAGGGCGTTTGATTTACTTCAAGGGAGACAAGAATCTTAATGAAATTGCTCAACATTTACGTCGAGATATTGTTCCATTTGCATACAATACACCCGTTCATGAAACGAAAAATGGAATAACGCATCTAATTACCAAATATGGTGAAATACCACTTAAAGTGAGTGGCGAACAGAACTTACAAAATGTTGAAGCTGCCAGATTGGCCTGCAGACAAATTGGAGTTTACGATGAACAATTCTATTCAGTTATAACTGATTTTCAAGGCATAACCTAAATATAAAAGACAACTTCCAAAAAATGACAGAAAAAGAACAGTTGCTTGACCACCGATATATGCACATGGCTCGTATATGGGCTGAGAATTCATATTGCGAACGCCGAAAAGTAGGCGCATTATTGGTTAAGAATAAAATGATTATTTCCGATGGTTACAACGGAACTCCTTCAGGTTTTGAAAATAATTGCGAGGATGAAAACAATGTATCCAAACCATATGTTCTACATGCCGAAGCCAATGCAATCAGCAAAGTAGCCCGTTCACACAACAGCAGTGATCAAGCAACTTTGTATGTAACAGCCTCACCATGCATTGAATGTGCTAAACTTATTATTCAAGCAGGCATAAAACGGGTTGTTTACGGCGAAAAATACAGAATAATGGATGGCGTTGAATTGCTGGAACGGGCAGGAATTGATGTCGTATTTATTGAAAAAGCCGATTAAAAGATTGATTTGTAATTGATTGAAAAAATATGAATAAAAAGAATTTAATTCTGGTATCAATTGTTTTAGGGGCAATACTAATCGGATTCCTGTTAGGAAATTTACTTTCACAACGAGCAAACAATGCAGGATTTTCAGGTTTTTCAAAACACAGTAAAGTAGATGAACTTTTGCAAGTCATCAACACTCAATACGTTGACACACTCAATATGAAGCAAATGTCGGAAGAAATAATGACTGACATTGCATCAAAACTCGATCCGCACTCGGTTTATATTCCTGCTGCCGATTTGGCGGACGTAAACAGCGAATTGGAAGGAAGCTTCAGCGGCATTGGCGTACAATTCAATATACAAAACGACTCGGTAATGATAGTTGCCGTTTTAAACGGAGGTCCATCAGAAAAAGTTGGGCTTTTGGCCGGCGACCGCATTGTAAAAGTAAATGATTCAACTTTTGTTGGAAAGAAAATTACCAACGAAAAGGTCATGAAAAAACTGCGTGGTAAAGAAGGCTCTATTGTAAAGCTGGGTATAAAAAGGAATGGAACCCGTGAAATTCTAAGTTATAAAATAACGCGTGGGGAAATCCCTGTAAATACCGTTGACATTGCTTACATGATTGAGCCGGGGGTTGGGTTTATTAAAGTTAGCAAATTTGCTGACACTACTTACTCAGAATTTCTTGATGCGATAACAAGACTTCGCAGTAAAGGAGCTAAAAAGTACATTATTGATTTACGCGAAAACGGAGGCGGATTCATGGAGCAAGCCATAAATATGGTAAATGAATTCCTCCCGGCTGGAAAAATGATTGTTTATTCGCAAGGAAAAGCTTACCCTCGTTTCGAAGCAAAATCGGATGGAAAAGGTAGCTGTATTAATCTGCCAATGGTAGTACTTATCGATGAATTTTCAGCTTCGGCCAGTGAAATATTCTCAGGTGCCATTCAGGATAACGACCGAGGACTTATCATAGGTCGCCGTTCGTTTGGAAAAGGACTTGTTCAACAGCAGCTAACTTTATCCGATAAATCGGCGATTCGCCTGACTGTGGCGCGTTACTATACGCCTTCAGGACGAAGCATTCAGAAACCGTATGTCAGAGGAAAAGCAGAAGATTATGAAATGGACATCCTGAACAGGTATAAACATGGTGAATTCGATAGCAAAGACAGCATTCATATAGCTAAAACCATGAAATACAAAACGGTTGGCGGACGAACAGTTTACGGTGGCGGTGGTATTATGCCTGACATTTTTGTATCGCGCGATACTACGAATTACACTCCATACTTGAACAAAGTCACCAATTACGGTTACTTATATCAGTTTGCTTTTCAATATGTTGACAAAAACAGAAGCAAACTGAAAACGATAAAGACCTATCAGGAAATGGACAAATATCTTGACACTCAAAACATATTAGGTGAATTTACTGGCTATGCCGCAACAAAGGGTGTAACTCCAAACCAAGGCCAGATAAATATCTCAAAACAAATCTTATTGACTGATTTAAAAGCTTATATATCAAGAAACATTTTGGGAGATTCCGGTTTTTATCCACTTCTTTATAAGGATGATAAAACTGTAAAAACAGCACTGATAGAATTAAGAAAGAAATAAATTTATCTGAATATAAAAAATAAGGTGAGGCTTTTTTAAAGCTTCACCTTATTTTTTATGATTTGTAGAAAGAATCAGAATGAAATTAAAATCATTAATCAGCTGATAAAGCTTTCGAGATACCCAGCAGTTCAGTTCTGATACTTTTCAGGCGTTCTACCACTTCCTGTTGCTTTGCGATAGCATCCTTTTTTTGGGATAACTTGCGTTTTGCACCGTCAAGTGTGAGCTTTTGTTCGTTTACGAGATAAATAATCTGTTTGATTACCTGAATGTCATCGGGGGTGTAAAAGCGAGTTCCTTTATCGTTACGTTTAGGCTTCAGCTGTTTAAATTCCTTCTCCCAAAAACGCAAGTTCGACTGATTTACATCAAACATGGTAGCAACCTCTGAAATTGAATAAAATAGCTTTTCCATAACCTATATATTTACAGCTTTTCCTCTTTATGAAAAAAATTATTGGGGAATTTTTAAAGTTTGTCCAGGTTTTATTAAATCCTTTTTCAAATTGTTCAACTTTTTGAGTTTTTTGAGAGACACGCCGTAATTTGCTGCTATTTCACCCAAATTTTGACCTGGTTTTACCTTGATAGTTTTCACCTTTTTAGAACTCGTAGGGTTTTTATTTTCTGCAGCTTGCTGCACTTCTATCTGACTTCTTCGGTTGTTAATCAACTCATCGGCTTTATAATTGCAAATTTCATCCATTCGTTGAATAAATGTATTTGCAGAATTAATCGGTAAGCAAATTTCGTAGGGTTTTATATCTCCCGGAACAATGTCTTTTCTGTATTGTGGATTCAGCAAACGAACTTCTTCAATAGGTAAGTTCAGTACATCAGCAATTTGCACGAGGTGAATCCGTCTATGAACCATTACGGTATCAGTCATGGCTGGCATACTTACTGTTGCCGGACACAAATTATGCTCGTTTGCATAATGCAAGGAATAGTTCGCGGCGATAAATATAGGAACATAACCTCTTGTTTCTTTGGGTAAATATTGATACATTGTCCAGTAATCCTGCTTACCCCCTGAGCGACGAACAGCTTTGCTGATGTTACCGGGACCACAATTGTAGGCGGCAATCACCAAATTCCAGTCACCATAAATGGAATATAAATCTTTGAGAAAATGAGCAGCTGCATTGGTTGCCTTAACGGGTGCTAATCTTTCGTCAACAAGGCTGTTGATTTCCAAACCATACATTCTTCCTGTTCCCACCATGAGCTGCCACAATCCGGCAGCACCCATACGCGACACGATAGTAGTATTTAAAGCCGATTCTATAATCGATAAATATTTTAGCTCTAATGGAAGATTATTGGCACTTAAAATCTGTTCAAAGATGGGGAAGTAATACGAACTCATTCCCAGCATATATTCAACTTGATGTCTCTTCTTCACTGTGTATAAATCAATGTATGAGCGAATAATCGAATTATACGGCATTTCCATCAAGCAAGGCATTTTCGACAACCGCAGTTTGCAAATAGAATCGGATACCATTGCAATTTCATCGCTCGAAAAACAGTTGGATGGCTTCGCATGACGAACAATCCATGATTGAAGCATGTAGTCAAGAGTATTATCAAATTCGGCAGGTATAACAAACGAAGAATCGGAAACAGAAGTTTTAGTATCAACATTTATTGTCTTCTTCGATTGAGAAAAAACAAATACAATACTAACAATTAAGAATATAATAATGGTAAAAAAGTTTTTTAGTTTCATCAGCAAAAAAATGTAATCGGAATGTGATCAATTCATTTAAAATTTAATACTACACTGCATACCAAGTGTATTTGGCACACCATAATTGTCTTTCAATAAGGTAGGTTGAATGTGCATTGACAAATCGGGGCTAATATCAAAATCATACAATTCAGCATCAACGTAAGCATCAATAATAGTCAAAGCATAAAATCCTACAGCAGCAATGATGCTTAAGTCGCGATACCGGCGATAAACATCCTGTCTCGTTTTTAAAATTGTTGTAAGACCCGCTATTCCACCATAATTATCAACAGTTCTGCCCTTCGGGATTATTTGTAAATAGCTAGTCGTTGTAGGGTCAGTATCAATTATATCCCGATAGGCCGTAGTATAAGTCTGATAGGTCACTGAATTCCACGAAATGGCATAAGCACAACCTAAAAAACCGCCATAAACTATCGGAAGTTTCCAGTATTTCCGGTTCATAATCTGGCCATAACCAGGGATGATGGCTGCCATCCATACGACCTTCATTGGGTCAGGCTTAAACGGCTTCAAATAAAGAGAATCATTAACTTGCTTTCTCGGTTTTATCGGAAAAAATCTCTTCCCTCCTAAAACAGTAGCCGTGTCGTGCGCCTGTTTAACTTTAAGGATATCTGTCTGTGCCTGAGCACAGATAGATACCATCAGTATCAGCAAAAAGAGTATTTTACCTTTTCTAAACACAGGAAACATTTTAAATTTTGTCAAATAGCTCCATTATTTTCGATAATTCATCATCATTGGAAAATGGAATGGAAATTTTCCCCTTTCCTTCCGTGTTGCATGAAAACTGAACATTTGTTCCAAAAACCTGATTCAGTTGTTTTTGAATATCTTCAAATTCAGGCAATTTCTTAACCGGATTTTCTGAATTAGCCGTTTTCACTTTAACATCAAAACTACCCGTTTCCAAATACAATTTCACCAGATCTTCCACCTTACGCACCGAAAAATCATTTTTTAGAATCAACTCATATAAGTGCAATTGAACAGCCGGTTCCGATAATCCCAGAATGGCTCGTGCATGACCCATATCTATTTTCTTATCCTTGATCCCCATTTGGATTTCAGCCGGTAACCGCAACAAACGTAGATAATTTGCAATGGTGGTACGCTTCTTCCCTACCCTTTCGCTAAGCCTTTCCTGAGTGAGTTTATATTCTTCCATCAAACGATAAAAGGTCAGAGCAATTTCAATGGCATTCAGATCCTCGCGTTGGATATTCTCAATCAGCGCCATTTCCATCACCTGCTCATCAGCAGCAGTTTTCACATAAGCCGGAATAGATTTCAAGCCAGCCAACTTCGATGCTCTGAAACGACGTTCACCGGCAATAATCAGATATGTTCCATCATCGTTTTTACGCAATGTGATAGGCGAAATGACACCCAATTCGCGGATGGATGTAGCTAATTCTGTCAATGTTTCTTCGTCGAAATGCGTACGCGGTTGATGTGGATTTGCAAAAATCAATTCCAATTCCACTTCACTGATGGAAGACGAACCACCGGTGCTGATACTGCCAGTATCAATCAACGCCCCCAATCCTTTTCCAAGACCTGTTATATGCTTTGCCATAAATGTGATTTGTAAAATTTAATTGAATATGAACTAACTGTGTTTTGCAATTAGTTCTTTAGCCAAATCAAAATAGTT
>Ga0302293_10000530_pt1 | contig 20323 bp, 12 predicted proteins | sample III_Fen_N2_2_FD_198758 | JGI IMG/M metagenome (GOLD analysis project Ga0302293, IMG submission 198758) | Peat permafrost microbial communities from Stordalen Mire near Abisko, Sweden - III_Fen_N2_2 | ecosystem: Environmental > Terrestrial > Soil > Wetlands > Permafrost | place: Sweden: Abisko...
GTCGTATTTGTCGAAGATCGGCATGATCACTGCTTCGTTCACGACGTCCCACATGTCGATGACGCCCTTGAAGTCGGTGACGTCGCGGTCGATGCGAGCGAGCTGGGTTTTAAGGATTTCCGCATTGTTCATTTCGAGGAGCCAGGGCGCGCATATGGTGTGCCAGCATAGCGGATGGCCCTTCACGGTGAGTCCTCGATTCTTGAAAGCGCGCGCGGCGTTCATGATGATCTTCGTGTTCGGCTCGCCCTTTTTCGGCTCGAAGCCTCCCCAATAGAACGGAAGGGTCACGAAGTTGCACAGGTCAGCGAGGCGTTCGGTATATTTTTCCGCGCGCTCTTTTCTCTCGCCCTCGAGAAATCCGTTCGCGAGAGGGATCATGTTGAAGCCGTTCGAGCCGAACAGGAACGCGTGGTCGATTTGCTCGACCGTGATTTCCTTTCCCGCGGCCGCATGACTCCCCGAGAGGATATCGAGGGAGACTTCGAGCGATCGCGCGGCGATAACGTCGGCGTCGGTAGATTTATAGAGCGGGATGAAACGCGGGCTTTGAGCGGTGGATTGGATTTGCATCTGAACTCCTTGCGGTCAATATGATTCCGATGGAAACTAATGTCAAGAGTTATTCATCAGTCACCTTATATGCTATGCACCGACCGCGGCGAAGCTCATGCCCGTAAAGTCGTTGTTGATTTTCTTGCAACCTTATTTGGCCCTGGCTGGTCTAATATGTTAGCTGGAGGTTACAATATGAATAATATACCCGATACAAACGCGAAAATACCGGCAGCACGGCCCGAGTGGATCCGGAAAATGGAGCCCTTTGCCAAACCGGACCTAAGGCGGGCTATCATCCAGTTGATAAATACCGTCATACCGTACCTGGCTCTGATGACTCTGATGGCTGGAACGGTACTTTGGAGATGGCCGGTATGGGCAACCCTTCTGTTGGCCTTGCCGGCTGGGGCTTTCTTAGTCAGAATCTTCATTTTTTTCCATGATTGCTGTCACGGCTCATATTTGTCTTCCCAAAAGGCCATGCACATTGTCGGTGCGGTGTTGGGTTTTCTGGTGTTTACGCCCTTCGGAGAATGGCGCCATTCGCACGGCATCCACCATTCGACCGCGGGCAACCTGGACCGGCGGGGCATCGGCGACGTCTGGACCATGACGGTCGACGAATACCGTGTCAGTTCGCCGCTGCGCAGGTTGGGATACCGGATGTTCAGGCATCCTCTCGTATTATTCGGTTTGGGTCCGCTTTTCCTCTTTGTGGTCGTCCAGCGCATTCCTGTCCGGGGCACCAGTCCCATGCAGAAACGAAGCGTGCTTTTGACCGATCTTTCCTTGCTTATAGTCGTCGCTCTTGCCTCCGCGACCATCGGTATCAAAGCCTATCTGCTCATTCAGTTGCCGGTCATGTTTATCGCCGGCATGTGCGGCATTTGGCTCTTTTACGTGCAGCACCAATTCGATCCGACATATTGGGCTCGTTCCGACGATTGGGAATCGATGGACGCCGCAATGCAGGGAAGCTCCTTCTACAAATTGCCGGCGGTGCTGCAATGGTTTTCGGGCAATATCGGCCTGCATCATATCCATCACCTTAAGCCGCGAATTCCGAACTACAACCTGCAGGCCTGTCTCGAGGCTGTCAAGGAACTGCGACTTCCCGACCCCTTGACGATCCGCAAGAGTTTCACATCCATCAGTCTGAATTTGTGGGATGAAACCCTCAAGCGGTTGCTCAGTTTCCGCCAGGTGGCGCAAGCCCTTACCGGCAAAAAACGGTACGGCGCAACTTGAACTGTAGGCACTCAAGGGAGCTCCCCGGCGCGTAGAGCAGGCTTTGCAAATTAAGAATTGAATTAACAATAAGAAAGTTCTGGTCTTTTGGCTGCTTTAGGCGTAGCTTAAAATAAGATTTGTTTTATAAAGGAAGGTTATCATGAAAATCGCTTTATTTGGTGCCACCGGTAAAACCGGTACTCTGGTTCTTAATAACCTGCTGGCAAAATCCCACACAGTTACCGCTTTGGTCCGTACTCCGGCCAAAATTACGATCACTTCTCCGCAACTCAAACTGGTCAAGGGTGATGCCTTGGTCCTCTCTGATGTCGAACGCGCCATAGAAGGGTGTGACGCTGTCATTTCGGTTCTCGGTCTGCCTTCGCTAAAGCCATCAACGCTCTTGACTGACGCCGCCGGTAACATCGCCGCAGCCATGAAAACAAAGGGAATCAAGCGCATTATTTACATGGGCAGCGCCGGGATCCTTAACGAAATGAGCGGGCTACCGGGGCTGATCATCGGTTTCATTTTGCGCAATGCCCTCAAAGATCATCGTGGCGCCTATGACGTTTTGCGCGCCAGCCCGTTGGAATGGACAGTGCTGCGACCGCTCTCCCTTACCGATGGCGAACTGACAGGCCGTTATCGGATAACCGAGACGGGTCTGCCCAAGAATGGCCGTTCAATTTCGCGCGCCGATGTGGCTGATTTCATTGTTAAAACCCTGGAGCAAGGTACCTATATCCGCCAAAGCCCGGCAATAGCCGACTAACAGAATTTCCGGAACTCGCCGGGCTTTCCGCACCTCAATTCCCTGGCGCGAAGTGTGGGCCTTCGGTGAAGAAGCGGGATGCTGATGTAATGAATCTGAACGTAGTCGTGACGCGAAAAAAAAAGGACTACAGGATCGGGTTAAATTTGTCGCATTCCTGTCGACCCATCCGCAGTTCATGAAAAACACTGCAATTGGCCTTTTCGTGATCATCTGCCTTGATTTTGTTATCATTGTGATACACAGTCCGATTCCCATCCCAATTCAAACAAGCATAACAATGTTTCTGATTCAACGGAAAAAAATCTCTCATTTGTTCCTCCCGATTTCTACGCGGAATATATAGCCATTAAAACCAATAAATTTTGAAATGACTTCACTAAAAAAATACGAAATGATCGGACCGTCTTCTGTACGGTAACGCCCATTGCGAGTGGATAGAGGTCTGTATTAAGCAAATTATTTTTAATGAATGTGAATTAGGGGAAAACGGGTGTAAAATATAGCAAACGTCGACTCCTGGATTATGTAATAATATCGAAAAGTGAGGGCTGGAGTATTGAAAAATAGAAGAACAACATTACCCAATACATGGAATAATATTCTGTACGGAATCAAGACAACTTATGACTTTTCAAAGTCGAGAGTACTATGCTCTATTACAAAACAGATTTTCCTCTATTTGCTTTGGGTTTTTTATAGTGCATATTTTATTAGATTTGTTATTGAGACAATTACAAATGAAAGACCGTTAAGAGAGATATTGATTAATTTCGCTATTATTGGAGGAGTAAGCCTTGTCTTACAGGCCTATCAATACATATGTGATAGCGTAATATTTCCATTACAGGATATCAGGGTTTATCAGAAGATGTATAAGAAAATATACCGTAAATCCGAGAATGTAGAGTTGGAATGCTTCGAAAACACAAAGTATTACAATAAGTTTTCGATTGCTCTTGACGGTATTGGCGGCAAATTGGGAGAAAGCATCGATAACGTCAGCGAGATTATCGGCGGATCTATTGGTGGCGTATTAGCGTGTTGGGCTATGATTCAAATTGATCCCTGGACTATTATTTTTTTGGCAGCCCCGCTTATCGGTAATTTCTTTTTTGCGACAAAATTAAACAAGATAATTTATAGTCGTTTTAAGGATAGTATTCCGTACGATCGTAAAATCGGTTATGTGAATCGGGTCATGTATCTGAATAAATATGCAAAGGAATTGCGACTCTACAATATCTTTAATGTAATAAAGAAAATGTTTGATGATGCGACGGAAAATAAGTCGAACCTTTGGAAAAAGTATTTCAAGAAAGCGTCTTTTTATGGAATTCTACAATATATATTTTCTTATGTCATTATTTTTGAAGGAATATTATTGTATGGATCATACAGGGCAATCGTAGCGACGGATAATGTGATTACGTTTCCTCAAATGGCAGTATTATCGAGCGTTATGGTTACGGCTTCCTGGGTATGGGTTCGGGTTATTAACGCATACAACAGAAGCAATGAAATAAGTTTTATCATGTCGGACTTGAAGGATTTTCTTGAGTACAAAGAAAAAATACCGGAAGATACCGAAGGTTTATCGCCGGAAATGACAGTAAAATCCATTGAATTCAGAAACGTATCGTTTGCATATGGTAACGGAAAGAAAGTCATTGATAATATATCCTTTTCTATAAAGGAAGGTGAGAAAATAGCTTTGGTGGGGCATAATGGCGCAGGAAAGACAACGATAATTAAGCTGTTGTTACGGCTTTATGATCCAACCAAAGGAAGTATTTTAGTAAATGATGTCGACATTCGTAACTACAGCATAAAGGCGTATCGACAATTATTTTTATGTGCTTTTCAGGATTATCGGATTTTTTCGGCATCGATCAAAGAAAACGTACTAATGGGAAGAAATGGCACGGATGAGGAAGTCAGGAAAGCATTAACCAGAGCCGGAATATACGATAAAGTAAAGAAGCTGCCACATGATATTCATACGATACTTACGAAGGAATTTGATCCGGATGGTGCTATATTTTCCGGAGGGGAATTCCAAAAAATCGTATGTTCCCGGGTATTTGTGGATGATACAAAGGTTTCGTTATTTGACGAACCATCAAGCGCTTTGGATGCGATATCTGAAAACGAATTGTTTACTGGCATTTTTAATTCAACAAAAAACCGGGTTGGTATTTTTATTTCGCACCGTCTTTCTAGCGTGAAAGACGCTGATTATGTCTTTATGCTTGAACAGGGAAAAGTGATTGAGCGGGGAAGTCACAAACAACTTATGGCGCTTAATGGCTCCTATTCAAAAATGTATAAGGTACAGGAGAAAAATTACTACACCTATAATTTGGATACAGAGGTGGCTGGCGTATGAACATGAGAAATATTTGGTCGAATAATATATATGCCTTGAAGACTATATTCGGACCTGCGCCGGCGTACGGAGTAAGCATTATCGTAGAAGCAATCAGGCACAACTTGGTGAATTTTTTGGAGCAGACGATTTGCGTTTTTATAATCCTTGATGCCATAGAACATCACAAGCCTTATTCGTTGGTAGTGAAAGTTATTGTTTTGTTCTTGTTAATTCATTTTTTGGCCGCTTGCATTAGCAATCTATATGAACAGAGAATAAAAGTGAAATATTTACCGATCGCCCGGCAGTCTTTGAAAAATAAGATATATGAAAAAGCAAAAGAAATCGACTTGGTAAACTATGATAATCCCGTATTTTATAATGAATTTAGTCTTGTAATATCAGAAGCGGATAAAGCCATAGAGCGGGCAGAGCAACTGGTTCGAATGTTTTTTGGAACCGTTACAGTATTAATTTGCTATGGCGTATTCTTCTGTACGCAGGATATGTTTTCGGTACTATTTGTATTTATATCATTTATTTTTCGAACGTTGTTTTCTAATATGTCGAATAAATTAAGGTATCAGTTAAGGCTAAAAGAAGTACCTCTGGAGCGAAAGAGAGACTACATTAAAAGAATATTTTATTTGAAAGATTATGCCAAGGAGATTAGGTTAAACAAGAAAGTAACCGAAATGTTTCATGAGCAATTTGACGATGTACAGGATGAATTATATTCTTTGCATAAGAAATTTGCCCTAAAAAAATTTATACTTGATTTTACCGCTAAATATCTTGCCTCTGATTTTTTGCTGGATATTGTGTATGTTTTTTACTTGATCCTTAGAGCATCTGTTTTCCGCCTTATTTCATACAGTCAAGTCGTCGTGCTTTACAATTCGGCGGCCGGTTTGAGAAGAGGGTTAACCACAGCGGCGAATTTGGGACCTTATGCGGTAGAAACAAGTCTATATATAGAAAAAATTCGAAACTTTCTTGATAAAGAATCAGAAATCATTAGCTCAAAGAAGAGAGACCTGCCTGAACAACCTTCCGTGTTGGAATGCCGAAATGTTTCTTTTGGATACGACAGTAACGGAATGATCCTAAAGAACGTAAATCTTGTCATTAATCCCGGCGAGAAAGTTGCCCTTGTAGGACATAACGGTGCGGGAAAAACCACGTTAATCAAGTTGATATTGCGTCTATATGAGCCTACCGACGGTATGATATTTTTAAATGGAAATGATATCAGAGATTATAATCTTGCAGAATATCGTAATTATATTGGCGTTGTATTTCAGGATTTCCAGGTCTATGCGACTAGTATTGAACAGAATGTCGTAATGGACTTAAAAGTACCCGGTGGAGAAGAAAAAGTCATAGAAGCCGTAAGGAAGAGCGGATTTTATGAAAAACTTCAAGCATTGCCAAATGGCCTAAATACGGAAATCACCAATGAATTCGATGACGGAGGAACTGAACTATCAGGGGGAGAAGAGCAGAAACTTGCCGTCGCAAGAAGTTTTTATAAGGATGCAGGCATTGTGCTTTTGGATGAACCGTCATCAGCGCTTGATCCGTTAGCGGAATATGAATTTAATTGCGCAATGAATAAAATGGCGGAACAAAGAAGCGTTATTTTCATTTCTCATCGTCTGTCTACGACACGTAATGCCGATCGCATATATGTTATGAAAGATGGATGTATTATTGAAGAGGGAACGCACGATGCGTTGCTGCGGATGGATGGAGTGTATTGTATGATGTGGAATGCCCAGGCTTTGAAATATGCGAATTAATGTATTTTGTAAGGAAGTAATAGGTGATTGGGAAGAAACGCTAGCACGTGCCGTCGCCGCGGATTTTTTTTGACGAGCAAGGCAATGTTCGTTTGACTTGTCGTTGACGGATACCAACTTGATTTTCCTGTCCCATGTGCGATGTTCTTCCCGTTGAATGCACGCATAACTGTGCTTTTCTTCCATCGATTTGCACTCTCTGCCCATATCACCCTCCAGTGAATTGCGATGAAGTATAGTGCGAAAAAAAACGCATGCAAATTTCTCCAAAATTCCCCGATACAATATTACAGTTATGGCGGTACGATATGAGTTTTTCCGAAGCCTGGCGCGAGGCTATTCCCGCAATGAGGGGTGTATTGCCGCCGTTCAGCGTCGCTGACCGCAAGTTTATCATTATTTGATTTGTTTTAAAGTAAACATGGGTTAAAATGTAGTTACAAAATAAGGGTGAGTAAATGCTGACCGTAAGAATTGCGAATGACGCCGAAATAAATGAACTGCTCGGCATTTATATTGAAAAAATAAAATGGCTCAGGGCGAACGATAAGGCGATGTGGGATGAGTCGCAAATCACTCTTGAAAGCCTGAAAAATAAGTATGACGATCCCGTATATTATATTGGCATCGTAAACGGAGAAATTATCGGCGGATTTATACTGATTGAATTTGACCGGATCTTGTGGCCTGAAAAAAAAGACGATGCGGCTTATTATTTTCATAAATTTGTCGTAAAAAACGAATATTGCGGAAAGGGTTATGCCGATGAGATGCTTAAATGGTTTATCCGGTATGGCAAAGAAAACAATAAAAAATACCTGAGGTTGGATTACGATGGCAACAGAAAGTATACCCATGAACTTTATGCGCGAAATGGTTTTATTCCGGTGGAAACGATAGCAAATGAAAAAGTAAAAAATCTGATTAAAGCCGAGTTGGTGATTAAGGAACGACAATGAAAACGACTGATTATTCAAAGATCGCAGCGAAATACGATGACAATAAAATAAGGCATTACATTGAAACCGATAAAAATATATTGCATATTCTTGAATTAAATAATTTTGAGCGGATAACGGTATTGGATCTTGCCTGCGGAACTGGTAATTATCTGGCGCAGCAAATACCCGAATATGATCAATATGAAATAAAATGGCTGGGCATCGATAAATCACCGGATATGTTAGGCGTCGCCAGGCAAAAGCAATTAAACGCGGAACTGATAATTGGCGACGCATGCGATATACCGCTTGAAAACGAATCGGTAGACTACGTTAAAATCAGATTTGCCTTTCATCATTTTAGCGATAAAAAGAAAGCGTTGCGGGAAATATTCAGGGTGCTGAAAAAAGGCGGAATGGTAAGCATCTATAATTTGAGTCACGACTATATGCATTATTCGTGGGTATACAAATATTATCCGCAAGTCGAACAAATCGATAGCGAACGTTTTCCAAAATCGATGGAAATAATTCAATGGCTGGAAGATCTGCATTTTGAAACACAGGGGAATATTCATACGATTATCAAGAAATTTCACTATGCTGATATTCTTGACGACGCAAGGCACAGGGATATGTCGCAATTGAATTTAATTTCCGATGAGGAATATGAGGCCGGTTTGAATAAGATAATCGAAGACGGCAAAACGAATGAATATATGCTTGCAGATATTTCATTTATGGATTTTTCGGGGAAGAAGTGCTGATGTGATCAAAATCAGAGGGTCGTGCATATGATAGTCGGAAATGTCCGGAGGCGCGCGCGAAACGCGATACCCGTTTCGTTGGTTCTGATGGTATCCTCGTTGCCTTTTTTGACCTGTCGTCAGCCCGTTGCCGATCCGCCTCCGGTCGCAACTCCCGCTTCGGTTGAGTCGCATACGCTCGGGCTGTCGTTTTTTTCCGGCGGCACAATTCCTCAGCTTGATATGGTCTCTCCTTCGCCTGACTGGGTATGGAACGATCCCCATGCGCTGAAGTCAGGTTCCTCTTACGTTATGTTTGCGTCGGGCGTTCATGTGGATTTTTCGGCGACGAAATGGGACTATCCGGAACGGCTTTTCCGTTTTGTGTCGAACGACGGCATCGTGTGGTCGCAAAATCCGAAGGTTCCGATTCTTCCCGATGCGTCTCCTTCCGCCTGGGATGCGGGCGGCTCTGAAACGCCGGCGGTCGTTTTTTTTAACGGGAAATATCATCTTTTTTATACGGGTTACAAATATGATCCGGATACGGCAAAGGCGAAGAACTACGGGATCGGCGTGAATTTTACCCAGGTCGGGCACGCCGTTTCGGATGACGGGATTACTTTTATCCGGGATTCAAATCCCCTCGTGTCCCCAAGTCACGTAGTCCCCACCGATTCCGATTTTCTTTCAAAACTATGGTTTTGCGATGCGGTGGGCGAGCCGGGGGCAGTCGCGTATAACGGGCGAATCTATCTCTATTTTACCGCATTGGGCGGGGACGCTGCCCTAAATAACTCTCTGCAGGTGATCGGGCTGATTCAAAGCTCCGATGGCATAGCCTGGAGCGCTCCGCAATTGGTTCTCAGGCCGGATCAGGGAATGTATCCCCGTGTCGCCTCGGGCGGAAACGGGAAAGACGGCTGGGCGGGATACTCGACGCCCAACGCGATTGTTATCGATAATTCAGTGCATCTTTTTTTCGATGTCGCTTACAGCAAAGATACGGGCGGCGGAGTTTATGATTGGCTGCAGCTGCGGCTTCATCACGCGCGTTCGTCGGACGGCGTAACCGGATGGGCGCAGGATTCGGCTGCAATTCGGGCCAATACCGATTTTACGTGGACGGAAAGGGAGATTCGCTCTCCTTCCGCACTGCTCGACGGTTCGGTTTTGCGCCTGTATTTTGCGGGGGACTATCGGTCTTCTGCCGTGTTCAATTTTGGCATCGGAATGATGACTTGCGATTTGATCGCGAAATAAGTAAGCAGGGAGACAGTATGAACGAGAAAGAAATTATCGAAGCCTTTATCGACGCGGGCAAGACCGCAGCGCATCCCGTTCAGGATTATATTTTCGGCGGGTTTATCGAGCATATCGGAGACCTTATAAACCATAGTCTTTGGAGCGAGGTTTTGGACGACCGAAAGTTCTTTCGCGCGGTGGATTCCCTTCCTCTTCCCGAACCGCAGGGCTTCATGGCACGAATGCCGAAGCGGAATGTATGGAGACCCATCGAACTGGATGCCAGCGTTGTCATGGATACGATCAATCCATTTGTCGGCGCCCGGAGTCCGTTGATTCGTCTTGCCGGCGAGAATCCTCGCGGTATCGCCCAGTCAGGATTGGTTCTGGATAAAAAAGAATACGCCGGGCGCATCGTCATCGCCACCGATGAGGGTGCGATGATTACCGCGACTCTCGTTTGGGGTTCCGGCGCTCAGGACCGGCAAACCATCGATTTGACGGTCGGGTTGAACTCTGAGCCGGCAGCTGTCGGCGGGTGGAAAAAAGCTTCGCTTTCCTTTGCCTGCGGCGCGTCTACCACGGACGGCCGCCTGGAGATCACGGGAGTCGGTACGGGATCGTTCAAGGTGGGCGCCGTCTCGCTTATGCCTTCAGACAATATTCGGGGCTTCCGCGCAGACACGCTGTCTTTGATGAAAGAAATGGACTGCAAGATCCTTCGCATGCCCGGAGGAAACTTCGTATCCGGCTATGACTGGAAGAACACCGTCGGAGAAAGCGATCGGCGTCCCCCTGTTTTTGATCCGGTCTGGAATGTCGTGCAGCCCAACGACGTTGGCGTCGACGAACTCATCGGGTTTTGCGATCTGATCGGAGTTGAGCCCTACTGGTGCGTGAACACGGGCTTCGGCGAGGCTCGCTCGGGCGCCGAGCTGGTCGAGTACGTCAACGGATCCGCGTCAACTGAATGGGGGGCAAAACGCGCCGCGAACGGCCATCCCGAACCCTACAAGGTGCGCTACTGGAACATAGGCAACGAAATGTACGGCCACTGGCAGCTCGGCCATATGGCACCGAGTCAGTACGCCGTCAAGCACAGGCTTTTCGCGGATGCCATGCGTGCCGTCGATCCTTCTATATATATCGTCGCGCCCGGCGGTATTGTCGACGAGATGACCACAGGTCAGGGCATCGTTGCCGATTCTGGCAGTCGCCTTGTCGAATACGGCTCGGCCCGCGATTGGGCGGGCGGCATGTTCGAGCGCTGCAGGGGAACTTTCGACGCACTCGCGACGCATGCCTACCAGGGCGAGAACAAGCGGTTTGATTTTACGACCGGCAAGAGTTCGGACGTCGAACAATCTCTTGCCGAGTGGGCCCGCTCGCCGGCTGATCGTATTGCCACGATGAGCGATTGTTGGGAAGAATATAAAAAGCGCTTTCCCTGGCTCGAAGAAGGCAAGGTAAAAGTTTTCTTCGACGAATGGGCTTATCACTTCAAACAGGATTACAAAGGCTGTCTCGCCAACGCGCGGACCCTTCACGAATTTTTCCGCCACACTGACTTCATCGATATGGCGGGATACACCATGGCCACCGCATGGCTCGATTTCGATCGCACGAAATCCTGTCTCAGCGCCTCGGGTTTGCTTTTCCGGCTGTATAACAAACGGTTCGGCTGTATTCCTGTCGCAGTAACAGGAAATTCTCCGGTACCCATGCCTGCCTGGCCGGTCGGCGGAGATCAACCGAAGGTGAATACCGGCAGCGATACCTGGCCTCTCGACGTCTCGGCGGCGTTAACTTTCGATCGCAAAGCGCTGACGGTCTCTGTCGTGAACGCAACCGATAAAGTCCAAACCCTTCGGTTGAGAATTTCGAACGCGCATATGGCCGGCGCGGGCAAGGTGTGGGAACTTCGTGGGACGGGACTCGATGCCATGAACCGCGCAGGAAAGGCTCCTGAAGTAAAAGTGATCGAGGGCGAATTCGACGCAAGCGCGGGGCTGCTCGAAGTCGCGGCTTATGGGATCGCGATATATAGGTATTCTTTGGTATAGAATGAGTTCGGCAGAAACCGTGAGCTTATGAGATCGCCCCTTGTTTTACGTCGAGAATTTCCCGGTTTGTGTTTTGAGCGAATCTGTTTGAGTCGCTATTCCCTGGGAAATGTTCTGAACGTAATTGGTTGCGGTGGCGATGTCTTTGACTCCTGTCGCTATTTCTGACATGCCATTGGCGACTTCCGTCGATAGTTTGGCCACGTGTCTTGCTGAAGCCGAGACTTGGCGAACTGTTTCTCTCATATCGATTGCGGATGTCTTGACGATCGCAGTTACGTTATTGAGTTCCGTGGTAGCCACGATGATTTGCTCACCGCCTTGAGAAAGTTCTTGCGTGTTCGCATTGATTTCTTCGAGTGCCCGTATGGTTGAGGCGGTTTCGGATCGAAGTTCGTTGAACATCTGCTCGGAGACCACAGAAGCTCTGGCGGCAATCTCGACTTTTACGAAAATATCTTTGACCAGATTTGATATTTGTTGGGATGACTTACTCGACGTTTCAGCCAGTTTCCGAATCTCGACTGCAACGACGGCGAATCCTCGACCGCTGTCGCCGGCGTGAGCGGCCTCGATTGCCGCGTTCATTGCGAGCAAATTGGTCTGGGATGAGATATTGTTGATAACGCTCGACATTTCCACGATTCTCTCTGCCAGCGCTGCGATTTCCTTCGACGCCAATGTGGCGCCGGCGATCGCCTTTCCGGACTTATCGATCGTTTCGGACAAAGCCTCGGCTGCCTTCTTTTTTCCATCAACGACCGTCGCGACGTTTTTTAGCTGGGCTATCATCTGGGTGACGGATGCCATCGTTTCCTCGACCGCAGCGGCCTGATTTCCCGTGGATTCATTCAGGCTGTTCGCAGTTGATTCGATCTTCTTGAGTGCGGACGACACCGATTCGGTTTCGTGGTCCAGGCTTTCAATTTGGCCCTTGATTGAGTTGACGTTCATTGTGATTTGCGTGGCGGCTGATGCGGTCTCTTCCGTATTCGCTATGAGATTGGTTTTCTGGTCGACGAGATCTTTCGTGGAGTCTTTGACGACGATGATGATATCCTTGAGTTTATCTATGAACTTATTGAAAAATCTCGCGACGTCGCCGACCTCGTCCTGCGAGCTTTCGCTTATGCGCGTGGTGAGATCACCCTCTCCTTCAGCCAGACCCTTTAGGCTATTTGAAAGGTCTTTTAACGCAGTGATGATCTTTCCCGTTACCAGGAGCATCACGATGAAGATGATGATGAGAAGAAGTGCGCCGAGTACCGAAAGTTGAAATGTGATCTCCGCGACTTCCGCGCGAGCGAATGAATCCGTGAAAGTGAGGGTTGCGGTTCCAATTTTCTCGCCCTCATACAGGATATCTGCCTTCTTGACGAACAGGTTCAGGGGTTGTTTCTTTGCCTCTGATTTTGATAGTGATTTTCCCGTAGCATCCTGTATCTCGATGCCAACCACTATTGGGATTCTCTGGAATGAGGCGAGGCTCTGGTTCATACCGTCGGTGTTAAGGTTCCATAGATAGGCGCTGTTATTCGTCGCCGCCAAATCGGTGAGTACTTCCGAATACGAGATGAGTTCCGCCATTTTGCGCTTTGACTGTCCCAGCGATATGAAAAGAATGAACGCAATAAATCCGATGAAAAAAACGGATGTGATTGGAATGAGCAATTTTGCGCGAAGCTTCATTATAGTCTTCCTTTTGTAATAATTCGCTCAATCAATGTCGGGATGTTCCGTCGCGGATACTTGCGGACGAACGAACCGTCGGTATTTTCGTTCGTCCGTGTTCCTTTTTTCCTATCAGGGTTGCCAGTTGTCGTATACGCCGGATTTGATCACATCTGCCATTATTGCGTCCAGTTTTCCGGTTGCCTTCATTTTCTTGAGCCCATCGGCGATCAATTTGTCGATCGCCGTCGCCTTGTCGGTTTTTGAAAGGGCATATCCGATGTCGTAGGTTTCCCATAACTGACGTTTTACGTTTTTCATCGCGTCTTTGCTCGCCCGCAGAATGGAATCGCCGGGTTCCGATCCAAGGATATATCCATCGATCAATCCATCGTTTACCTTCTTGAAGCTTGCCGCCGGATTCGTTGACTGGAGCGTCTTGAAGTTGAACATCTGCATATTTGAGATGTCCGACTCTATTTTATAACCCTTGCTGTTTCCGTTTTTGAGGTTTTCGATGTCTATCGGTTTCGACTTGTTTGTGTAGAGAATAAAGCACATCTGCTGAATCGACTCGGTAGAGTATAGATACGGAAGATTCTTTATCGCGTTCGGATCCTTTATCTTGAGCATCGGGGCGCCGAAATCTGCTTGACTGTCTATGATCATATTGATCATTCTCTGGATAGGCACTTTCTTGATTTCAAGGGTGACTTTCATTTCCTTGCCGAGTTCCTCGGTCATTGTGATCAGGGATTCTATCCCCGGAATATCGCCAATCAGAACAGTATATGTCTGGGCGTATGATGATGCGGAAAAGAACAGGAAAATCGCTGCGAAAATGGTCGCAAGTAACTTTGGCTTTTTCATGGAAGTGATCTCCTTATATACATAATTGCGAGTAAAAATAAAGTATTTTAAGCTTAGGTTGCCGATATTCAAATGTCAATGACTAATAATTCCTTTCTTTTTTTCTGTTGTTTGCGGTAGGATTTATTATGTACGGGTGTGAATGGCTTCCTGTTGGGGCAGATGTCGGGTCAAAGATGGCTCGGCTCGCGACTTGGCGGAATGTTCGAGCGCTGCCGGGGAACCTTCACGAATTTGTCCGCCACACGGATTTTATAGACATGGCAGGATATACCATGGCCGCCGTATGGCTCGATTTTAATCGCACGTCGGCTTGTCTCAGTGCTTCTGGCCTTCTTTTTCAATCATATAACAACTGGTTCGGATTAACGAATTGACCGTGTTTCGCGCTCGCCGCGCCATAGCGGATCGCGAATGAGGGACAGTGATGCAGGCACGAAAGGCAAAGCGTGCACTGGGCTTTGACCCATGCGGGTTTACCGTCTTTCATTTCGATCGCTTTTGCGTGACATCCTCTTTCGCACGCTCCGCAGCCGGTGCAAGCGTCTGTCACCGAAAACTTTTTCGTCTTTCTTCCCGTGCGATACGTATTGTAAAAAAGGGCGGAAAAGGGTTCCGGTATCTTCCCGTTGTCAAAGTCACCGACTGTTTTTGCCGTGATTTGTTCTATCGCCTTTGCGATGGCGGGTTCGGCCGCCTCGGTAATTTTCATGTTTTTTGCCGAATCGGAGAGGTCAAAGAGCGGCGTCCATGAGTCGACCATCCGCACGTTAAATTTACCGTCGATCTTGAACCCATGACGCGCTGCTTTTTTTTCCAGCATGCGGTGCGCCTGACCGGTCGTCGTGCCGAACGTCAGGACGTGATACGCATAGTGGGTGCCTGTCATATTCAGTTTCACCCGGTCAAGAAACTCGACGACGACCGTCGGTAAGCCCCAAAAGTACGTCGGCGTCACGAAACCGATAGATTCGTTTTCGCCGATGTTGAATGAAAGAGAATTGTCGTGAAGGCAGTCCGTCATAGAGACGGCTTTCTCGCGCGTCGCTTGCGCAATCCGCATTGCGACGTATTTTGAATTTCCGGTCGCGGAAAAATAAAAGATCATATATATTGATACCACCAAAGTGCCTTCATTGACAATATCGTTTCATGCACTTTTTCGGCGTTGCAACCTGAATGTATGATAGACTAATTCGAAGAAGAAAAGCATGCCAGAGATTGTTAATTATGGAAAAGTAACATTGATATTTCGCGGTTTATTGAGCTGGGAATAAATAGATGAGAAATTTAGCAAGAAAGAAATAAAGAACTAAAAATAGATAACTAAAGGGGTTTGAAAGTGATTAAAAACAGATCGTTAATTGTCGGCCTTGACCTTGACGGCGTGCATTCGCCGTCGACAGAGGGTCTTCTCGTATCGCGGATGGGACCTCAGGCTTTTCTTGATTTCCTTGAAATCCATGCAGGTATCCTGCCGGTCAAAATGGCGCAGAGCGAGCGGATCGCCTGTCTTATGGCGGTGATGCGGGAGAATGAGGATTTGATTCCTTCATTTCGCGAGTCCTGGAAAAATGCCCCGCTCGCGACCGCGAAGGAACTGCTTACATGGATCGATACATGGTATCTTCATGGCTGGAACGGAGTTCTGAAATCAAACGATCTGAAAGATATGCCTGAACGGATTTGGGAGCTCGGACGACTTGAGCAAAAAGCGCGCGGACATATCGGGGCATGCATCGGGCAGCGCATCGGGGCCGTGGCGACTGCGCTCGCGGCCGGGGTAGCGATACCGGTGGGCAATATCGAACTTGCGGATGATCTTGGGGATTGGCCGAAGGCCTGGCGCGCCGTGTTCGGCTTTTTTTCCTGTTCGCCGCGGGACTGGGGCGGCAATTTGGAAAAAGAAATTTCTGCCGCCCGGATTGATTTTTTCGTCTGCGATTCCGCCTTGTCGGCGACGCGCCATCTCGCAGAATTCGCAAAGCTTAAATCGGAAGAATCATGCCTTATGATCGTCGAGGGCGAAGGTGATTTACAGGACGAGATTTTCGCCGCAAGCGGAAAGCCGGAAGCGGGCATTCGCGATTCTGCGGGCGCTAGCCCCTCTTCGCAGGTGTTGCCGCTCGCGCTAGCCCTTCACAATGATCCATGCGATCTCAATGCCATGCTTGCGTTCCTTTCGCATCCCGTGTGTCCGATGGGCGGAATTCAATACGGATTTGCGGAAGCGATTGCCGCAACCGGCGGGATCTACAACGATGAATGGGACAATGCGCGGACTGATGCATTAAAGAAGTGGATAAAATGGGAAAGGGATGTCCTGAAATTTGACGAGTTCATTGAAACATGGATTCCGCGAAAACGGGAAAACGAAAACAGTTTTTCAAGGGCTCGGGCGATAGAGGTAGCAAAACGGGTAATCGCGTATCTCTCCTCATTGCCGGAAGGGAAAACAGGGGCGGCCGTCGCAGAGGCGGGTCTTTTTATTCGGACGCTCGAATTGCTCGGCGCCGGATTCGTGTCGATCCCCTGGCCGGTTATCGCCGAGTTGCTTGCTCTTGCGGGTTCTGCCGGAAGCGCTCATCCGCTCAACCTTGAAGAGGCCTTTTCGTTGCCCGCTCTGACCTCCGCCGGTTCCCTGATCGATCCGGTTGATTCTCTCGTATGGTTTATGCCCCAAGCGGCCCGGCGCTGCGATTCCTGGCCCTGGGCAAAGAGGGAAATTGCCGCGCTGCGGACAAACGGCTGCGAGCTTATGGATATCGGGACGCTCAATTCGCGGCCTGGCCGGATGATGCGCCGTGCCTGCTCTTTGGTGCGGGGAAAACTTATTGTCATGGTGCCTTCGATCAGAGACGAAATTTCGCCGATCGAGCTTTCGTTGAGCGCCCGCAAGATTGAATCTCGTGTCGCCGTACGGGAGCTGGATCATGAGCTCCTCAACGGAAAGAATGGCGCTTCCGGGACGATTCGCGAAAAGCCACTGCCGGCGGTACGTCGATGGTGGAAGTGTCCCGACTCTCTTGCGCCGAATGCCGAATGGAGAACGTCATATTCGCAGCTTTCTACGTTCATCGCGCGGCCGGCTCAATGGGCGCTCGAGAAGAAAGCGCATATCAAGAACGGAACGATCCTTTCTTTGCCGGAAGAATCGGGGCGGAGGGGTACCTGCGCGCATGCCCTGGTTGAACGGCTCTTCAACGAAAAAAAGGACGCGGCTCTTTCGCTGTCGGATAAAGAATTCGAAGCCTGGTTTGATCCGGCATTTCTCGAGACACTAGTCCAATATGGCTATGCGTATCTCAAACGCGGAGCCTCGCGCGAACGGATCAATTACCGGCATACCCTTTATGCATCGATACGAACCCTCTGCAGGCTGCTTTGCGATGCGGGCGCGCGGAATGTCCGTCTTGAGCAGGAAGTGACCGGTAAATGCTGTAATGCGTCTTTTTGGGGGTCTGTCGATCTTGTATTTGACAAGGAAGACGGAACGGCCGGAATTATCGACATGAAGTATTCCTTCTGGACCGAAGGCTACATCGAGAAGATGGAGAGCGACACCGACTTGCAATTGACGCTCTATGGCGAAATGTATCGACAGAAAAAAAATATTTTACCGGAAGCCGCTTACTGGATTTTTCCCGTAGAAACGATGATTGCGCGGAACGGAACATTTTTCCCCGGCGCCAAAGAAGTGGTCTCGCCGAAGGGTCATGATGAACGGCTCGGCATGATAGTGACAAGCGTTGAATGGCGGCGAAAAGAGCTGGAGTCTGGCGATGTTGAAGTCGTATGCAAAGCAAGCGACAAGCTTGTCGAAGAGGGAGTAGCCGCCGCTTCCGTCCCGTCCCCCGGAGGGTTACCGCCGGAAAAAACCTGGGACGAATACGATCCCTATCTCGTACTTTACGGCTGGGAGAAGCAATCATGAGTATAACCTTTATAAGCGCCGGAGCAGGTTCCGGCAAGACGACCCGATTAATGGAACTTATTTCGGAAGCGATCGCATCGGGCGAATCGCCGGAGCGCATCGTCGCGACGACTTTTACGATCAAGGCTGCCGAAGAAATAAAAAGCCGCATTCAGCAAAAATTTCTGAATGAGGGTGACTTTGAGAGGGCTAACGCCGCGAGCGCGGTTATGGTCGGGACGATCAACAGCGTGTGCGGAAGGCTTCTTTCCCTGTTCGCATTTGAGGCAGGCATGAGTCCGCAGCTTGGCATACTCGACGAGGAAGCAGCCAAGCTCTTTATGCGGAAGGTGATACACTCGTCGATTGGCGATGGGGTAACGGCGGAGTTTGACAGGCTCGAGCGACGATTCGGTCCTTTCAAAAAAAACAAGTCCCAATGGCAGGATCACGTTAGGCACATCATTGACGCTGCGCGATCTGCCCATATCGATCCTGATTGCTTTTCTTCAATGGCGGAAAAAAACGCAAACGCAATGCTGTCCTGCATCGGAGTTCCCCTCCTTGACTATGACATTGCGATGGCGGACCTTCTTGAGGACGCAATCCCCGCAATGGAAGAATGTCAAAAACCCAAAGTTTTGAAAAATACCCAGGAGTATCTCGATGTTTGCGTTTCGCTCCGGCAAGGATTGGCGCACGACAACGTTACCTGGGGGAAATGGCTGAAGCTCGAGAAGAACACAGCAGGCAAAAACTGCGCCGACTGGCCGGACAGGGTCGCGGAGCTCGCGGCCAGCTGGAAAACGCATAAGCGTTTTCACGAGGATGTCAGGCGCTATCTTGAACTCGTGTTTGAAACGGCAGCGGCCGTGATGGACGCGTATAGCGAGCAAAAAAAGCTTGCCGGAATGCTCGACTTTACCGACCAGATAGTAAGGCTCTACGAGCTACTCGAGAAACCTGAGACACAGGAACGACTCAAGGAGCGCCTTGGTCTCCTCGTCGTCGATGAGTTTCAGGACACGAGTCCGATACAGCTCGCTCTTTTTGTCAGGCTTGCCGAACTTTCCGGTTCCACCTACTGGGTCGGTGACGTGAAGCAGGCCATCTACGGTTTCCGGGGCAGCGACTCGGCTCTCATGGAAGGTATCCTCGATGAGTTTGCCAAACGCGGAAGCAAAATAGATATTCTGCCTAAGTCGTACCGATCGCGATCGTCGCTTGTTTCCCTCGCAAACTCGATTTTCGTTCCGGCGTTCGCGGATGAGCTGAGCGAAGACCGGGTAGTGCTTGAACCGGTCAGAGATGAAATTCCCGGAGAGGCCTTTATTCACTGGAATCTCGATGGCTCGAACATCGGGATTCAGACGGATCAGCTCGCCGGAGGAATCGTCTCGCTGCTTGAGTCAGACAGGCAGGTTTTCGACAAGGACCTGAAAAAACCGAGATCTATCTGCTGGAAGGACATCGCAGTCCTCGCGCGCTCGGGCGACGATGTCACTGCAATCACAAATGCCTTGAAAGCCGCAGGCATACCCTTGCGCACCTCGGGAACCGGACTCCTTGCAACGCCTGAGGCTCATCTCGTACTCGCCTCGCTCAGGAGGCTCAATGACAGTCATGACACGCTCGCGAGCGCCGAGATTCTCGGCCTTACCGAGGGACTTTCCCCGGACGACTGGCTGGCGGAACGGCTTGAATGGGTTAAAACGCATACCGGCGTTGCGACGGATTTATGGAGATGCACAGGAGAAAAAGCCAATCCTGTTCTTTTTTCACTCGAAAAAATCAGACCTCTTGCCGACCAGCTGGGCCCCAGGGCGTTGCTCGATGCGGTTATAGCGCGCTGTGGTTTCGACCGGTATATTTTTTCCTGGCAGCCGCAAGAACGCCAGGCTCGCGAGCGGCTTGCAAACCTTGAATCGATACGTTCGATGGTGCGCGAATACGAGGAAAACGGAACGAACGGTACATGTACCCTTGCAGGTCTGATCCTGTGGTTCGGGGAGAGGGCGGTCAAATTGGATTCTTTTCCCGATTCACCGGTGGACGGCGTGACGGTTTTAACCTGGCACAAGGCAAAGGGGCTCGAATGGCCGCTCGTAATTTTGCACGGTAGCTGGAAGGGTTTCCAC
>Ga0302293_10000535_pt1 | contig 20269 bp, 20 predicted proteins | sample III_Fen_N2_2_FD_198758 | JGI IMG/M metagenome (GOLD analysis project Ga0302293, IMG submission 198758) | Peat permafrost microbial communities from Stordalen Mire near Abisko, Sweden - III_Fen_N2_2 | ecosystem: Environmental > Terrestrial > Soil > Wetlands > Permafrost | place: Sweden: Abisko...
ATCGACAAATTAGCTACCGTTAAAAAAGAATAGGTTGTGGTCGTATTGGGCAAGAAAGATGCAATTACCACAGGTTCAGTTACCGGAGCACCCGCATTAATGACATAAGTTACTGTAAAAGGAGTGCCGCTTAAATCGATTGTACCCACATTCTCAATTTCTAAAGTAATAATTTCGGAGGGCCCTAAATTACATCCGGAGCTTGGATTTGTGATTGCATTTACTCTTACATCTTGACCAAGACTATCAAGAGCCACGAGCATTGACAACACCAGTGGGAGCAGTAGTAGTTTCTTCATAAAAAAAAGTAGTTTTTAGCTTAAAACAGTTTGATGAATTAAAAATTTAGCTGAATTTACGACTTAAGTTTTTAGTCCTCAAAAAAATCTTTTACGACTTATCAACGATGTTATTTCTGACTCCAAATGTAATTCTTGGATTGTGGCGAAACGCTTAAAAGCGCGATTATTAGTGTGATTAGAAAGGACGCTGAATTGTTGAATTCAACTGTTGTAATTGACCCCTACATATTGTTAATTGTGATTACTATGTCAAGTATATCCTCTTTACCACAATGGCTCTTTACTTACAGCATCTCCAGAAATTCCAATAAAATGAGGAAGACAGCAATCTTCTACAATTAATCCGATTTCCACACTGCAATTAGGACAAACCTGGTTCAATACACTTAAATCTCCCGGTCCGCAGCAACCCTTTAATCGCGAGGTATCTTTATGATTATAAAGAATGACACTTTTTTTATTTACAAGGAATTCAATTCGTTTTTCAAAATGAATGTCTATTTCGCTGGCGTTTATGTAATATCCCGGACCAATAAGAGTTGCTTGGTCATCCAGATTTGCTTTATCTGACATTACATGCTGCAATTCCATCACAGTCAGTTTATAGTTGCATTTTTTGCAGTAAAGTTGCATAGTAGAATCAAATTTAAAACTATAACTGTAAGATCAGACTAACAGTAAGTTTTTCATTAATGAACCATTCCTCACTTCATCTGTAAATCATTCCAACTTTAAGATTTCCGTATGATGAAGAGGTTACTGTCTGTACTAGTTTTGGTAATATGTTTTGTTAACGGTCACACTCAGGTGCTAAATCCGTATCCAATTTCCGGTACTATTTCAGCTCCTGAGAATCATGACTTTATTCAACTAACCAATAACAAACGAATAGATCTTGCGCCCTTGTATGACCCCGATTTTGCTTATTCGTTGGATGACTTTGGAAGTTATTCGAACGTTGAGTCGCTTGCCGGTAATGATTCTATTGCCACTAAAAATGCGGTGAGCTACTGGCCGGTATGTCGTGTGAACCCGGTTGAAATTGTTGATTCAATTGACCTGAATGGTGATGGCGTAAAAGAGCTTTTTGTGTATCGTCAATCGGAGTGTTATGTATCCAGTTCTAAACAAGGTCCTTATGGCGAAGGAAATCAGCAACAGACTTATGGAGCTTACGAGGTTTGGGATGTGAAACGGAAACGGCAGCTATTTCAAATCAAAAATATCCGCAAAAGTCAGGTGGCGATTACGACAAACGTTATTCAAAACTTCGGTTATCGCTTTGAGGTAACAATTGATCAGAAAGGACGCTTTAACATTTCAGGATTAACCGATGGAAGCGATTATGAACCGGGAACGTATGCTTACAATGCTGTGAAAGGGGTTTATGTAAAGGAATGAAGGGAGACTTCCCTCCTGTTGGGATGTTTTCTTACTTCAGAACCGAAATCGGCCTCCCCCTTAACGCAGTGATGAAGGGGGATTGAGGGGGATGACCTTTCGGATATGAAAAGCGTGAATGTTGATAGTTTTTTTGGAATCAGCCTTTTGATGTGAACACCACACAACACCCTAATAGCGAGATATTTAATTATATTCGTCAAAAAAATCACTATCATGGGAAAATTCGGCACTATAGAACTACTAATCTTACTTTGTATTCCGGTACTTATCTTTTTATTTGGCTTTTGGATGGGCAGACTATCCGGCAGAAATGCGGCGAATAAAGAGTTTATGAATCGAAAATCATAAACTCATGCTTTCAAAATGATTCGCTTCAAATCTACTTTTGAAAAAACGCTAAAACCCTTATTCATGAAAAACAATCTACTTATCGCTATTGCTGTTTTGTTCTGTTTAACCGCGGCAACTTATGGCTTGGTTTCTACCGGTTCGCCCGCAACAATTGCCGACATTGGTTGTCCGGACGAAGGGAAAGAAAAAGCCGGTTCTAAAACGCTTTCAGCCGAGAAAAAGGAATTTAACAAGCGCAAAAATAAATCGGCTGCCGAACCTACCGAAAAACCCACGGTGTTATCGTATGCTCAATTGCAGAATGGTCGCGAAAAAGTTGACGACAAGGGAAATTGGAAAGAAGGAACGTATGTTGAATTGAAAGATGTGTACCTGATTGATTATAAAGAACAAAAAGGTGAATCGTGTAATTGCTACCAGGCAGATTCTGATAAAACAAAAGCGGATATCCACTTGAATATAGGCGATTCGCTGAGTTTTGCGGATAAAAACAACGATTACTACATGGTGGTAGAGATCACACCTTCTTACAAAGCCTTGCACAAGAATGTGATGGACTCCTTAAAACTGTTGAAAAACCAGAAAGTCACCATCAGAGGGTATTTATTCTACGATAGCGAACACGAGCGTAACTCTATTAATTACTGCAAAACTTGCACCAATACGAATGTCTGGCGCAAATCGTGTTGGGAAATTCACCCGATTACTTATATTGGTAAAAGCAAGTGATTTTCATGAGCAACGCGCATTCCATTATTAAGGCAAATTATTTGGTTATCAACGATTCACACGTGATTCATCAAAAATCGTTTTAATTCCATAAATCATAACCATTGAAGGGGAACCTGTTTCGATGAATACACGAATAATTTCATCATCCTCAAAATGTAAATATCCGGTTGTGAATTTTTGTCCTGAATAACCTTTAAAATCACCGGATTCGAAAAATTTCAAAGCGCTCAATTTATGCGTCTTTTTTCTTACACCTTCCAATGTGTAAATATTTCTGGTTGTTAGTATTGACCACATTGAATCATTTATAATCGTAGAACAAATAGGTTCCTCTCCAGGTTCGAGATCAAACTTGCTATTCATAAAATCCAGATCAGCCTCAGCTTCATAGATGTTAGTTAAATCAAAGTCTAATTGATGGACTGTGAATCTTTTAATTGATTCTATACAAGTCTTTTTATTCGATCTATCGTACATTCTTTTCTATAATTGATCAACAAAATATACTTATTTTATTATCCTCGGCACTAAAAAAATAAAGTTTGTCATCGCTCCCGCTTTCGATCAGTTTGTCCTGAAAAGGTTTGATTGCTCCAGAGTTCTCAATGCAACTTCGGCAACGGCACTCGGTCAAAAAAATCAGATTCACTGGTTTTTTTATACAACACCTGCGTGCGCACGATCTTTTTTCCGTTATAAAAAATCACACCGATCGAATCATTGTTGACCACTCGGTTATCGGATACTTCGAGCGCGAAATAATACTCGGTAATTTTCACCGAATCAACTTCTCCATTGTCGCCATACCTGTATTCGTAGCCCGGTTTCGGATAGCTATTTACAGTTGATTGATTACTGTAAAAAAGCAATTGCACCTTATTGTAAGTCAATGTGGTATCTTCGGTGTACACGCTGCTGTACTGTTCTTCTATACCCCATCCCACCAAGGTTAGAAAGTCATTGTCGTCTGTAGTTTCAAAGCTCACATAGTGATGCGTGCTAAAATCGCACGAACCAATGGTTGTAACAAGTAGCCCGATCAGCAGGAGGTTCATTTTTGTCATAATGTCGAAAATACGAATATTGTTTTTATAGGAACTGTAGCGGAACAAAAAAAATGCTGTGAGCGGAACTATGGAAATGAATTTTGTTTTTCAGGCTTTCAGGCTTATTCTCGGAATGTCTGCGAGTTATTCTACCCCATGTAACCTACATCACCAACCACCTCCAATCTTCTCATTACCTTTGCTTCTATTGGGACTCGATTCCAATAAAAACAAACCTGTATGAAAGAATCTGTGCTTAAAAATTGGAACATCATCCTTGTTCTCCGTCTGGTAATCGGCGCTTTTATCGCATACGATGGTTTCCGATCACACGAATACCTGATCATGTCTATTGGACTCGTTTTTATCGGAATGTCTGTGTTGAACATGGGATGCTTCGGAGTTCAAGGATGTGGTGTTCCGGTAAAACAGATCAACAACAGTGAACCCGAGGAAATACAATATGAAGAGGTGAAGTAAAAAAAACAACCTCCTGAATTGAAGGTTGTTTCTTACTAATAGGCGTTCGAACGACTTTATTTTCCTACTGCGACCCAATTAACGAAGTAATTCTGAGCTGCATTTTTACTGGTGAATTCGAAATAATAGTTGGTGACTAAGGTCAATGTTTCCACTGATCCTACGCCGGAATTGCTGCCATCTTTCCACCATGGCGAAAGCATCACAATAGGTGTTCCGCTGAACGGTTTGGTGAAATATACGCGTTGAGTTCCAGTCCCAAGTTTATTCACAATGCCGTTTTGGAGTGTTTGGTTGTAGTCGGTAGCGGTAATACCAAGGTCTATCGCTACAAAATTGGTGAAGTAATTGGTGGTGGCCATATTGTTGCTCATGATTGAACATTCGCTGGCAGCCGAATCGTCTAGCGTATCGATGAATCCAACCGATTGTTGACTTCCTTTCCAAAATGGTGTAAGTAAGACAACAGGATCGGGAGCGGAAAGTATTGTGTTGAAATTCACATCCAAATCGACTTGTGTTTTCGCCGGACTACCCGAATCGGCCATTAATGTGCCCACCTGCGAAATGTTGTTATCAACAGATAAAACGTTTACACAGTAGTTGGTTGCTGCGTTAATGCTGGTAAGCGTGCATCCTGTTGTGGTAATATCGGTTACCGTAAGAATTCCGGATACCGGGGTGTTGCTTCCTTTCCAATAAGGAGTAAGTAATACAACTGGCGGAGCTGCGTAAGGCTCGTTGAATGTTACTTTGAGAGTACCCGGAGTACTCTGCAAAATGCTTTGTGTTTGTAAAGACATAATCTAACTTTTTAAATGAATAGTGATATTAACATTACAAAACTAATGACTCATAATGAGTATTTTACAGGTATAAATACCTGATTTTAACAAGTGTAATTATTCGAAATTCCAAGAAGTTTATTCGTTTCGGCTAAGACACAAAAAAAACAACCCTCATTGCTGAAGGTTGTTTCGGGTCATTGGTTTGTTCGATTCCCTATTCGATCACCAATTCTTTCACACTTTTCACTCCTTGTGCAGTTCCGGTTATGAAATACGTTCCCGAAGGCAATGCGGATACATCGATGGTAGTTGATAGTTCTGAAGGTGCAATGGTTTGAAGTAATTTTCCGTCAATGGTAGTAATGCTAATTGCATCAAGTTTCGCAGAAGCGGTAATCGTTACGCTTTCGTTGGCTGGATTCGGATAAACATTCCATGTTCCCAAATCACCTTCTAACACACCAAGATTCGTATGACAAATAATCGTTCTGACTCTTGAGGTTTGTGAAGTACCACAAAACAAGTCTGTGTGGATGTAAAAACGATATTGCGTGGAGGTTGTTGGTTGAAAATCAACCGATCCATATCCGAATGCAACTACGGTACTTCCCGATAAGTTGGTAAGGGTAATGAAATCTGTTGCAATCGAACTTTTAAGCGAGTACGCTTTTGTGTTTTCCAGGTTTAATATTACATACTGACCCGGCAATGCATCGGCGTTGATTAAGTTTTCGGTAACATTGTCACAAATCGCTGGTGTGTATGCGGCAACCGGATACAAGGTTCCTGAGGTACAACCACTTGGAACTGTACAAACAATAGCGCGTGATCGTGACACGTTTTCTTCCCCGCAGAACGGATCCGTGTGGGTATAGAAACGCACCGTTTGATTGGTCGTTGAATTGTAAATAATTGGAGTTGTTCCTGTCATCAATCCGGCAGAACCAAGGGCGTCACTCACTGTTATGTAATCTGTGGAATTGGAACTACTGAATTTGTACGATTTATTGGCTTCTAAATTCACCATAGAGTATTCTCCGGCGTAACAATTGCTGGCAATTACATTAACCGTAGAACCATCACAAACCGGCACATCATACGTATCAACGGGATATTGGCCGAACGTTCCTGCGTTGAAGCAAGACGGAGCCGGTAAACATGAAAATTTGCGTTGGCGTGGAGCGGAACTTTCTCCACAAGCCGAATTGGTATGCGTGTACAAGCGCATCACCCCTGAATAGTTGGCTGTAAATGAAACACTACCGCTACCGAAAACAACCGGAACATTATTGGCATCGGTTACTGTTAAGTAATCACTTACAAGATTACTTCCGAAATAATAATTATAATCCTCGGTAACGTTTACGAGTGAATATTCACCGGCATAGCAGTTTGAGCTAATGATGTCAACCGTACCGTCGCAATTTGTAATGGTATACGCCGTAAGTGGATATTGTCCGTAACTGGCAGTGGTACATTGACTAAGTGCATTGTTGGTTGCGGAAATCCCGAAGAAAATGCCGAAAAGTGTGTAAAGTGTTGTTTTCATAAAGCGTTATTTTGCCACAAAGGACTCAAACTTTACCTCATGCTTCAAGGAGCAATCTACCAACAACGGTTTTAATCGATGAACGACTTTTCTGATTCGTTTCAACTCAAGAACTAATAAAACTGAAAAACTTAAAAAACTCAAGAAACTTAAAAAACTCACTTCAACGCATCCAATACCTCCTGTTGTTTATACTTCTTAGCTTGTTCCAGCAACCCGTTTCGCACAAAATCATTGATAGAGATACTTTTGTCGGCACGATCATCGTAAATAATATAATCGTTTTTGGCCGCTTCGATGAGCTCTAATGCTACGGCATTGCCATTTGCAAAATCACCTATTTGATAGTAATAACTTACAATTTTCGGCCCGTTCTCGCTTTCAAAACCATACATACTTCTGTAATCGGATAATTCATATTGAACCGAATCTATTTCCTTTTTGGCAATGTGTTGTTCTATTTTTTTATGTCGAGTTGCCAAGTCCAATTGTTTTTGTTCCTGATCGATGATCCAACTGATGCGTCGGTATTCATTGCCTAAAAACGCCACATCCGGACAGTTTTTATTAAGCGCAGCCTCAATCTCTTCTTCCGGAACTTTTCGGTTTTCTTCTTTGGTAAGCACTACCTTGTTTTTCGCACATCTTTTTGATAAGAAAAATTGGGTACTGATTTCTTCGAATCGTTGTCGTATCAGCACCGAATCTCCCGACTTCAGTAGTTTCACCGCAGCAGCATATTCGGGTGTTTTGGAACATTCACAAAACGCGGCAGCTACTTTTTCAGGAGCAGTTTGCGCCGTGCAACTCAGGGTTAATAATCCTATTGCAATGAAGAAGATGGATTTTGACATAGTTCGTTAATTGATTAATACATGCTAAAATACGGAAATACGGTCATAAACAAACGCTAGCTAGCCATGCGGTCACAAACTCAATAACTTAATAAACTGAAAAACTCACCAAACTCACCAAACTCACCCAACTCAAAAACTCACCAATCGATCCACCTCAGTTAATACCGTTTTGACTCTCCCCGATTTGATCCCGATGCTTTCAAGCAAGTGCTGGTTATCAATTAATTCATTGCACAATACCGTTTCACGTTCAAGTAAGCGTTTTTTTTCTACACCGGTCAACGAAATGAGGCAAGTTATCGGATACAATCCCGATTGATCGATCAAGTCTTTTAACCCATTTTTAAACGGATGATCCCAGCCCAAAATGGCAATTCCTGAGCAACCGGCATATTGTATGGAATCTTCGGTAAAGCGGGTGTTGGTCACAATACACATCTTTTGTTCCATCGATGCATACGGAGCTTTTTGAAGTTCGTGTGCTTTTACGTCGTTGAATCGCGAATGGATGTACAACGGAATTTTGATATTGCAGGAAATGCCCGGCTGATTGTGGTATTTACATTCGATCAACATCAGTTCGTTCCCTTTTTCGGCGATCACATCTATCTCGTGTGTCACGCATTTTCCTTGAAGCACTTCCCCTACTCGCGTTGAATAACCTTGAAACTTGAACAATTCAGCTACGTATTTTTCAAACGGAAACCCCGACGGACCTAATTCCATAATGGCATCTTTCAAATGATACCTAGCTGCTAAATGGCGCGATCCGGATTTCAACAGCGAAAAGGCAATGCGGTAGATCTTTTTTGTGGGGATGCCATTGTAGAGTTGTTTTCTCACTTCGCTCAGAATGGAATCGATCTGTTCATCGTCGGCACCTGATCGGTGAAGGGAAGTCCTTATTTTTTCTTCAGAAAATGGACTCTGTTCTCCGGAAGCTTTTGTGACGAACAATTGGTTTTGCATCAAATCAGTTTTAGTAGTCATTACTAATGTCACAAATATCGCAAACAATCGAGCTGAAAAGCTGATAGAAGTCAGTTATCGGAAATAAATGAGGGTGAATGCTTTATTTCGTTCTAAGAAGAGGATCACAACCAAATCAACTCAAAATCACTTTCAACAGGAAGGGTTTCAAACGTAATGGAAAACCGGTGTGTTCCGGGCAATAAATCGGTGAAATTGGTAGTGAATCGCACGCCATTCTTACGACTCGTTACCCAGCATTTACCAAGGAAAGCAGTATTGTTTACTTCGATTACTGCGGTTTTTGTCAACGGGTCTACTTCAAGCAAGCGGTAATTGACTTTATCAGCAGTAGCAGCACTTCTTTTTTCAGGTAAATGGGTGAATGAGCGTTCGTTTTGCTTGCCCGATGCATCGTTCCAAGTAAAGCGAATGAGGTAATTCTGCTTTTTGAAAGGAGCGAGTTCTAACTCAAACAATTGATTCACCTTTACGCCCATAACAGCTTGATTGCATTGAAATTGGTTGAGCTGATTTCCGTCCAAATCGTATACAACAGCACTGATTTTACATGCAAACGCATGGGGTTGATCCGAAACCAGAAAGAATTTTTCTTTGCCAAGTGTATCTACTTTTGCCAAAACGGCCACATCGGCATAATCTTCACGAACAGTATATTGCAAGGCTTTCCAGTTGCCGAAATAATCGATACTCGACCACGAAGGTGCCGGCCAGCAATCGTTCAACTGCCAATAAACTGTTCCGCTGCAGCGTGGCATATCGGTGCGGTGTCCGCTCACAGCCATACTTACTGCTGTTGATTGTGTGAGTTGCGAATAGTACACAAAACGCTTGAAATCGGTGGTTTTACCGTAAAGTATGTTGGCGTGCTTTTCAATCATTCCGTTGCCCACATAACTCTTTTGATGGTGTTTCATCACGGGACTTAGCAATTGCCACTGTGAAGTATCGCTAAAGGTGAGCAAGGTTGCGTATTCCGGAAACGATTGAAAACCGTATTCGGCGTTGAAACGACCGGTTTTGCGACCAAAATCCTCGATCGGATCTTTTCCGTGCCACACGCCCCAATAATGCATGGAACCGTGGTTGAAGTATTCGTCTTTCCCCCAATTGCTCAAAGGCGAAGTGTGCACATACGGCACGTTGGTCCATTGTTTGATCGATTCTGGAATGAGTCGCTTGAAAATACGGTCGTAATACTGTTCTATGGTGGCGCTTTGTTGTGGCGTGATTTTATAAGTGGTTTGGAATCCCCAGTTTTTCCAGGCGACATCCACTTCATTGTTTCCGTTGAATAAGACCAATGATGCATGAGAGGCCAATCGCGGAATTTGCTGATCCAATTCCTGTTTTACTGTGGTAACAAATCCGTCTGTTCCCGGATACATAGCGCACGCGAACATAAAATCCTGCCACACCATAATGCCCAATTCGTCACAAGCGTCGTAAAAAGCATCGGGTTGATAATAACCACCGCCCCAAACGCGTACCATGTTAAAATTGCAATTGTACATGGTCAATACCGATTCTCTTAAAGAAGCTTCGGTAATTCGTGCCGGAAAAATATCTTGTGGAATGTAATCTGCGCCTTTGCAAAACACATCTCTTCCGTTCACACGAATGGTGTAGGAAGTTCCCCACTGATCGGCCACATTCACTAATTCGGTGCGTCTTACACCAAAACGTTGGGTGAGTGAATCGATCACAATTCCGGTTTTGGTTTTCAAGGTCCAGTTGTCGGTATAAAGGTGTTGTTCTCCTTGTCCGCGCGGCCACCACAAACGTGGGTTTTCCATGCGATCCAAGCGCTTTAACACACCGTTTTCGGCAATTACTTCACTCGATCCGAAGAGTTGACTTTCCCAAACCATGGTGTCGTTGGTGGCATTACGCAACATCCATTGCAATTCCATTAAGGCGAAATCTTCAGCCAATGTGGCGGTGTAAACACCCTTTCCGACTGTTCTGTTGGCATTGTAAACAATCACCGAAGCAGGTTTCCAAAGCCCAATGGTGGTCATCCGCAACGACCAATCCCAACCAAATTGGTATTGTGGTTTTCGGCAATAAGGTGCAACGGCTATTTTACCCAAATCATTCGGCGCGGGCAATGTGATACCTGTGTTTTTGATTTTCGGAGCCTGGTAGTTTACCGGCGATTGAAAAATCATTTTGAGCTTGTTCACTCCTGCTTTGGCCCATTTCCGGATTTCAAAACGGTAAATGAGGTAACAATTTTCGGTGGTGCCAAGCAAATGTCCGTTCAGGTAAATCTTCGCATAGGTATCAACATTCGGAAATTCCAGATCGATGAAGTCATGCGACAGATCATTGGCTGATAAAGTGAATTCCGATTGAAACTCCCAGTCATGGTTTTCGATCCAACCGAATTTTAACTCGTTGGTTCCAACAAACGGGTCGGGCAATTCGCCGGTTTTGATCAGTGATTCTTGAACTGATCCATGCGTTCCGAAAGCTATCCATTTCTTTGAAACGGGGTGTAAAAATGTCCAATCAAGCGTTTGCTGACCTACCGAAAAAAAGTGTATGATCAGTGTTAAACCAACGATTGAAAGGCGATTCATCATTCCCAAGAACGGTCAAAAGGTGTATCCACCAATTCTTCTTGTTTTTCGGTCCGCAAGGCATAATTAAAACCATTGTAAACCGAGAAACCGCCTACTTCTCCTTTGGTATTAATTGCAATGAAACCACACTGCAAACCTGTCATATCTTTGTGTTTGCGAATCAAGCGATTCACGGCTTCTTTACAGGCTTCTTCGGGCATTAAACCGTTGCGCATTAGTTCCACAACTGTGTGACTACCGGCAACACGAATAATCGATTCGCCCAAACCGGTTGCAACCGCACCACCGACTTCCTGATCAATGAACAATCCAGCGCCAATGATGGGAGAATCGCCCAAGCGTCCGGATAATTTATAGGCCCAACCGGAAGTGGTACATGCGCCGCTGATACGTCCGCTACTATCCATGGCCAATAAACCGATGGTATCGTGGTTTTCGTGATTGACCTGCGGTTTTTTCGCGATAGCCGCTTGTTCTTTTTTCCACTCTTTCCAGGCAGCTTTTACTTCCGGAATGGGTGTTTTTATGCGGTCAAATTTGTGTTCTACTGCGTATTTCTTCGCTCCTGAGCCAACGAGCATCACGTGAGGAGTGTTTTCCATGATGTGACGCGCCACGCTGATTGGGTGTGCAATGCCTTCTAAAAATCCAACAGAACCGCAATTTGATTCCCAATCCATGATGCAAGCGTCAAGAGTTACGTGTCCGTCTCTATCGGGCATTCCGCCAATTCCAACACTGCGATTGGTAACATCTGCCTCTGTTTGTCGCGCTCCTGCTTCCACGGCATCCAACGATGTTCCGCCTTTCGACAAGATCTCCCACCCTGCTTTGTTGGCATCCAACCCGTGTTTCCAAGTAGAAATCATCACCGGTTTAAAACGCGCTATAAAGTTTTGTTCAATTGCGTTATGTTGAGTTTCGGCAGAGGAATCTCCAGCCAAGAGTGGTCTAACCAACCCTGCTGCGGCAATTCCAAGCGCTCCTTTTTTGACAAATGACCTGCGATCCATAATTTCTATTGTTGAGCCAACCAGTTTTGAAACTCGGTAGCGTTTTTAGCGTGAACGGAATAATCTTTGGTGAAATTGTGCAAACCGTCGTAATTGGCTTGTGCACACATGTAGAGATAATCGTTGTTATCGCGGTTCAATACAGCTTCTACAACTCCTGCAGGCGGCATAGAAATTGGTCCCGGAGGTAAACCGTCGTGCAAATACGTGTTGTACGGACAATCTTTTTCGCGGTGTTCGTAGGTCAATCGCTGAACGCCATCCAATTCATCGCCCCAGCAAAATTTGAATGTAGGGTCAGATTGCAAACGCATTCCTGTGTTCAGTCGGTTCAGGTACAACCCGGCAATAATCGGCCATTCCTGTTCGTTTTTAGATTGTTCTCCGTAAACGATAGAAGCCAACGTTACAGCTTCAGAAGGTGAATTCAGTCCCACTTTTTTGAGTTTCGCCATGCGCTCTACTGTCCAGAAGTTCTTGAATTCATCTGCCATGCGTTGCACAAACGCCTCTTTGTCGGTATCGTAATACATTTTGTACGAATTCGGGATAAACAGCGCCGGAATGGTTTGTACGTTGAACCCGTATTTGTTGCAGGTTTCGTCGCTCAAAATATAGGTTTCCAATTCCGCTTGGTCGATCATCAAACACTTACTCACTTTTTCGCACAAATCGGCGATGGTTTTGCAATTGTTGAAGGTCACCACCACTTCTATTTCGAAAGCGCCCGATTTTAAGGCGTTACACACATCTTTGTAAGAAGTTCCAGCCGGAAAAGCGTGCATTCCCGGTTCGATGTTCTTGTCTGTCAATCCTTTGGATTCGGCTACCGAAAGAAAGAAATCAACATCGTCGATCACTTTTTTCTCTTGCAGCAAAGCACCAACCTGAGCGAGTGTCAGCTTATTATTGACCGGCACATTCACCGTTTTGTCATTGATTGTTTTGGTTAAGCGCGACATAATCGGCGTCCAACCCACCACAAGTGTTATCACTCCAATAACCAACAACAAGCCGATAATAATCAGTTTCTTACTTACTTTTTTTCCAGACATTTTTGATACAAAATTTCATCCAACCATTTATTTCCGTCCAAAAACCAATCTTTCCGGACACCTATTCGCTCAAAACCTGCTTTATCAAACAAGGATTTGCTAGCCTCATTATCGCCGTGAACTGAGCAATACAGATTATGGAATCCCAAAATCTGCCGTACATAATTTTCTAAGATTTCTAATGCTTCAATCGCGTATCCTTGTTGCCGGTGCGACAATTCATCGATCAAAATACCAACAGCTGCGCGTGAATGCTTAAAATCGGCATTGTATAAATCAATCGTGCCAATCGGCTCATCGGTGTCAGTCAAACAAATCATCAGGCGCAATTGACCGTGTGTGCGAATGTGCTGTGCTTGGTCAATGTATTCGAGAATGGCATGCAATGAAAACGGAACTTCAGTGCCCGTCACCTTCCAGTGCTGCGGGTTATTTTCCCACAACAACAAGCGTGTTGCATCCTCCTTTTCAACGGGACGCAGGCTAACTTTTGGTCCTTTTAGTTTCATGTAACAATTCTATTCGCGACATAATTTCGGCGATCGAGTAATCAGGGATAGCGCAAAAATCAGTTTCCAAATTTACAGCAAAAACCTGCTTCAACTGCTTTCGGTTTTCAATTTCTCTCAACAAATCGGCTAACTGGTGCACCGTGTCTTGCAAACCGAACAATTCCCTGATCGGATGCAAACAAGTTGGTCCGCCCGCTTTCGCCGTATCGTATTGCTGATAAACAGAGGTGAAATCGCGCGTAAACTCCCAGTCGTTAATTGCAATTAGCACCAACGGAATTTCCGCTCTTTTAGCCTTGCGCACCATTCCGGAAACGCTTTTTTGGATTTCGCAATTGCGGTACGTCAAACTGAAATAATTCTGTCCGCGCGAAATTCCGATGTGTGGTGGAACTTTATCTGCATTCCAAATCCATAAATACGTACCTGCGGTGATTTTATCCGGCCATTCGAAAACCGGGTTACGGAATTCAAATCCTGCCATTGTAAACTCCTTCAAACACTTTAATTGCTGGGCCAATCAGAAAAATCCGTTCGAAAGTATCAGCTCCCGTTCTGTTAAACGTTACTTGTAAACCGCCACCTTTGGTTTTAATGGAAATCACTTGGTGACCCATCAGGTTTTTTTCTATTGCAAACGCCAAAGCCGCTGCAGTAACACCAGTTCCACACGAAAGGGTTTCGTCTTCTACTCCACGCTCGTAAGTCAATACAAACAATTCGCGTTCTCCGATTACTTCCACAAAATTCACATTGATTCCTTCTTCTTTGTAGGTATCGGAATAACGAATCTTAAATCCTTCTTCATAAACCGGAAAACCTTCCACTTTATCCACAAAACGGATGTAATGCGGTGAACCTGTATCGATAACGTAATCGTTCGATTCTTTTCGAGCTCCGTTTACATTATTCATCATTAACGAAACAATATCTCCCACATGAGAAGCCAAATGTCCACCATCAATTGCTGTAAATCGTACGGTTGAGGTATTGATGCCGTTTTGTTTGGCAAATGCCACTGCACATCGGGCTCCGTTTCCGCAAAAACTCTTGGAACCATCGGCATTGTAGTAATCTACTTCGAAATCGAAATCAGATGATGCATTGAGTTTGATTAACCCGTCGGCACCTATCCCAAATTTACGATCGCACAAGGCTTGAATGGTCGCGATAGACAACTCATTCCACTTCCCTTTCAGATTATCAATCATCACAAAATCGTTGCCGGTGCCTTGGTATTTTACAAAGGGTATTTCCATAGTTATCGCGCTGTAAAGGCTGTTGTTGCTTAACAATCTTTAACGTCCAAAAGTAACAATGATGCATCGAATCGCATTATAATTGTGATTAAAATTCAAAAAAAGATTTAACTATGAGCAACACATGGAAATACCTGGGAGTTGGTATCCTGGGAGGGATGGTGCCTTTTGCATTCGGTTATATTTTGAATGCTACCAGCTATTCTTCATTATCGGATGAAGTGATCGATGGAAATCGCATTGCCCATCAAGTAAATTATAGCGGAGTTCCCGCAGGAACGGAAGGATTCATCGAAGCTTCCGAAAGCACGATCAACTCGGTGGTTCACGTTACCACAAAAGTGGTGAAGACAAGCGTACAGCGCGATCCGTTGTATGAATTCTTTTACGGACCCGGAACTGGAGGTCGTGAATACAAGCAATATGGTTCCGGATCGGGTTCTGGTGTGATTGTTTCTTCTGAAGGATACATTGTAACCAACAACCACGTCATTGAAGATGCTAGCGAAATCGAGGTTATTCTCAACGACAATTCCAAGTACACCGCAACTGTGATCGGTACAGATCCTTCTACCGATATTGCCGTCTTAAAAATCGAAGCATCAGGTTTAAAACCGATTCCATTGGGTAACAGCGACGAATTGCGCATCGGTGAATGGGTATTGGCTGTTGGAAATCCGTTTAACCTTACTTCTACCGTTACAGCGGGAATTGTGAGTGCAAAAGCGCGCAACATCAACTTGTTGTCAGATAAAACCCGCACAACGGCCGTTCCGATCGAATCATTCATCCAAACAGATGCAGCGGTAAATCCGGGAAACAGCGGTGGTGCTTTGGTAAACACCCGAGGTGAATTGGTCGGAATCAATACGGCTATTGCTTCACAAACCGGTTCGTATTCGGGATATAGTTTTGCGGTTCCGGTGAATCTTGTGAATAAAGTGATGCGTGACATCATTGACTTTGGAGTGGTTCAACGCGGTTATTTGGGTGTTCAAATTGCTGATATCAATCAGGAAATCAAAGAGAAAAACAGCTTGCCTTCTACAAAAGGAGTGTTTGTGAGCTCTGTAACCGAAGACGGTGGAGCCGATAAGGCAGGAATCGAAGCCAATTCGGTGATTCTGAAAGTAGGCTCGAAAGATGTGAACTCGGTGGCCGAATTGCAAGAAGAAATCGGAAAACGTCGTCCCGGCGATAAAGTGTCGTTGACTTTACGCAAAGAAAACGGTGAACAAGAAATCAAAGAAGTGGTTTTGCGTTCAGCAGATGGTGCAACTGACTTGAAATCGAAAGAAGAAATGAGTAAAACTTCTGCTTTGGGAGCAACTTTCGGTGAATTATCAGCAAAAGAGAAAAAAGAACTCAATATTACCAACGGTGTAAAAGTAAAAACATTGGAACCCGGAAAATTACGTTCGCTTGGTTTGGAAGAAGGAATGGTAATTTCGAAATTCAATCAGGAAGCTGTTGATTCTCCGGAGGATTTAACCTCAAAGTTAAACAATTATAAAGGCGGTGTTTTGCTGGAAGTCATTTTAGAAAGCGGCAAAAAAGAATACCTCGGCTTCGGATTGTAAGGCTAATTCACACAAAAAACGTTAAGGCATGGTTTTTGAGAGGCGGAAATCTCTCAAAAATCTGCTTTTTATATTTGGAAATCACTTTCTTTTCGTCGTAACTTTGCACCCTGATTTTAAGAAATCATTATTAATCGGAGTTCATTACATGAGACAATTAAAGATTACAAAATCCATTACCAATCGAGAAAGTCAATCCTTAGACAAGTATCTGCAAGACATTGGTAAAGAGGAGTTAATCACAGCTGAGGAAGAAGTAGAATTGGCTCGCCGCATCAAACAAGGTGACCAACGTGCATTAGAGAAGCTGACCCGCGCTAACTTACGATTCGTCGTTTCAGTAGCGAAACAATATCAAAATCAAGGTCTTACACTGCCCGATTTGATCAACGAAGGAAACTTAGGTTTGATTAAAGCGGCACAGAAGTTTGACGAAACCCGTGGTTTTAAATTCATTTCCTACGCTGTATGGTGGATTCGTCAATCCATTTTGCAAGCATTGGCAGAACAGGCACGTATTGTACGTTTGCCGTTGAACCAAGTAGGTTCTTTGAACAAAATCAACAAAGCATTCTCGCGCTTAGAGCAAGAATTCGAACGTCCGCCTTCCGCTGAAGAATTGGCAGAAGCATTGGAAGTTCCTGAAGATAAAATCAAAGAAAGCTTAAACGTATCCGGTCGTCACGTATCTATGGATGCTCCGTTGTCTTCTTCAGAAGATGGTGGTACATTGATGGATGTAATGGCCAATACCGATTCACCAAAAGCCGATCACGCCTTGATGGCAGAATCATTGCAACGTGAAATCGAACGTTCATTGAGCACATTAACAGATAAAGAACGTGAAATCATTCGTTTGTTCTTCGGAATCGGAATGAACCACGGATTAACACTGGAAGAAATTGGCGCTAAATTCAATCTGACCCGCGAGCGCGTTCGTCAGATAAAGGAAAAAGCCATCCGACGACTGCGACACACCTCTCGCAATAAGTTGTTGAAAGCATATTTAGGATAACAGGAAAGGCTGTCTGCAAACGCGGGCGGCCTTTTTTAGTTTTAGGAAAAGCAAATAATCGTTTAATAATCAATAGTTAAAAGCAAATGGAAGCTGCAGTAGGCTACGAAAAAGAGCTCAACTCGCACGTTCAACGCGAACGCGCTGCTGTTAAATTATCAAGTCACGTTGGTGAGTTGTTGTATGACAAAGGAATTGAATTGGTATTGTTCCGCAATCACTTGACGGATATCACCATTTCAGAGATTCTGAATCTACATGAATACGCAGCTAAAGTGGTTAACAGACCGATCGATATTGAAACCAGTGCTGCATTGGCAGAGGAATTGATGAAGATGGATCTTGCTCCGGCAAAAATCGATATCGGTAAATTAGCTAGTGAATGGGCAGCTGAAGGAACTACGTTTGCTTCTAAAGCAGATTTCCTCTCCAACAAATTGGGTGGTTTCGCTAAAGGAAAAGGTGATGGTTTTACGCCACGTGATGTTGTTTTGTACGGTTTTGGTCGTATCGGTCGTTTGGCGGCTCGTGAGCTCATCAAACAAGCCGGTAAAGGACAACAATTGCGTTTACGTGCTATCGTAACTCGCGGTGCTACAGAGAAAGATATCATCAAACGTGCGGCTTTGTTGCGCAGCGATTCTGTTCACGGGGCGTTTAAAGGTTCGGTAGTGGAAGATTTGGCAAATAGCTCGTTGATCATCAACGGACAAATCGTTCGTATGATTGATGCTGCTAATCCGGAAGATATCGATTACACGAAATATGGTATCAACAACGCATTGATCATCGATAACACAGGTGCATTTACCAATCGTGAGGCTTTATCGCGTCACTTGCAGTCAAAAGGTGCTTCTCGTGTATTGTTGACAGCGCCGGGCAAAGAAATCCCGAATGTTGTTTACGGTATCAACCAGGGAACATTGGAAATTGAATCAGAAAAGATTTATTCCGCAGCTTCTTGTACTACCAACGCCATCTCTCCAATCTTGAAAGTAATCAATGATGAGTTTGGTGTGGTAAAAGGACACATTGAAACCGTTCACGCTTATACCAACGACCAAAACTTGTTGGATAACATGCACAAAAGTTCACGTCGCGGTCGTTCTGCAGCTATCAATATGGTGATTACTTCTACCGGAGCCGGTGCTGCGGTAACAAAAGTAATTCCTGACTTGAAAGACAAATTGACGGCTAACGCGGTACGTGTACCTACTCCAAACGGTTCATTGGCTATTCTTTCGTTGGAATTGAACAAAACAACTACCATCGAAGATGTGAACAACGTAATTCGTCGTGCTTCATTGGAAGGTGAATTGGTGAATCAGATTTTCTACTCGTACGATCCTGAATTGGTATCAAGCGATATCATCGGAAATACGTGCTGTTCGGTATACGATTCACATGCTACGATCGTTTCAAACGATGGTAAAAATGTAGTGTTGTATGCGTGGTACGACAATGAGTTTGGTTACACGAAACAAGTAATTCGTTTAGCGAAATATGTAACGAAAGTACGTCGATTGATTTACTATTAATCGTTCTGAAATAATTGAAAAAGCCGGTCCGTCTCAGACGGATCGGCTTTTTTTTGTGCAGGAGAAATCAGAAAAGGTGGTGAGAACTCAATAGTAATAGAGGGTAAGAATGGTGGATTGGCGTAATCGCGAACCGTTTTTTTTTAGTAAAAAAACACACGTAATATTGCAAAATTACATAGGATAAACTTCCTTGTAATTTTGCAATATTACGTGGGATAAAATCAGCTTGAAATGGATCTGAAAAAATGAAAAAAACCGGATTCACCGTCCGGCTTTGTCATTCCACATAATCGTTTTATAAACGGACTATTCAATAATCGTATGAAACGTCAATTCAATATCCGTTTCTCCCGGATCACATTGTCCGTTTTTTACTCCGGGCTGGTGTTTTAATGTGATTGTTGTTTCTCCCGTTGAAATGGCCTGAGTAACCCATGAACTCAGCAATCCAACTTCATACGTTCCATCTGAATCTGTTCGGGTGATTCCCAGATTCAACGTTCCTGTTGGTGAAAAACAAAACAAATGGTCCTGATCTTCTTGCTGTACTTCCACGGTTAAATCTACTCCCGGAATGGCACTTTCGTTCAATAAGGTAATCGAAGCATTGTACGTAGTGTTCGCTTGTAAATGAATCGTATCAAAAACGGTTGGAGCATTCCCTCCTGCCCCGTCCAAATCTACAAATTGCGCCATTACAGTTGGTTGAATTCCGTCCGCATCTGTGAATGTGATCCGGAAAGTGGTGATCAATTCTTCTTCATTTACAACGGGTGGATTGGTCACTTCGTCTTTTTTCTTCTTTTTACATGCTCCAATAAATGACAGAGCTAATACGATTGATAAAATACTGAAAATCTTCATGTTATTTATTTTTAGTTGAATGTTTAATTGAAAATGGAATCAAGGCTTTTAAGGTCCAGTTTCGACCTAAGTCATTGGTGAAATACCGGAAGCGATTCATGTAATCCCGATAGTTGGTATTCAATAGATTTGATGCTTCCAATACAAATTGCATGGATTGTGTGCCGGAGATTTTTTTTGAAATTCCGATGGATGCGCTGAGCAGGAAATATCCGTTTGGAGGCGCTAGGTAGTCTGAATTTTCCGGAACACGGTTTTGTTTGAACACGTTTAATCCTTCGGCTTCTGCAAACCACGACCACGGAGATTTTTTGAAGGTTGTGCCTGCGTGAATTCTATTGAT
>Ga0302293_10000536_pt1 | contig 20268 bp, 18 predicted proteins | sample III_Fen_N2_2_FD_198758 | JGI IMG/M metagenome (GOLD analysis project Ga0302293, IMG submission 198758) | Peat permafrost microbial communities from Stordalen Mire near Abisko, Sweden - III_Fen_N2_2 | ecosystem: Environmental > Terrestrial > Soil > Wetlands > Permafrost | place: Sweden: Abisko...
GACAGGTCTATTTTCCGAAATCACCGCGAATAATCAGCAAATGGACGAGTTTCACTTCATCGGACATGCCGGAATGTATGGCCCGATGTATGGAACAGTTGATTATCCGGAACAATACAGCCCTTATGAATGGCGACAACTACCGCTATCATTCGCCCCAAACGGAAAAGCGTATTTTCATTGTTGTAGATCTGCTCGCTGGTTTGCCGCCTTTTTTGCGCAAGTAGCAGGAGTGGAAACCTTCGGTTATCATTGGTATACCACATTTTCAGCCGACAAACAGGTGTTTAAACGCATCAACGATCAGTCGGAAAAGGTTTACGGAGCCGGATGCATCGGCAAGAAATCGCACGGATGGAAAGGCTCGTTGAAAAAATACAGCGGAACGTGCCGATTGGAGGAAATGAAATCGTTTAAACCCGTAGCCACCGAACCCGATGTTACTTATAATCGTGTTGCACAGCTCTATGATGCCGTATTTCAGGACATCAAGGTGCGCAAAGACGAATGGCATTGGATGGAACGTCACTTTGGTGATTTAAGCGGAAAAACGGTCATTGATATCGGTTGTGGAAACGGAGCTTTGTTAAGAGAATTGGCGCCACGAATTGGAAAAGGTATCGGTTTGGATGTGTCAAGTGGTATTTTGGCACGCGCCGAAACCATGAACCAAGACAATAAAAACATCAGCTTTCAACAGTTGAATGGACCAGTTCTGCCATTGGAAGATCATTCGGTGGATATCGTACTTTCATTGCTATCATTCCGTTACCTCGATTGGGATCCGTTGATGGATGAAATCAAACGTGTACTGAAACCAGGCGGAAAGGTATTGATCATTGATATGGTGACTGTTCCCGTGAAATTGCGCGAATATCCGCATTTACTGCGTTCTAAGTGGATGCATTACAGCCAGAAATACGGAAACAGGGTATTCTTTGACAAACTGCAGCAATTGGTAACGCATCCCGATTGGAAGGAAATGCTGCGTTACAATCCCATTCGTGCCGAACACGAAATGAAATGGTACCTCGAAAGCCGTTTCCCTGGAAGAAAGGTCGAAAAAATCAATGTGGGCTGGAATTCGTGCATCTTGGCATTCGATTCCGGCAACATCGAACACATTCAAGATATCCGACTAACATATCCTTAAAATGACCATCGGAATTTGCGATTATGGAATAGGAGGAGTGTCATTGTACAAGCAATTGCGCTCATTTTCAACCATCGATGTGGTCTATTTTTCAGATACTGGTGTTCCGCCTTATGGAAAATTACCCGATTCTGAATTGCGTCCACGCGTTGCTCAAGTTGTACAATATCTCTTCGATCAAGGATGTGAGCTCGTAGCAATAGCATGCAACGCAGCCAGTACGGCTTCTCCGGAAGATCCGAAGGTCATCAACATGATTGAATTCGGAATAAAAGCAGTGGAAGCTCAATCGCCAACTAGCTTAGGAATTGTAGGTGGTTATCGCACGATAGAATCGGAAATCTACAAACAACCGCTCTCGAAAAGCGTAGCAAGTATTCATCAAGAAGTAGGGCAAGCATTATCCGTGCGAATAGAAGCCGGCGATATCGCTTCCGAAGGAATGACTGTCGATCTGAAGCGAATTTTTGAACCATTGAAAAATTGTGAGGCTGTTTTACTGGCGTGTACACATTATCCGGTGTTGACGGAGCAAATTACAACCGTGATTCCCGGAGTTCAGCTCATTGATCCGATGAATCGAATGGTTAAAGCGATCCAGATGAAATATCCCGATTTAAAAGGAGATAGTACAACTCGTTGGATCACTTCCGGATCGGTAGATAAAATGCGCGTTGCTGCGAAAAAAGCCTTTGATGTAGAGTTAGAAACAATCGAATTTCAAGAATTATGAACCCATTTACCAAACACCCGCGCGAAGTGGGATTGAATTATTTTCAGCACTTTGCATTCGCTTTTTACGTACAATTCAAGTTGATTTTGGCTATACTGGCATGTTTTGTGCATGCATTTTTCCCGTTCTTGTTCACCACAACTGCTAGTACGATCATTTCGAAATTAGATCGAAAAATAGCGCATCGCACAGAATACGATCAAGAAAACGAGTAATTTAGCTACAATTAAACTACATACTATGAAAACCGTTTTATCTATTGCTCTCATCGTCTCAGGACTTTTTATCTTGGCAGGTTGCCCTGTAGCTAGTACCTATCCTTTAGGCATTAAGGGTGAAGTAAAACTCGATACGCATTTGCTTGGTACGTTTATGAATGCGGCAGAAGATGTAGAGGCAAATGAGGTGATTATTTCAAAAGGTAGTGAAGCCAACACCTATAAAGTTCACGTTGAATCAAAAGGATCGATGTTCATGGCCGATGGTGAAGATTTTACTGGATGGTTGGCAAAATTGGATGATCAAACATTTTTTGTGTTGCAACAACTAATAGATGGAGTAACTACAGAAACGTATTATGTATACCACATTCAAATCGATAAAAACCATAGTAAATTCACTACTTCCGATATCACGCTGAAAGTCAATGGAACAGAAGCCATTACTTCAATAGAAGCTTACCGTGAAGAAGTTAAAGCGTCGATGACGATGGATGGCTTTTTGGCCGGTACGATTGAGTGGACGAAGAACTAACGAAATTTAAAATGTAAAAGTGAAAATTGAAAAGGAGCTTTAGGTAAAAACTGAAAATCTAATTTCTAACAATGACTCTTCTTTTAAATTTTACATTTTCAATTTTCAATTATAGCGCAAGCGTCATCTCAAAGTCTTCCATCAAATACCCGTTTCCGATATCAATATTAACCTCATTCGTAATGCGGAATCCTTGTCTTTCGTAGAACGTTGTGGCGTTGTTATAACGGTTGACATTCAGCAATAAAGCGGTACTTCCTGCAGTTTGGGCTTCTGAAATCACTTTTTCCAATAGCTGTTTTCCGATTTGTTTGCCTTGGGCTTGAGGAAGCACGTAAATCTTGTGCAGTTTCGTTGCTTTTAAACCATTGTATTGGTGCTCGATTCCAGCAAAACCAAGTGTTTTTCCGTCTTCTTGATATAACCAAAATGATTGATTCGGGTGGTTGATACTAGCGGACAAAGCTTCAGTACTATACATCCAATTCAACATATAATCGATCTGGGCGGGAGTGAGAATTTCCTTGAACGTATCCGGCCATGTTTGGTGAGCTACTTGCTGAATAGCGGGGATATCTGTCAATAATGCGCGAACAATCATAGAATCAGTTGTCTTTTCCAAACGAATACATATCGTTGTGATTAAACTCGATTTGATCTTTTATTTTCTTGATGGTTCGGGTGAGCAAAAAGATCGTAGGATCGGCATGTTCTTTTAACCACCCAAAACTGCTCATTTCTCCCTCAACACCATTTGCAACATGATAAAGCAACGTGAAATTGTGCACTTCCAACCAGTGTAAAGCCGATTCATTTCCTTCAGCGGCATTCACCATCGCCATTAAGTGCGGATAACCGTTTTGCATGAGCCAATCACGGGCCTGTTGTTTTAAAAGAAGTGCATTGGTGGTATGAAACAATTCTTCATAACCGTTTTCAAGCAAATACAAACTGATTTCGCTATTGCCTTCCAATGCTTTACACCACGCCAAAATGATCTTGGGTGGATAATCTAATTGTGCATGGGTGATATTGGCCTTTTTCACTACCGCAACTTGATTTTGCTCGGAGTCTTTCCCAAAAATGCGTTTGATCCAGCTCATAATCTACTTGAAAAATAAATAGGCAATTAAAACGGCTGCTACAGCGCCAACCAGATCACAAAACAGTCCGGCGGAAGCAGCATAACGTGTTTTTTTAATATTCACCGATCCAAAATATACCGAGAGAACATAAAAGGTTGTTTCGGTACTTCCTTGAAACGTAGCGGATAAGTTACTCACAAATGAATCCGGACCGAAATCATTCATGTTTTGGATCATTAAACCACGTGCTCCCGAACCCGAAAACGGTTTCATTAACATGACCGGAAGCGCATCTACAAATTCTACTGTTTTAACACCGAACCAAAAAAGACACTCTTTAAGTGCAATCATCAAATCGTCTAGTGCACCACAGTTCTTGAATAAACTGATTGCCGAAAGCATTGCTACCAAAAAAGGCATAATGGTCAAGGCAGTTTTAAAACCGTCTTTTGCTCCTTCCACAAAGGAATCGAATGCCTGAACTCGTTTGACTACAGCCATTGTTATAAAAAAGGCAATGAATCCGAAAATGATGGTGTTACTTAGGATTCTACTCATGATTTGAACTTGATCAGGGTACCAAACCAAGTAGACTAACAATCCGACAATCAACGCTGTTAAACCACCGATATAGCCTAAAACAGTTTTATTGAATAAATTGATCTTTTGGCGAATGGCAACAAAAATCAACCCGCCGAGTGTTGCGAAATAAGTAGTAAGTAGAATAGGAATAAAAACCGAAGTGGGATCTGTCGAATGATTTGCCATTCGGGTAGTGATGATGGATACAGGGATAATGGTTAATCCCGATGCATTCAACACTAAAAACATGATCTGCGCATTCGATGCTTTTTCTTTATCGGGATTCAATTCTTGTAATTGCCCCATGGCGCGCAGACCTGCTGGAGTAGCAGCATTGTCAAGCCCTAACATGTTTGCTGAAAAATTCAACATGATCGATCCCATGGCCGGGTGATCTTTCGGTATTTCCGGAAAGAGTTTTGAAAATAACGGATTCACCAAACGTGACATAATTCTCACAGCACCGCTATCTTCACCTATTTTCATGATTCCCATCCACAAACATAGTCCGCCGGTTAGCCCCAAGGCAATAGTGAAAGCAACTTCAGCAGTTTCAAACATGCCATCCATCATGTGCTTCAAAATCCATGTATCTTGCCAAATAAAGAATTTACAGAAGCCCATAATCAAGGCTACGACAATCATTCCTATCCAAACTCTGTTTAATACCATATTACGAAAATGCTGATTTATTCGATAGAAGAACGCTCGTACCGCTCACAAATATGAACAAAGTTTTCAAGAATGATAGCTCCATGCATTCCTGATACTTCCGGATGAAACTGAACGCCATAGAGTGGGAGCGTGCTGTGCATCATGGCTTCGTTGACGCAACTGTCTGAAACGCCTACGTGAACAAAACCTGCAGGAATGGAAATGGCTTCACAATGGTCTTCCATGAGTTCAATTTCGGTGGGTAGTTTGTCAAATAACGGACAATCAACCAAAATCTCTACTGTTTGCCAATCGCGGTCGTCGCGCTGACGGTTGGCCAAAGCGCCGAAAGTCATACCCATGATTTGGTGTCCGAAGCAAATGCCCAATACCGGAATGGAAGTGTTTTTTAGCCAAGTGAATAATTCCAAATAGGGTTCGGGATCTTTTTCGGTAATCAGAATTGGTGCTCCGGAAATGACCACTCCAATAAAGTCCGATAAATCGGTTTCCGGGTTTAAGTCAAACATCGAAATCACCTTGGTATCAATGTGTTCGTAGAGGATCGACTCAATAAGTGGGGTTTTCTGACTTCCACAGTCGATCACTGCTATCATAACTCAATCTGTCCGATTCCTTGTCTTACAATTTCTGCCGTTCCGCTGGTGCAATCTACAATGGTAGAAGCTTCCAAATGACCCAATCCGCCATCGATGATAAAAGCAAATTCGTCATCGAAACGTTCGTAGATAACGGAAGGATCCACAAAGTAATCGGCAATTTCGTCTTCTTCGTTGTGCAATGAGGTTGTCGCCATCGGATTTCCCAAAGCTTCCACTATGGCAAGCGTGATTTTATTGTCCGGAATACGAATCCCGATTTCCTTTTTACTGGCGTCAAACAATTTGGAAACTTCGTTGGTTGCTTGTAAAATAAAGGTAAACGGACCGGGAAGTGATTGTTTTAATAAACGGAAGATCCCGCGATCAACTTGTTTTACATATTCTGATAGCTGACTGATGTCTGAGCAAATAATGGAAAAATTAGCTTTTTGAATCTTCACACCTTTCCATTTTGCCAACGCAGCCAATGCCTTTTTATTGGTTACATCGCAACCAACCGCATATACGGTATCCGTAGGAAAGATGATGAGTTCTCCTTTGCGCAACGCCTCAACTATTTGCGAGATGAGCCGCTGATCCATATTCGATGGATTGATTTCTATGAACATAGCACAAAGATAACATTTTGAGTTTTTGAGTTCTCACAATAAATCCTCAACTCAGAAACTCAAAAACTGAAAACTCAATCCATCGGCTTAAGATTTCCACATAACCGGTGTGTCTTCTATCAATTGTTTAAATTCATTCACCGATAGGGTGTCTTTTATTTGTCCATCTATAAAATCAGAAAGTTGATCGTCGTGTATGAGCATCAAATGATCATTCTTGTAGAAGCGATCCACCGGAATTTCATCGTAAGGTTCAAAATATCCCTCTTCAGAAAGTTGTAAGAGACCATTGTCATAACAGCAAGCCCACACTTCTTCATTGATCGAAACAACATCTATGACCGGTGTGAATTCATTAAATGGAATTCCCCAGTGTTTTTCGGATGCGCCACCTGAAATCATTCCGTCATAACCGCATGCATAAATATGGTCTTCATCGGCTACAAAAACATTCATTAAATCATCGTACACAGAAGAATCGATTTTCTTCCATTTTTTTCCGTTCCAACGCTGAATCATTCCTCGGTCGCCAACAGCCACAAGTAAATCGGGGTGTTGACCATGAATAGCAGCAATGGTGGTGTGTTTTTTAGGTACCGGCCATTCATTCCAGTTGGTTCCATCCCAACAAACCAGCTTTTGCTCTTTTTTATTCGGTACATTTCCCCAAGCGAAAACCTGTTGGTCATTTAAACCCCAAATTCCTGTAACGGAAAAAGATAAATCGTAGCAATCCCAATTTGGGTATTTCGGATCAAGTGACTTGTTAATGTGAATATGGCTACCTTTTTTAGTTGGCGTTGAAAAAAAGAGAGAACCAAGCGGCGATTTCCAAAGACCTGAAATTCGACCCTGATATCCTTTAATCAGTGTGATTTCACCGTCAGAAACGTGCCCAATCCAAGATTCCAAAGCTTCATCATCCCAATTGTTCGCAACCCAGCGGTGAGCTAAGAAATAGCAATTCTTTACCGATTTTCCCTGAGCAGCCCTAAATCCGTAAGCAAGATTTTTCATGATTCCATTTATGTGATATAAACGTAGTTACAATGCATCAATGGAGAATTGCAATTTTCACCCTTACTAGTCAAATACACATGTTTATGTGGTGAATGTTAATCGATCCGCTTGAAGCAATGAATGGTAGAAACAACGTCTTAAAGTTCTCTTGAAAGATTCAATCGTTTCCACCGTAAAACGCAAACAAATAACCGTTTTGAGATTTACCAATGGCAGTTTCGCGATTGCCCGAAGTGGTTTTGCCGGGAAAAGATCTCCAAATTGAAAACGGAACACCGTCAATAGTTTCAAATGCTTGCACCTTTTCATCACTTTCGGAAGATAAAGCCCCCGTTTGATTGACGCCCGCATTTTTTGTAGAATCGGTTAATACCTGAATGAAATCACTTTTACTGAAATCAGCTTGGTCTAAGTTAAAAGCATTGATAAATATTGTATGATCAGTTGAAAGTTGAGGCAAATAAACGACAATCACTTGAATATCATGATCGCCAACCGGTATGTTTTGGGCAGAAGCTTGAAAACTGAGCAAGCTTCCATAATCGGTTCCGCAGGCTGCTAAAAAAGCAAACGAAAGTTCCTTCCCTTCAAATTCAAGTGTCGGTAAGATCTCAACAAGATAATCGTCATCAGCTGAGAGTGTTTTGGTGATAGAAGGTAATACGGATGGATGAGCCGCGCCTTGTCGACCGGATGTATTGTAAAGAATATAGTTGACCGTTAGACTAGCCATTGTTTCAGTGTTTATTCGTGCTTACTCTGTTACGGATTTTCAGCTCCTTCCGAATAGTGTTGGTCCATACAATTTCCAGTGCGCATACGATCACGCACGTATATACGATGAAACAACCTGTTTGTATTGCTCATTCAGTTAAATAGTGATCTGTTTCCGGCAAAATGCATTCTACCGTGTTTGTTAAATATAAGTAAAAAAGAGAAATTGACCATCTAATTCAGCTTAAATTAGTCAACAAATGAGCGCTTTTACACTTTCATTTCGTAAAAGGAGGGTTGGGGTGATTGGAATTTTCGAAGGCATTTTTTTGGGAGTAAAATCCGACATTATTACAAAATTTTAATCTCCGTTCTTCGATTTTCCTGATGCTCTTCTTCCGAACATTGCACGCCGTCTTTACAACGATTCAACAATTGTGTTTCGCCATATCCTTTTGCCACAATACTTGTTTTTGGGACACCTTTTTTGATCAGGTAATCCACACAGCTTTGTGCTCGCGCTTGCGAAAGTTTTTGATTGTAAGCAGCATTCCCGCGCGCATCGGTATGCGAAGAAAGTTCTATTTTCAGCTTGTTTTCCGTAATGAAAGCCACCAATTTATCCAACGCTGCCATACTTTCAGGACGCAAGGTCGATTTGTTGTAATCGTAAAAGATATTCTCTAACTTGAATTTATCTCCTTTTTTGATGGTCGGCAATTGCAACAATAATTCAATCACTTTGTCGCTTTCATTGTCGGTTTTAAAAGTAGTTTGATCATCTACATAACCGCGCTTGGAAGCGTGCGCCAAGTAATCGGCATAACGATCTACCTGCAAGGTTACCAAACCTTCTTTATCGGTCATCAAAACGGTGTCAATTCCCGTCAAAGCAGTTGTAACCGTGGTTTTAGCATACGGAATCGGATTTTTTGTACCACGTTCCACCACTTTTAAGGTCACGAAAATGGTCAACGGTTTTAGCACCAATTCGCCCTGAATAGTAGTATCGCGAACAATTCCCATAGTAGAAACAGATAGGGGAGATTCTAATGCAAAGTATTCCTTTTCAGAGGTAAATCGATAGTCGTGATTCATGTACAATTGCGTGCTGAACTGCCCTAAACTATCGGTAAAAAGTGTGTCTGTGACAGCTGTTGTTTGATCTTCAAATACGACCCATTGATTGGGCACGGGTTCTTTTTCAGCATATCGTTCAACCACGGTTCCTTCAAAGTAGATGGTTGGATCTTTGCGTTGCCAAGAATAAATACGATCTACAAAATCACCGCGATTCGAGGAGAAAAAACCGCCTTTTTCGTCTTTATTGGCTACAATTCCAAAATCATCATACGATGTATTGATTGGAAAGCCCATGTTCAATACCGTTCCGCTGAGTGAGGCCGGGATGGTGAAAATGTCCAATCCACCGATTCCGAAATGACCTTTGGATGAAAAATAGAGCGTATTCTCACTAATGGCTGGGAATAACTCATCTTGATCGGTATTTACCGTCGGACCTAAATTCACGGGTGCGGACCAACTTCCGCCGGAATAATCGGAAAAGTACAAATCGGCTCCACCGAAACCGCCTTCTTGGTCACTGGCAAAATAAATGCGGTTAACATCGGTTGAAAAGCAGGCGTGTCCCACATTGTAAGCCGGATTGTTGAATGCAAACGGCTTTAATTCTCTCCATTCGCCGTTGATGCGATCCGAAAAATAGATCGCTAAAACCACCACATCCTGATCGTTGTGTTTGCCGAGTGTGTTTTTGGTAATCACCATGCGGTTGCCATCCGGACTAAACGAAACAGGACCATCGTGCGCACGCGAGAAAAAAGCATCTTTCAGCACTTTTCCTTTCATGAGTGTGCTGTCGAGGTCGTAGGTAGCATGTAACATGTTGATGAAATAGGCATTATCCCAACCGTAACGACCATTTAGAAAACCTGCGTTTTTCGATTTCGACATGTACAAGATACCGTTTTCATAAAACGTAGGGCAGAAGTCACCCAATCCCGAATTGATCGACAACGCTTCGATGGAATAAATCGCCGAATCGGTCATCAAATGCCCGAAGTCATGGTTGCGATCTTTCAGCAAGGTCACAAAATTGTTTTGCGGATACACCTTAATAGCATCTGCCAATAATTCATCCGCTACTTCGTATTTCCCGATGGTACGCAGTAAATCGATGTATTCAACGTAATCGTTTTCGGTGAGTCGATTGGTTTCGTGAAGTTTACTGTAGTAAAACCGCGCACGGTTGTATTGGAAGATTTGTTTGTTCGAAAAAGCGGCTCTGCGCACATTTTCCCAATCAACAGTTCCTTTTCCCTGAATGGTTTTCTTAGCCAATTCGGCATAAATAGGAGCGCACGAGAAATATTCCAAACGATTGTAATGCTCGTTGGCTTTGCGCAGTTTTGCCTGCCCGAAACCGGAAAACGGAACAATGGAAACAACTAAAAGCAACAAAAGGAGAAGTGTCTTCATCAAAAATAGCGTGGTGAGTTGTAGATAAGTTGTTTGAACGAGAAATCGTAGGTCAGTAAAATTTCATGCGAACCTTGCTGATAGCGCATCAATCCGTTGATCGGGAAGTCATATCCGTAACCGACTTGGAATGATTTCTTGATTTTGAAAATCAGGTTTACGCCCATCGATTCGTTGAAGCGATACATCACGCCGGCCCATAATTTATCATAGAACAAGAAATTCATGTTGAAATCCATGGTCAATGGGGCGTTGGGCGTGTACTTGATCATCGTCGAAGGTTTCCAATCTACCACACTGTTGAGTGGAATGACAGTTCCGGCGGTAAAGAAATAATGGCGCTGATTCAATCCGGTTACCAATTGCGAAGCATCTTTGATTTTCGCTTCGAGAATACGCGGAGTAGATAAACCAATGTAATGTCGATCACCGTAGTAATAAATTCCGGCACCCAAATTGGGCTTTGTACTCGAAAAGCGCTGACCGTAATACGGATCGTTGGGATCGGTGACGTTCAAATCCGAAAAATCAAACGACATAAAATCGGCCCCGCCAGATAAGCCAACCGCCAATCGGTGATTCTTTTTATTTAAACGAATGTTGGCGCTTACATCGACATAAGCGGAAGTTCTGTTGCGGCTTCCGATGCGGTCATTCACCAAATGCGCGCCAATTCCCATGTTGTTTCCCAACATAGGACTGTGTACCGAAAACCATTGCGATTGTGGTGCGCCACTAAAACTGACCCATTGAAAACGCGCCAGTGAAACAAAACTGATGCTTTGTCTACTTCCTGCATAGGCCGGATTGTAATACAGCGGATTTTGGTTGTAAAGCGACAATTGTTCGTCTTGCTGTGCAGAAACAAACCAGGTAGAGCAGAGCATGCTGCCCGAAACTATCAATAAACGAATCGTTTGCATCATCTGTTTAGTATTGAAGTTCAATGTAACCCTTGTATTCATTGTTTTCAGAATCGTTGAGGCGAATGAGGTAAAAATACGTGCCAAAAGGAACTCTTCCGTCGCCACCGTCAATCGACAAACCTTTGTTGGTTTCACCTTTCCAAGGCTGAGAATACGGTGAAACTTCATAAATCAGGTTCCCCCAACGGTTGAATAATTGAACTGAAGCATTCGGGTAATTGTCCAATCCTTCAATTTCCCACGAATCGTTGTGACCGTCACTGTCAGGCGTTACCAATTCAGGAATTTTCAAACAGTCGGGTGAAATAACAATGGTAACTGTAACCGTATCCGTAAATGTACATCCGAGTGAATCGGTAATAGTTACGGAATAATCTCCTGTTAAATTCGATTGAACATTCGGTATTGTTACTGTTGGCTGACTTGAGGTATAATTATTCGGTCCTGTCCAGCTATAAGTTGATCCGTTAGTGGCTTCCAATACCAGCGTTTCACCCGGGCATGGCGTGTCATCACCAGAAATACCCGGATTATTGCTTGGTTGGTAACTCACGTTCACTGAATCGGAAGCACTGCAATTATTGGCGTCAGTTATAGTAACGATGTACAAACCGTTTGTTAATGCATTCACAGGTGTAATCAACGGATTTTGTTGGGTTGATGTAAATCCGTTTGGTCCCGACCAACTAATGGAAGTAGCACCGTTGCAGGATAATTGCGCAGTGGCTCCTTCGCAGTAAACACCGGAAATACTCACGTCACTGGTAGCATTGGCAACAGGCGATGGAGTTACCATTACTAAGATCGAATCGACACTTGAACAACCGTTACTTCCGATCACGGTGTAATAACCTTCCTGAGTTTCATCTAGTGCCAGAATGTTGATGGTTGAACCGTTTGCGGTAAACCCTCCGGGACCTGACCACGAATAGCTGTTTCCACCGCTTGCTGTCAAGGTGATTGTTTCGTTGATACAGGCTGAAGAATCATTACCTAAAGCGGCAATATCGATGATTGGAAGTGGGGTGATACCAACAGCTTGACAAGCCGGACTACTCGGACAGCCGTTTACTGTTGCCGTAACACAGTAATTTCCTTGATTGCTGTTATCAATCGGATCAATGGAAATAGTAATTCCGGATGAAGTGAAACCACTTGGTCCAGACCAATTATAAGTTGCTCCGGCTATTGTGCTGGCGGTTGCTGTAAACGAACCACCCAAACACGGATTGGCATTGTCAATGGTAATAGTTGGCGCGGTTGGAGTAGGGAAGTTGCTCACCGTATACGGACCAAAAACGGCTGAACAACCATTGATATCAGTAATCGTAACGGAGTAATCTCCTGCTGGAACATTCGTTAAATCGGAGGAAACACTAACAGCATTTCCTGAAGCATCCGTCCATAAATAACCGAAACTGCCATTTCCACTTGCCACCAAACCTACAATAGATCCTGTTGGCTGATCACAATTGCTTTGACCGGTTGTTGGAATAGTTGTTAAAACAGCCGGATTGTTAATGGTTACCGTAATCTGATCACTATTGTCACAACCGTTTTCTGTTCCGGTAACCGTATAAATGGTCTGAACGGTTGGTTGCACAGTAATGGAAGTGGATGTTTCAGTAGTGCTCCACACATACGAAGTAGCTCCGGAAGCGGTTAATGTCACACTGTCGTTGATACAAATAGCGGTTGACGCACCGTTAACAATACTAACTACCGGAAGTGGAGTGATTACTACCGCTGTTGTTCCTAACGCGCTGGTACAACCATTTACGGTTACGGAAACAGTATAATTCCCCGCATCTGCTATGTTTACCGGAGTAATAGTTGGATTTTGAGAAGATGAAGTATATCCGTTTGGACCCGCCCAATCATAGGTGGCATTGGCAATAGTTGGTGTTGTTAAATTCAAAGTTCCACCATCACAAACAATCGGATTGCTGCTAGCACTTGGAGTTGCTGGAGTCGCTACAATGGTTACAGGTGTAGAAGCGGAAGCGCTCGGACAAGAACCGTTGGCGGCTATGAAATTCATAACGCTGTATACTCCGGGAGTTGAAGCTGAAAGATCAATGATTCCGGTACCTGAATTCACTGCCAAACCTGCTCCTGAAGAAAAAACGCCACCACTTGCTCCTAAACCGAAAATAGGTGAAGGATCCGTGTTATTTTGACAGTAGGTAGGTTGTGTATAGCTGAAATTGGCGCTCGGTGAACTCGAAATGGCGATGGTGACAACATCCGAAACAAACGAACACGGTCCTGCCGGATCGTTAGTCGTTAAGGTCAAAACCACAGAACCTGCTGAAATATCACCCGCACTTGGCGTGTAGGTAGCATTCAGCAAGGCAGTGTTGTTAAAGGATCCCGTACCGCCCGACCATGTTGCCGAGCCTGCCGCTCCACCAATTGTTCCTGCTAGAGAAACCGGAGCACCGTTGCACGAAGCAAGATTGGTTCCGGCGTCAACTTGCGCTGGGGCATTAATGGTTACAACTACAGAGCCGACAGCACTTGTACAGCCATTAACCGTTGTTGTTAAGGAATAAGTGCCATTTGTTGCAGGTCCTGCACTTGGAATAGAAGGATTCAAAAGAGCGCTCGAGAAACTGTTCGGACCGGTCCACGCATAGGTTGCGCCACCAACTGCAGGAACAGATAAATTGATTGTGCTTCCTTCGCACAAAGGTGAATTGGAAGTAGGCACAGGTGTTGCAGGAGTGGAATTCACGGTTACAACCGTTGTTCCGGCAGCACTGTTACAGCCATTCACCGTAGCAACAACCGAATAGGTTCCGCCATTGATAAGAGCTGCATTAGAAACACTCGCATTTTGCGTGTTTGCATTAAATGAATTCGGTCCTGACCAGGTGTAAGTTGCACCTACAACCGTTGTCGCGGAAAGGTTTATGGCATTTCCTGTACACACCGGAGAGTTACTAGAAGCAATGGGTGCGCTTGGAGTTGAATTAACCACTACCACTGTTGAGGCTTGCGCGCTCGTACATCCGTTTACGGTTGCAGTGACGAAATAGGTTCCGGCGTAGCCCGCAATGGCATTGAGTCGCGAAGGATTTTGACTACTGGAAGAATAAGCTGAAGGACCTGTCCAAGTGTAGGTCGCGTTGACAATGTTACTTGCTGTAAGATCGATGGATTGTCCCGGACAAACAGGTGAATTACTTCCCGCAACCGGAGCAGAAGGAATGGCATTCACTGTTACGGTTGTTGTAGCCGCCGGACTGGTACATCCGTTTACCGTTACAGTTACCGAGTACACACCTGCATTGACAGAGCTTACATTCGAGATGGAAGGATTTTGCAATGAGCTGGTAAATCCATTAGGACCGGTCCACGAATACGTAGCTCCGGCAACGGTTGAAGCGGTCAAATTAAGCGTTTGACCGTTACACACACTGAGTGTGGACGAAACCGTTGGAGCAGCAGGGATCGGATTTACTGTTACTGTAGTGGAAAGCGTTTGTTTATACCCGCACAATCCGGTAACTTCTACTGAATAACTTTGCGTGGTTGGTGGCGTCACACTTACTGATTGGGTGATGGCGCCATTGTGCTGCCAGTCGTATGAAGTAGCTCCTGATGGCGCAGTCAATGTAACGCTTTGTCCCGAACAGATTGGTCCAACAGGCGTGATATTTGGGAATAAAACCCCTGATTGTGCTGTAATGGTATAGTTGCAAATATCTCCGGCAAAACCGTCGACCATGAGGTAATAATCACTCCCAACGGTTAAGTTATTAGCTGTGATGGTGAAACCTGTTGAGTTTTCTTTGAAATCGGAGACAGGCGTGAAGTTGCAACATCCTCCGGTACTGGAGAAAATTTGCATTTGAACACCGCCACTTGGGTAATTCCCCACCCAGCAATCAAAAATACTCACGCTCAAAACCGCTGTAGTAGCAGAAGCTGTAAAGCGTATCCATGAATTGTTATTGATATTGACATCAAAAGCCGGAGAGCCTGATCCCCAAGCACCTCCTTGACCGAAGATTCCTCCGGTGTTGGTGCCGTTTGGTTGATCTACACCAGCGTTGGTTTCATTGTTTCCGAACATGTTACACGGTCGGTCGGGGGTATATGCAGCACTAGTAGAGGCACTGTATCCGTTGATGTCACAGATGTAAAGCGAATTGGCGCAATTGTCGTTGGTAGCGGTGCTTACACAAAAGCCGAAAGTTCCGGAAGATGATCCGAAACCGAAATAACGTAAGTAAACGGTCGCTCCCGGAGTAAGTCCTGTTGCACTGATCAGCGGTAAACCGTCATTTGCAGCTCCCGGATAACTAGGCGTATCGTCTGAACACTGAACCTGAGTTAGTGTGGAACAATTCACTCCCGAATACAACACCATCACACCATCACTGATCCGACCGGCGCCCATATTGGGTTTTGAGGTGATGTAGACATTTCCGGAAGAGGGAACCACCATCGAAAACCACACATCGAGCGTACTTCCGCTAAAACCACCGATCATAGCGCCTGATCCGCCAATGCATCCCGAAGGAGCTCCGGGAGTAGGAGTATTGGTCGCACCGACAGTCGTAAATTCCAAATAATTGCAATTGGACGTAATAGCGGGTAAAGCTAAGGCCGAACAAGGATTGTCGTTGGTTGGTACTGCAGTTGCCGGACCTGTAACACAAATCGAAAAACTACCCGAGCTTCCGGCGTAATAATCGTAAACGCGGATGTAATAGGTTTGACCTGCTGTGAGTCCTATAATCTGAGCCGTTTCCGGATCATCCATAAACGTAAGATCCACACACGACTCACTGGTCAATGCCGCACACGATCCGCTAAACACCTGAAATACGAAATCCAAATTGGCAACAGTTGGTGTAACCGTAACTGTTTGTTGGGCATTGGTGGCTACAAATGAATACCACACGTCATCATCGGCATTTCCTGAACAACCGGCCAAACTTTGCGTAGCACCTTCAGTAGTTCCAGCAGTTGGACTACAAACAGTATTTACAGTTAACGGAGTGGCTGTTGCGCATTCGTTATTTGATGGAGCCGGAGCCGCAATGGTGCAGCAAATGGTAAACGTTCCAGTTCCTGAACCGGCGGCATAATGGTAAATGCGAACACGGTAAACATTCCCGATGGTTAATGCGGTAAGGTTCACAATCTCAGGATCACCACTAAAACCAAGGTCGCGACATACCAACGAAGTTAATGCAGCACACGTCCCAGAAAATACTTGTACCACAGGATCCATTCCTGCCGACGGAGTTACTGTAATTTTATGATTTGCAGATGTCGCCGTGAATTGATACCACACATCATCGTCTGCAGTACCCGAACACCCCGGGATGGATTGTGTTGCAGAAGCGGTTGTTCCGGCAGTGGGCGAAGAACAGTTGGCTGTTACAGGCAATGTGGTGGCTGTGGAACAATCATTCGATTGCGCAAAAAGAGCAGCAGGAACAAATAAACAACCGAGGAGTAGTTTAGAAAAAGTAGCTATTCGCATAATCAGTGTTTTGCACGTTCTACAAACGTATCAGGTAGTAAGTCGTAGCTCAATAACAGTTGCTTTACATCCAAAATAGAGTAGGGAGCTTCTTCTTCCGTTTTAGCCGATTGAACAGGGATTGTAAACAAGAGTTCCCCTTTTTGACTGTCATTTTTATAACGCAATTTCACGTCGGTATAAAAGTGAAAATCTTCCATTCGTTTTATGAACTCAGCTTGCGCCGATTCTGAAAAATTTCCGGAAAAATGATACGAGTAATCTTGAGCAGAAACAGAGAGCCCCATAGAAAGCATCCAAAGCAGTAGTAGTTTTCGCATAGAAAGTTTGTTAAAGGTCCACGAAGTTACTAAAAAGGAAGTCAAAACAAGATTTTTTAACGATGAAATTTGTGCTAAAACAGTGGTTTTCATAGGTTTTTATGGTATTGAACTTACTATATCGTTTTAGAACATCGCTTTCAGTTCGATGAATCTTGAAATGAAATTTTGACAGATATCCCGATCCTAGTTTTGTGTTCACTATTTTTGCTCGCGAACAATTTTTCGATTCAATTGTTGACTCACTAGTTGAAAGTAAACCTATGTTTAAAAAACAGTTGATTTTTGTACTATTTTTCGTTGCTTTTGCATCGCATGCATCCATCGATAAAGCGCATTATTTCGGTGTGTTCAGTGGTAATTCATCGGATAAAATCAAATCGGAGCGTCAGCGTCTGGAAAAACTGACATCTACTTCCGAAACGCGGGCTTATTTAGGAGCTATGATCATGAAAGAAGCGCAGTATTTGTCTTCCGCGAAAGAAAAGTTGACGCATTTCAATAAAGGGAAAGCAATGCTGGAGGCAGAAATAAAAGCCAATAAAAGTGCGGTGGATTACCGTTTCTTGCGTTTGATGATTCAGGAGAACTGCCCGAAAATACTCAACTATCATGGTCAGGTGAAAGAAGATGCAGACCTGATTATCAAGGATTACAGCAAACAAAACGCCGCCCTCAAATCGGTTATTCTTTCGTATTCAAAATCTTCTTCCGCATTACCTACTTCTAAACTGACAACCTAAAAAATGTCTACCATTATCGAAATCAATCGTCTTTCTATTCAATTCAAAGGTTCGGAACAAAAAAACCTCGATGAACTTTCATTTGAGGTATTGAAAGGAGAGAAATTCGGTGTTTTCGGTCCGAATGGTGCTGGTAAAACAACACTGATTTCTATTCTGTGCGGTTTAGTAGTGCCCGACTCCGGAAGCGTGACTTACTCCATTTATCAGACTCAGGAAAAAGTAAATCAAGTGCTCGGTGAAATCGGATATGTGCCGCAGGAATATGCTTTTTATCCGGAACTTTCACCGGTGCAAAATCTCGAGTATTTCGGAGCGCTTTACAAAATCCCGAAAATTGAACGCAAAGAACGAATTGCTGAACTGCTGAAAGTATTGGGTTTACAATCTGTGGCCAATAAGAAAATCAACACTTTTTCAGGCGGAATGAAGCGTCGGGTAAACCTAGCAATCGGCATTATCAACAATCCAAAAATTCTGTTCTTGGACGAACCGACCGTTGGTGTGGATGTGCAAAGTAAAATGGCGATTATGCATTACCTGGAAGGTCTCAATAAACAAGGTACCACCATCATTTATACATCGCACCATTTAAAAGAAGCAGAAGAATTTTGTGACCGGATTTTATTGATGGATCACGGTAAAATGATTGCCTTGGATCGTTTACAATCACTATTAATTGAACACAACGAGGTGGATTTAGAGAGCTTTTTTATTAAACTTACGGGTTCGGAATACCGCGATTAATGAATAAACTCTTAGCGACGCTAAAAAAAGAAGCACTTGTAGTATTGCATGATAAAGTAGGGTTACTGCTCATGTATGTCATGCCGATTGTGCTGGTTTTTATCATTACGTTGGTCAACGATAGCTCGTTTCGCATGGTTTCAGGAAATGAAATCAGCATTTTGGTGGTGAATGACGATCAAGGCGACTGCGGAGATTCGTTGATTGCCTTATTAAAAAATTCTGGTTCCTTTAAGTTAACTGTCGCAACAAAAATGTCGTCAGCCGAAATGCAGCAGTCTTTGTTGGATGATAATCGCTTGCTGGCTATTCGAATTCCTCGGAATTTCTCTCTTCAATTAAACAGAAAAGCAAGCGGAGTTACCGATTTGATGCTGAAAGAGTTCGGTGTAAAAGATAGTATTGTCGAACAACCGAAAACAGTTGCTCAATCGCTTGTTTTATATTACGACCCGGTACTGCAAGAGAATTACCGCTTCTCGATTAGCAACAGCATTTACAGCTATTTGGGCGCGTTGGAAAACGGCATGATCATGCAGAATCTCTATGCTGAAATGGGCTACGAAAATGTTCCTGAAGAGATTCGGACTAAGTTATCGTCGGAGCGTGTAATGATATCGGAAGTGGCTGCAAGTAGTTCGGGTAAAAGCCCCATTCCGAATGCAACCCAACACAACGTGCCGGCATGGTCTATTTTCGCGATGTTTTTCATGGTGGTTTCGTTGGGTGGAAACATTGTAAAAGAACGGTTGAACGGCACATTTGTACGTTTACGAACCATTCCTTCGTCGTTTTCACTGGTGTTATACAGCAAAATGTTGGTTTACCTCTTAGTGGCTATGTCGCAGCTAGTAACCATCGGATTGATAGGTATGTTTATCTTTCCATTAATTGACCTCCCGAAACTGGAGTTACCGAGCAATGTTGGAGCTATCTTGGTTGTTGCGCTGTTATCCGGAATGGCGGCAGTAAGTTATGCTGTAACTATCGGGGTATTTTCCAAAACACAGGAACAAGCCAATGGATTCGGTGCTATTTCCATCATCATTTTTGCTGCCATCGGGGGAATTTGGGTGCCTTCGTTTGCTATGCCGGCCTATTTGCAATCGATCGGACAAGTTTCACCACTACATTGGTGCCTCAACGGATTCTACGTCTTGTTCTTGAAAGGCGGTGCTTGGAAGGAACTGCAATCAACCCTTATTTTCCTCGGATTATTTATTGCCGGTTGCCAGTTGCTGGTGTACTTGAAGCTGAAGGCGCAACGGTATTGGTAGGGGAAAGATTTTTACCACAAAGACACAAAGCTTTTTTTGAAGGATAGACGTGTTAAGGACACAAAGAGGTTATACCTAAATCCCTTTGTGGTCTTTTGGCACGTCAAACTTGTCCGTTTTCTTTGTGTCTTTGTGTCTTTGTGGTAAACAAAAAAATTACTTAATCAACAATAACAACAAAGCTCCTGCAGCTTCGCAATCACCTTCTACTTTACCAACGATTGTTACGTTTAAGCCATAGCTATCAGTAGAATAAACCGTTCCTTTTTCCACTTTGCCTACTTTCACCGCATTGGTACCGAAACGATCGGTTGAATACACCACGCCG
>Ga0302293_10000540_pt1 | contig 20240 bp, 16 predicted proteins | sample III_Fen_N2_2_FD_198758 | JGI IMG/M metagenome (GOLD analysis project Ga0302293, IMG submission 198758) | Peat permafrost microbial communities from Stordalen Mire near Abisko, Sweden - III_Fen_N2_2 | ecosystem: Environmental > Terrestrial > Soil > Wetlands > Permafrost | place: Sweden: Abisko...
TAACCTTCTTCGAGAATGGTGCGCCTTCCTATTATTATGATTATTCCGAAGAGGAACGACTGCTTCCCTACAGGTTCTCAGACACTGTGGCGTTGCATCTCGGATCGCGCTTTTTTTACAATCCGAATCTTTCTTATCTAGCCTACGATGAATCGGAAGATAATCAATCAAGGTACGCAAGAATGGCACGAGAAAATCCATATGGAAGGAGCGGCTTCAACATAGAAGATTACAAACAAGGACGTTTCACCAAACTCTATCCAAACGGAAAAATTGCCCGCCGAGGATATCGCATTGATGATAAAAATTGGGGCTACTGGGATTTTTACAATTATGACGGTCAACGATTGTATTCCATTGATTACGGAACGCAAACTGTTGTAATAAATGGCGTGACTTATAGTGAGGCTGAAATCAAAGGGGAATACGCGGAATATGACAGCCTTGGCAACGAAATCTGTAAAGGCTTCCTGATTGAAGAATTGGAAAAATACGATTGCGCCCACTCTGATTATTACGCCATTCGCCAGTTTGTGATTACAGAAGACAAAAAGGATTCGTACGAGCGCACCAATGGTCCGATGAGGTATTACTTCGACAACGGAATGCTGATGAGTGAAGGAACACTCAAAAACGGCATGCCCGACGGTGTTTGGAAATTTTACACGCCCGACGGTAAATTGACCCGAATCGGGAAGTACGTCAACGGTAAAAAAGAAGGACGTTGGCTCAAAGGCGATTTGGGTGATAAAAAATACATCGGAGAGATTTGTTTGAATCCGGATGACCCTTTGCTCGACTTTCATATTGCCGAATTGGAACGCTTACGCGATGTAGAAATTGTGATTTACAAAAACGGTTTAGCACAAATTCTACAGCAATACGAAGTCACCGATTAATGGACGAACTGTTTAGTAGGATTCCTTGTTTACTTGTAAATGAGTGAATTAGCACATTAGTCTTTGCCGAAAAGTAGTATATTTGACACGTTAAACCAACAACCATGCGTTATTTAATCTTACTACCAATTTTCTTGCTGGTATTGGCAGGTTGCCAAAAATCTGATCGGGAATTGCTCACAGGCAAGTGGACGATCAATGAAATCAAAGCTCATGGAGAAACCATGTTCTCGACCAATAAAACCGAGCAAGGAAAAATAATTGATCGTGTGATCGCTACACAAATGGCGCAATTGCCCCCTGAAGCACAGGATCAGGAAGCGATGATGCGCAAATTGTTTAGTCAGCAAATGGCTACCAGCGCCAAAACCACACTTGAGTTCAAGGAAGACGACACCTTTGTGTCCATTCGCTTTGAAGGAAATCGTGAAGTGAAAACCAACGGAAGAATTACCCTCGACGAAGAGCAAAAAGAAATCAACATGAAAAGCGATTCTGATGAGCATTTCACCTATACCTTAAAAGACGATTTACTGAAACTTTCAGGCGATTCTGACGGAGAGAAAATTGAGTTATCCTTCAAACGAAAATAAAACAAGTGGCTGTTTGTTAGTGAAATCTTTTTGAACAAGCAGTTGATTTACGATCCTTTTAACAAGGAAAACAGTATATTCGCCCAACATTTAAATGAAAATCATGCGTTATATCTTAATTGTAGTTGCTGCGTTGACAGTATTAGCGAGTTGTTCTAAGAGTGATAAAGAATTGTTATCAGGTACTTGGGGAATTCAAGAAATGAAAAAAGACGGCGAAGTGGCAATGTCACTTGATCCGAAAGAACAACAAAAAATCATCGACAAAGCGTGGGCTAAAGACGGCGCAATGATGGAGCAAATGGGTATGGACAAAGCCGCGCTTACTAAAAGCATGGAAGAGCAGTCTAAAAACCTTGCTAAAGTAACGTTTGTATTCGGTGAAAACGGTAAAGTAAAAGTTTCTGCTAACGACGGTAAGTCTAAAGATGTTTTCTCTCCATACAAAATGAACGAAGAGAAAAAAGAAATCACCATCGAAGAAGAAAACAAAGATAAATTGACGTACACGTATACTATTTCTGATGATCAATTGATCTTGAAACAGAAAAAAGACGAATTGATCTTTAAGCGTAAGTCTTAATTCAAGAATCAAAAAGCTTTGAATAACGAATTTAAAGTCTCTCTGTCTTAGGCAGAGGGACTTTTTTTGTTAGTTTTACTTCCATCGTCTTTTCAAGACATATATTTAACTGTAAAAACCATACCAGATGAAAATCACCTTACTTACTTCGTTGCTCTTGCTTTTTACAACCATCGTTAAAGCACAAGTTGTTACTTCCTCGAACGATCGCGCGTTATTGCGAGGTTCATGGGGAATTCATGAGATGAAAAAAGATGGTGAATTAGCCATGTCACTTGACCCAAAAGAACAGCAAATAATCATCGACAACGCATGGGCGAAAGACAGTGTAATGTTACTTGAAATGGGGATGAGTAAAGATATACTCGCAGAAAGTATGAAAGAACAATCTGAAAATTTGGCTAGAGTAACATTTGTTTTCAGTGAAAACGGCAACGTGACAGTTTCTGCTAATGATGGTAAATCTGAAGATGTTCTCTCTCCTTACACAATGAACGAAGAGAAAAAAGAAATCATCATCCAGGAAGAAAACGAAGATCAATTGAAGTATACATACTCCATTACCACGGATCAATTGATTCTGAAACAAGAACAAGAAGGAGATGAATTGATCTTTAAGCGTAAGTCTTAATCAGAGATATTCTGGGCTTAGCTCAGGAAAAGGTCGATCTGCTTCAAGTGGATCGACCTTTTTTTATACACGTTAATCTTGTCTGGGATCAAAACGTGGGACTTTTGTACGCCGGTAGGAACGAACGAAATGTTATTCTGTTTAATCTTCTGTCCCGTAGGGCAATACCATTAAGTTAAGTACGAAATAATGATTAGATCACGCAAACAACCATTTTTCAAAATAGAAGAAGAAAAGCAGGTATAGCTTGCCACAGATTGCGCAGATTTTCACAGATATTGGTCTATACGCTAGCGTATAGACTTCAAATGGAACTACGGATTTCATCTGTGAAAATCTGAGTCATCTGTGGCAAAACAATTATTGAATCGTCAACCGAATTAAATTTCAGCATATATTTCAATTACTTTACTGCAATAGAAGCATGCCCAATTGGGAGTTTATTCCTTAACTTAATGCCATTGCCCTACTGGATGATTGACTAGCGTTGATACTGCAAGTAAATCCCATCTTTAAAAGCGGTCCAAACACATGCACGTTGTCCGCACGATTTCAGCGCACTATTGGTCCATGAATTGCACGTGTAAGTGAGTCCGTAGGAGCGCTTGGCTTCGAAAAAGTAATTGCGGTTGCCGTAATTGTGGGTTAAAATAGGTTGGTACTTGCCATCGCTTTTCGAGAAACTGGTTTTCACAAACACAATAAGTGCCTTGTACTGTTTGGGCGACAGCGATAAACGAATGGTTTGTTTGTCAGTTGTATCCGGTTCTGGTCGTTGTACCAAATGCATGGCCGAACTTCCCAAATGAAAAGCGGCTTTGAGCGCAACACTCAATTTCAGATCACCCCAATCTTTTGTTTCCAGAAAAAAACCTTTATCTCCCCAGCCAATGGCCAAATGGGTGTAAACAGAATCGGTGAGTAAACTGTCATTGAGCCCCAGTTCATGTGGCCAGTTGATGTACTTGTTGGCAAGTGGAACCACCACATCGGTGTGAACACCATTGGAGGTAATGTAAACCGTGGTATGTTCTTCTCCCGATTCATCGGTAGCAAGCGGTCCCACTCCAATCCGTGATAAAATCATCGCGAAACACCAAAACGCCAGCAGAAACCCGAAAAAACATTCAAGAGTAATGCGCACGGTTCGCCAGGTAATGCGGGTGGTTTTTTTCAAGACTTCCATAGGTGCTAAAAATAAAAAAAGGAATTGATTTATGATGAAACGGATGTGCGTAACAATTCGTTACAGGTTTTAGTATTCTTAACACTCATTCGCCTATTTTTGCCAACAATGAAAGGAACCGGATTTTTTCTGTCGTTTTTATTACTGATGCTGGCTTATTTTCCGGGATCAGGAGCGTGTGCTCAAACGTCAACGTCTTTCCTGCAACAAGTTGAAACTGAACCACCGCAAAGCGTACTTCCTTATTGGGAACATTATTCTTCCATTCAAGACATCCGCGCAATCAATACGGCTTTTGTTTCCATTGATAGTAAACTCACCGATCGACGGTTACAAATCATCAACGAGCTGGCCTATGTGAAATGTGTTGTGGAACTTTCGCTGCTCGATAAGTCCTTTGAAATGTTGCGTGATCTCAAAAAAGAGGTCAACAAACAAGATGATTACATCAAAGGATCGTATTACCTCGTGTTTGCACGGTTGCTGTTTCGGGTAGACCGGAAAAAGGAATCTCTTGCGAGCAATGAGAAAGCCATCCGTTACTTGAAAAAAACAAACCACCGAGCCGATTTGAAAAATGCCTACCTCAATCACGGGTATTTTTATTCGGCGATAAATGACTCGTTGGCGCTGGCAAACTATGGTCGTGCTGCCGAATTGGAACGAAAAGGAGTGATGGAATTTTATGTGTTGCTCCGTACCAATCTGGCCTTGCAATCGCTCTTGAAAAACGATACGAAAACAGCATTGATTTACTGTAACGAAGCCCGTGCGTATTTGCGTAATCCGGAAAACAGGAATTACCTGGATGAATTCAGAACGCTCATTATCATGGCTTCGATTTACGAGCTCGATGGAAATCTACCACAGGAAGAACGGTTTTTGGAACAAGCCAAACAATTGTCGTATAAGCATCAAATGATCCTGAATCTGACAAGTATTACTCATTCGCAAAGCTTTAACTACGCGTCGAAAAACGATTACAAAAATGCGTATTTCGCCATGCGCGAAATGGATAGTCTAAAAAGGGTACTGGCAATCAATCAGGTTTCTGAAAACCTTGCGGTCTATGATTTGGAAGATAAAATTGCAGCAGAGAAATTAGCCAAAAAGCGCGTCAACGAGCGGTTGGAAATTAAACGTCAGCAGCAACAAGTATTGGTGATCTTTCTGCTTTTGTTATCTGCTACTTTAGTAGGAATCACATTGCTTTTAGTCAATATCCGAAAGAAAAATCGCGTGTTGTTGGAGCAAAATCTGGCACTTGCCAAAACGGAAGAAGTGCGCGCCAGACCCGAATCAGATGCCAAAGAAAGTAACCTTGATTTGATCATCGAACTGGAAAAACTCATGTTCGATAAAGAGTTGTACCGGCAATCAAATTTGACGGTGGATCGCATAGCCAAGAAATTAAATACCAATCGCACCTATCTTTCAGAAGCGATCAATGCGCATTACAAAACCAATTACAGTTCGTGGATCAATACGGTGCGTATTAATGCTTCCCGCAAACTATTGGCTTCTGCCGAATACGATCATTACAGTATAGAAGGCATTGCAAAAATGGTCGGATACACGTCTATTTCATCGTTCAACGCCAGTTTTAAGAAAATTACAGGACTTACACCGTCGCACTTTAAAAAGATGCGGCATTCTATTGATACACAGTAGTTTTAAAGCCTTTTTTAGAATGACGAATTGCTCAATCTGTCAATAAAACCCTTGCTAAATCGTTTTATTAAGGGGTAAGTTTGCCTCAGGAAATCAATCTGCTGATTTTCCAATTACCTCTAAAACGAATACTATGATTCGCACATGTTTAAGATTCACAATCATTTGGATTGTTTGCTCATCAAAACTATTGGCACAAACGCCATGCAAGGAAATCGTCGGGTATTATCCCAATTGGCAATGGTATGACCGCAATAAATTGGTCAATCCGCAAAGCATCGATTATTCGAAATATTCCATTTTGAATTACGCCTTTTTCAAACCCGAAACCGATGGTTCCATTTCTATTTTAGATCCGTGGGCGGATAAGAACCTCTTGCTTGGTCCTATTAATTGGGCAGTTGCACCTGCAGGATACGACAGTGCCTACGATTTCGGAAATCCGGCTTATCACCAACCGGGACAACAGTTTAGTGAGATTTGCCACCAGCACGGCGTGAAGTTGTTACCTTCTGTTGGTGGATGGACTTTATCTGATAATTTTCCAGCTATAGCTGCCGATCCTGTCAAACGGGCCAATTTTGCGCAATCGTGCGTGGAACTCATTCAAGCGTTTGGGTTCGACGGAATTGATTTGGATTGGGAATATCCCGGTTTTGCTGATCACGGAGGAACGGCTCAAGACATTACGAATTTCACCTTGTTGTTGCAAGAAGTCCGCACGGCAATTGACAATTACGGAACTTCGGTCAACAAAGATTTTTTACTTACCATTGCTGTTGGTGCGTCGCAAGATCGCATGGACGATGTAGATTGGTCGGCTGTTGCTCAAACGGTGGATATCATCAACTTGATGTCGTACGACTTTTTCGGTGCATGGGATGCGCAAACCAATCACAACTCGCCGTTATTAGCTCCGGCAGTAGGAGATCCGTCGTTTAATCTTGTTTCGGCAGTAGATAAATTGGTCAATTTTTACCATGTTGCTCCGCAAAAAATAACCGCCGGAGTAGCGTTTTACGGAAGAACCAGTAAGACTTCAGGTCCTGCAGGCTTGCACGTGAATACCACCGGTGCTGTGGATAATGTAACGTTTGCAACCGATGAAGGTTCTCCGTTGTATTACAACGTATTGTTGCAACAAAACCTCTTTACCGAGCAGTGGGACAACGTAGCCAAAGTACCTTATTTGACTGGAAATGGAGGATTACAAACCTTTGTTTCGTACGACAATCAACGATCAGTGGGACTCAAAGCGGAATACATTGTGGATCATCAGTTGCGCGGAGCAATTATTTGGGAAATTACAGGTGATTACATCGAAACCAGTCCCGGCTCGGGAATTATTTCCTCAACGCCACTCGTAGACAGTATCAACAATGTATTCTGCAACTATGTATCGGGTGGTTCGGGAAATGTGGGAGTCACCGAAGCTACTATGGCATCGTTTTCCATTTATCCCAATCCGTGTTCTGATGTTGTTACAATTACAAACAACGGAACACAAACAATGCTCTTTATGAGAAACGCCATTGGAGAATTGGTACTGGAAAAATCAATGAAAACAGGAGAAAATCAACTTTCTGTTTCCCACTTGAGTGCAGGTATTTATTACATTGAACTAAACAATATGGTCAATAAAATTGTTATTAAAAATTAGGTTACAATACAAATCGCGCGAAGCGATTTAAACAGGGAAAGAGGATGGCTTCGGCTGTCCTTTTTTGTGTTTGCTCAAATCTCAATCTCCGGCACTTCGTCTTCTAAAACCGTAACGTATCTGTAAAGCGGTTTAGGGTTTCGGTTTTTGTGCGTTTTGTCTATTCTCAATTTTTCGGTAGATTTTAACCAAAATGGAATTACAAATGGTATCGGAACTAAGTTGTCAGGCTCATTGATTCTGATACGGGGATAAGCAGGAACACATTTTACTCCAATTGTATAGTCTTTTGTTATACTTATGAAGATACCACTATTATTTCGAAATCCGAAGCCACCTATATTACCTATGAAATCAGGAGCTTCAGGAAAATGAAGATGAATGAATGTCCCATGACCCAAATGCGCAGAAAAGTCTAATAGATGCAACATTTCTTCAGCTGTCTGTTCATCCAGAATCCTTGTTGAATGCGCTTTCCGTCGATACAATTCTTTGTGGTTAACATCAATAATACGATTGATCACCGTTGGATCATTCCTGATTCCTTTGTTGTAAAAAGCCGACCAGGTCTTGGTTAAATCAAAAAGCGATAATTGAGCATCGAATAAATAGAAGGAATTGTCATAATTTTCGATGTAGCCTTCTCTCATTAACAGTAACAAAGAGGCATACGCCTGTTTACTTGAATAACGCTGAGCCAAACCTTTTGGAGGAGTTCCATTGAACGAAAAACCGAAAGTTCTGAGGAAACTTCTATCAATAGTAGAATCTGGAACCAAGTCGTCATAATCTCCATCCGGAACTTGTTTCATCTGCGGATAGCGATCAAAAGGCGTGAATTCTTGCTGCATGGCCAATGCGTAGAGCAAGGTTTTGTTCATGCCGCCTATTGGTCCGCGATTGGTCACAAAATCTCCCGAAGCATTGCTTTTACTTGAATAATGAATCACCACCTGACCGGATTTGTTGTCAATTGCCACAACGCCGACGTTCAGAAATTGATTGAGTTTTTTCAGCGAATCCAACCACGCTTTTGTTTCGCGATGTTCCCATTTGATGTATGGGTAAATGCTGTCTTGCAAACGTATAGCTTGTGCAGTTAACGCTTTGTTGACATGCGGTTTCAGCGATGTGTAAATCTTCAGATCAGCCGAATCAATGCGTTCTTGGCTCAATAAATGAGGGAGTTGCCGATAAATCAATCGCAAATGTGTAGAATCGGTAATGCGTGTTCCGTTAGAGTAATAACACGTTATTTTCGGACGTTCGATGCAACACGATGTGACTACCAAACCAACGAGTAGGGCAATGAACCACTTCATTCTGTTTCAGTTAAATACCCCTTTTTAAACACATCTCCCGTTTCCGTGAATTCCAACTGAAAGATTCCGTCTAGTTGTTTAATGGCAATTCCTTTGGTGAATGTGAGTTGGCTCCAATCAAAATCGACACCTGAAATCAGGTGTTTTTGAAAAAAGTAACTCCAGTCTTCTTCGGTTTGTTCTTTCAACAAGTCGAGGAACAGTTCATCTGTAAAGCGCGCTTCCGGTTGTGTAAAATGCGTTAAGAGATTCCGCATCAGATCATCCAACGACGTTTTCCCACCCGACGTAACCAACAGTTGTTGATCGAGCCAAAAAGCAAACAACGCGCCTCTTCGGTAAGGAAGTTTTTCGATGTTGTAATCCTTCCAGAAATCGTCTTTGACGCGGTAATTCGGTTGGTTTCTTTCCGGATTTTCGTAGTGTGGTTTCAGCACTTCTTCATTGAATTTCGCCAGCCATTCTTCCGGTGAAAGCGCTCCGTTTCGCAACTGATTTTTGTAAGCGTAATAATCCGTAAACCCTTCGCTGAACCAATAGTTGAGCTCTTCGTGGGCCATCATCATCTTTCCGCCAATCCAGTCGTGCATCATTTCATGGTTGAAAATATACTTGATGGTGCCCAAGTCGTTGAACGGGTTGTTGGTCGATTGAATCATGAATCCGTTGTAAATGCGCGAACCATTCACACTCTGTCCGCGGTATTCAACCGTATCGGAAGATGTTTCGGTGGGCGTCATGATAACGGTGTAATAATCGAAATTCTGATCGTTCCAAAAATCGCGTTGTGTGATCAAGGTTCGCTGAAAAAGCTCCAGTAGCTGGTTGTCTTCGTACACTTTCCATTCACCGCGAATGGCGAAATACACTTTTTTGTGTTGGTGTTCAAACGTACGGATGCGGTAATCGCCACCAACAAACAACGTGTTGTAAAATTCGGTCCACAATTTCCCTTTAAACACTTGGTGCAATTGCTGTGATCCGAGCATGTTGTGAATCATGAAGTCTTTCGGGAAACCGACCCAATCGATGGTGGCTTCCATTTCCGGATCATCGATGTTACTTTCAAACAACACTTCCGGAACACTAAATAGACTTTGTCCGAGAATGTGGAAGAAGGTCGGTTGCAAGCGCGGTCGTGAAAAAATGGAACGCGAATTGCCCGGATAATCTTGCTTGATAACGTAGCTGAATGAAACCGTAGCTGCGTTCGGATGATAGACTACAATGCGATTGCTATCCGGAACCAAGCGAAAACGATAGTCTTTGGCCCCTTTGAATTCCGAAAGGCATTGAAACAGGTTTTCCTCTCCCCAAAGTTCATTCGAATAATGGAAATAAGTGGAGTCTGAAGCCTGAGGTAGGGTAGTGGTTACCGTGATCTTTAACCCCGATTTGGGCATGTTTTTGGAATAATGCACCTGATATTTTACTTCGGTAGTCGCTCCTGAAAAGAACGCAATTAAACTTAGAACGAACAGCGAGGCAAATTTCATACAATGGGTTTTTTGACGGCTAAAAAACGGATTTTTTGGTGAATTCATGCTGGTTTTAACAATTATTGCAACCGGTTAGTATGCTATAATATCGTGGTATGTGCTTTTCAGTTTACCGCAAGGACACAAGGCGATGAAAATAAATTCCTCGGTTTGGAAAGTACAATAGTCGCACGATTATTTCTTCACACGATTTGCCTTTCGTTTTTTGCGACGTAGATACAATCCTATTACAAGCCACACAAATAGCAAAAAAACCAATGATCGATGAGATGAAGAGGGCAACAAGGTGTTCTTTTATGAATGGGTATATGGTTTCTTTCCACGTTCTATCCCAGTTTCCATCACTGATTGCTTCCATTTCCGCCGCGCGTACGGAAAGTAGTTCACCCTTGTATCCATAACGTTCGGCTTCCTGATAACAATCCAATGCCGATTCAACTGATGATGTTTGCGCAAGCACATTCCCGTAATCGAAATACAGGTTGGCGATAATCGGATCGGGAGCCGGAATGAAATTGATGCGTTCTTGCAGTTGATAGCGTAAATGCCAACCGATTTTATCCAAATCATAGAGTTGCGGATTGGATGGTTTGGCTTCGTGGCCGAAATTGAGTCGTAGTACAGAACGATTGTAGTTGTGTTGTTTCTGAAGTTTAAATTCCAGAATCCGAATGTGAATCCATTCACTTCCTTCGTGCGAGTTGGGATAGATCCGAACCGATTTTTTGATCCAATACAACGCCGAATCTGCCTTTCCGGTGAGTTCGTAAAGCGTCCCAAGGTTAGAAGCCGTACGATACAAATCCGGCGTTCGTTTCTCAACACTTAAGAATACCATTTTTGCTTTTTGGTATTCACCGAGTAAAATCAATGCTACTCCATAATCGGAATAGTACTCGATGGAGTCGGTTCTTTGATAGCTTTGCAATAATTCTTTTGAGCGTTTTCTCCAATAGTTGATGTTACGTTCTTTCGGGAATATTTTTGCTGTTCCATCACCTCCTCCTCCAATATTTTGATAACTAGTTCCATCTAATTGGGTGAAATAGGTATTGATACAAGCATTAGCAGAGAAAACAGCAAGAAAAAATACACTGAGTGAAAACAGACGAATCATGACTACTAGGATTGTTGACTGAAAAGCAAACGTAGTAAATCATTTTGGTTCGATGTGTTCCGGAGATAGTAAAATCAGTGGATGTTCGTGAACATATCCAATGTTTCTCTTAAGGAAATAGATTTCAGAAAGTTGAGTGCTCGATTTTTGAAGGTGACTTCTGGTTTGTAATAAATACAATTTTGAGAAGAGAAGTTGTAGTTCCACTGAGGTGCTGTATAAGTCGTCTAAATAAATACGTTTTTGTTGTTGATTGAAGTTGATCGTAAGTGCACATTCTCGGGAACCGCATGAATAGTTCGTACGATAACGATCTTTTAATGAATTTAATGGGAGTTTATGAATGCCTTGCATTATTTCATTGTATTCTGAATGAGACAATTTCCCTCTTTTTGTTATTGGACCTTCAGAATAATTACGTTCGAAAAAAACAATTTCTCCGTTTGATTTAATTTCCAAATAAATAGCTGGTCCAAAAAGAGAAGATCCAATGAAAGCCCCGATTGATGTCGGCCTAATCGTGTTTTTAGGATGAACCTTTCTTAGTGTCAATGTGTCTTTTGGCACGTCAAAAAAGGATTCAAAGCGTTTTTTTGTTTTACCTAATGGTGCTAGTTTCATCCAATCTTTGCCAATATGAATGATTTTGTATTTTTCAATAGTCAAATTATAACGCTGTCTAAACTCCTTATGATCAATGATAAGTGTATCTGCATGAATGCGGTATTGGCTATAGTGATTATCGTAAATGTCGATAAAAATTGAATCTTCAAACGATAAATTGATAAAGCTTGAGTTTTCAAATGCAACATACCAATCGCCCTGAATTTTAGCATGTAACTCATCACTGATTTCCTGATCCGATTTTCCGCAACCGAAAAGGAACAGTACTAAAACAGCATGAAGCAATACGGTTTTCATTGAGAGGATTTTTCATGAAAGTAAAGATAACCCGGCGAACCGTAGCTGAAAAAACACGAAAGGTATCAGTTGCATTCTGAACACATCATTTAGGTGATTCTAAGAACTCAATTACGTGTAAAGACAGCAATTATTCATTCCTGAATTCATCATTTTTCAATTCCTTCTCCCTTGAAATCACTACATTTGTGGCTTAATTAATATAAAAACAAGCATTAACAACATGGAAATTCCAAAAACGTATGATCCCCGTTCAGCAGAAGAACGTTGGTACAGTCACTGGATGACTAAGGGTTACTTTCATTCCGAACCAGATGATCGTGAGCCGTTTACCGTCGTCATTCCGCCGCCAAACGTCACGGGAGTCTTACACATGGGACACATGTTGAACAATACCATTCAGGATGTATTGGTACGTAAAGCCCGCATGGAAGGCAAAAATGCCTGCTGGGTTCCGGGTACCGATCACGCATCCATTGCTACGGAAGCCAAAGTGGTTCAGAAATTGCGTCAGGAAGGCATTAAAAAGTCTGATCTTTCGCGCGATGAGTTCCTGAAACACGCTTTCGACTGGAAAGAAAAGTATGGTGGCGTTATTTTACAACAATTGAAAAAACTCGGTGCTTCTTGCGATTGGGAGCGCACGGCGTTTACCATGGATCCGGATTATTCCGATTCGGTAATCAACGTGTTCATCGATTTGTACAATAAAGGAAAAATTTACCGCGGTGTGCGCATGATCAACTGGGATCCTGAAGCACGTACTGCTCTTTCCGATGAAGAAGTTATTTACAAGGAAGTGAATTCAAAACTCTTCCACGTACGCTATAAAATTGCCGGTTCGGATGACCAATGGTTGACCATTGCAACTACGCGACCGGAAACCATTTTGGGCGATTCCGCTATTTGTGTACATCCCGACGATCCGCGCTACAAGCACTTGCACGGAAAGTTTGCCATTGTACCTATTGCCAACCGCACCGTTCCGATCATTGCCGACGAATACGTTGAAATGGAATTTGGAACCGGTTGTTTGAAGGTAACGCCTGCACACGATGTGAATGACTACGAATTGGGCAAAAAGCACGATTTGGAAACCATTGACATTTTCCACGATAACGGAATTGTGAACGAAAACGGGTTGCATTACGCTGGTAAAGATCGTTTTGATGTGCGGAAAGAAATTGCCAAAGAACTCGATGATAAAGGCTATTTGGTGAAAGTAGAAGACCACATCAATAAGGTGGGTTTTTCTGAGCGAACCGATTCGGTAATCGAACCGCGATTGTCGTTGCAATGGTTTGTTTCCATGAAAGAATTGGCTGCTCCGGCGTTGGAAAACGTAATGAACGGAAACATCAAGTTTCACCCGGATAAGTACAAAAACACGTACCGCCACTGGATGGAAAATGTAAAGGATTGGTGCGTTTCGCGTCAGTTGTGGTGGGGACATCGCATTCCAGCATTTTTCTATGGAAGCGGATCTGACGAATTTGTAGTAGCCAGAACCGCCGATGAAGCATTGATAGCTGCGAAAACAAAATCAGGAAATGATGCGTTGACGGCTGCCGATTTGAAACAAGACGAAGATGTTTTGGATACTTGGTTCTCATCGTGGTTGTGGCCGATTTCGGTTTTCAAAGGATTGACAGAACCCGGAAATGCCGAGATCAAGTATTATTATCCGACCAATGATTTGGTAACGGCTCCCGAGATCATGTTCTTCTGGGTAGCACGTATGATCATTGCGGGTTACGAGTACATGGGCGAATTGCCGTTTAAAAATGTATACTACACCGGAATCGTTCGCGATAAACTCGGTCGTAAGATGTCGAAACAACTTGGGAATTCTCCTGATCCTGTTGATTTGATTGAAAAATTCGGTGCCGATGGCGTGCGTATGGGAATTTTGATTTCTTCACCGGCCGGAAACGATTTACCGTTCGATAGCAGTCAGTGTGAACAAGGACGTAATTTCACCAATAAAGTGTGGAACGCGTTCCGTTTGGTTACAGGCTGGGAAGTTCGACCGATCGAGCAACCGAAATCGTCGCAAAAAGCCATCGAATGGTTTGAAGCACGTTTCAATCACGAATTGGCCAATATCAACGAACTGATGGATAAATTCAAAATCAGTGAAGCGTTGATGGCGATTTACAAATTGGTGTGGGATGATTTCTGCGCGTGGTATTTGGAGATGATCAAACCGGGCTACGAACAACCGATTGATCAGGCAACGTTGGATCAAACGATAGTGTTCTTCGAACAATTATTGTCGTTGATGCAACCGTTTACGCCGTTTGTAGCCGAAGAAATCTGGCACTTGTTGCGCGAACGCAAAGACGGAGAAGATATCATTATTGCTCCTTGGCCGAAAGTGAAAACCGTTGACCAAGCCGTATTGAAACAATTTACGGTTGCCGAAGAAGTGATCATCAATATTCGCAACGTTCGTAAGAAAAACAACATTGCCAATAAAGTACGCATTGACTTGTTTGTGAAGAAAAATGCGGAGTTGGACACGGCTTTTGATTCGGTGATTGTGAAAATGGGGAACCTTTCTCAGTTGGAATACACCACCGAAAAAATCGGTAATGCCAATTCGTTCCTGGTAAACTCCAACGAGTTCTTTGTACCGTTTGGCGAATTGGTAGACGTGGAAGCTGAAAAAAGCAAAGCGGAAGAAGAATTGACTTACGTAAAAGGCTTTTTGATAAGTGTTCAGAAGAAACTGCAAAACGAGAAATTCGTGGCAGGTGCTCCTGAGCAGGTGTTGGCCAGCGAACGCAAAAAAGAGGCCGATGCTTTGCAAAAAATTGCAGTGTTGGAAGAAAAACTAGCAGGTCTTAACTAATCCCGCAGTTCGCCGTAGTTGCGCGATTCATCGCGCAACTGGAATGGTTTATAATTGTAAATAACATAGGCACGAAACGCGTTTCGTGCCTTTTTTTACCACAGATGCACAGATTTTTTGCGCTCCTAACGGCAGCGCATAATGCATTTGAGGCGAGTGCGTTAGCCGAGCTAAAATTCGTGAATTCGTGGGAAGCAATTTATTCATGTAATCAATCTACAACTTTATCAGCCTCAGACTGACGTTCCTAACGACAGCGTATAATACATTTGAGGCGAGTGCGTTAGCCGAGCTAAAATCTGTGTCAGCCTGAGGCTGATGGGAAAGCAATGCACCCGCGTAATTGGCTGTAGTCTGCAAACGAAAAAAGCCGTAGGCTCGGAAATATCCTGACTACGGCTTTTTTTACGGATCAATTTATGATTTAGAAGAGACTAACAACTTGTTCGTGCGGAAACATACATCGAATAAAAATCGCGGTGTTCCTCACGGAGGTATTTCACAAAGCTATCGATGCTGGTGCGCAGTAAGGCGTCGATCTCAAACAAGAGTTTACGAATGTGCTCACCAACGAGTGCTTTGTTTTGGCGTTTCCCGACCTCGCGTGCCAACGGATCGGCAGCGGTTTCGTCGGTCAACAAATCCAATTGCGCCACTTTTACAGCAAAGCGCGAAAAGGCACTTCCAAACTCAGGCAATGCGTTCCATTCCCCGTGATGCTGTATGCAAACGGTCTCAACCGCTTTGTACATGTCTAGTTTTGTTGCTGCTTGCGTATCCATGGTGTTGTGTATTTAGTAGAAGACAACTTCGACTTCCTATTGACAATAACGCCATTAATTGCCGAAAGTTGTAAGGGAAAACCCCACAAAAACCCGAAGTGTCGGAATCATAAATTAAACGGTAGGAAACGGGGTGTAAAGTGGAAACTTTAACGTTTGGGGCTCTAGAAACAAGAATAACGCTGCTTTTTACGGTAAACCGCAGTGAAAATACCGTATTTATACGGTTGTGGGGGTGGGGTGGAAAGGGTAGGTTTAATGTGGTAAAACGAACGAGGCAGTTACAACTTGGAATGAAGTTAGATTTTTGATTATTAGAGTCTAACGCGATTTTAATTGGTTGTGAGTAATTGTTAGTTTCGTAAGTTATATCCAATTTTAATGAACCATGATATGTTTGAATCACATTCAACTTTTATACAACCCGAAGATGAGAATATAAAAATCTGGAGATATTTAGATTTTACCAAACTGATTGCACTTATCGACAGTAGACGACTATATTTTACACGATGCGACAAGTTTGAAGATCCTTTCGAAGGCTCATGGCCTAAACCAAATGTAGAAGCACGAAAATATGTTCCTGAAGATCTACCTGAAGAGAAACAGATGAAATATTTGGAATATATGAATAGAATGGGAGATATTAATAAAAATTGGCCTAGGTATATAGCTATAAATTGTTGGCATGCCAATGAACATGAATCAGCCGCGATGTGGAAACTATATCTAAAAAGTGATGAAGGAATTGCTATTCAATCAACATATGGTCGTTATAAGAAAAGTATAATTGATGACGAGAAAGTGTTTATCGGAAAAGTAACATATATTGATTATGACAAAGATGGAATTGACGGCAGTAACATTTTGGGCCCATTTGTACATAAAAGAAAAAGTTTCGAGCATGAAAAAGAAATAAGAGGGTTAGTTTCAAAGTGGCCAACTGTTGGCAAAACACTTGATTTTGAGAAGGAAATAATAGAACATGGGTTACAAATAAAAGTAGATATTGAAACTTTGATTGAAAGAATTCATGTAGCCCCAAATGCACCGCAATGGTTTGCATCTCTGGTTGAAAGTGCAATGAAAAATTATGGCTATAATTTTGAAATATTACAATCTCAATTAAATAATAGAGCATTGTTTTGAAAACAAGCATTAACAACCCCTGCATAAAAGTGGCATTTCAGTGTGTAAATCAGGCTTTGCACTTCTGTCAAAGTTTGTGCATGATTGACAATAAAGTGCTTCGAAGCCACCTTTTTTTAATGATAATTATTAGCAACAATCTTTGATACCTCAAATTTTATACAAATATCTTCCATCAACAAGAATGACCTTTTTTGAGGACGGACTTTTAAGAATCTCACCAAGATGTTCTTTAAATGATCCTTTCGAATTGTTGCCTGCGAAGCCGAATTTTCAAGAGTGGATGATTTTCATGAATCAATGTAAAGATTTTCATTTGAGTAAACTTGTATCAAGTCAAGCGGATCTAAAAACGTTGAAAAAAGAAGAACTTTATTGGGAAAAGTATATAAAAGCTGAACTAGACTATTTTGGAGACAAAAAGGCAAAAACATTTTACAATCATAGTTGGACCGAAAGTATGAGGAAAATAGATGAAATTGGAGGTGTTATTTCTTTATCTTCTAGATGGGATAGCTCATTAATGTGGGCGCATTATTCCAATTCCCATAATGGATTTTGTATCGGTTTTAATATTGACAAAATTCGAGAAAATATTGGTGGCATTTTCGAAGTACTTTATTCCGACTCACGCTACAAAATACGTCTTGGAGAAACTTCGGAAGTTAATTTCAATGTTTTTTACACTAAATCAAAAGACTGGAGTTATGAACAAGAATATAGAGTTATTAAATTGTTTTCAGAGGCGGATCAAGTTTTGAAATTTGATTCTGATACTATTTACCTGACAGTATTTGTGCCTGATCTTATTTCTGAAATAATTATTGGATCAAGAGCTAGCTTGGATATAATAAACACAATACAACAATTCTGTGACAAACATTCTATTCAACTATTTAGAGCTATTGAAGCTGACTACACTTTTAATATGGATAGATTGAAAGTTTAATATACGAATGCTAACTTTGATTTGGTAAATGCTCACCTAGCCCTTTCCCCAATCCAACCATTTCTCTTATCTTTGATACTATCAAATGATACTATCATGAAGCCTCCGTACGACATTACCCCGCAAATTCTCCAGCGAATCAGCTCCATTTCTATGAAGTTGGGTGAGGTCAATGCCAATTATTTGAATAAACAATCGCCTCAACTGCGGAAGCAAAACAAAATCAAGACCATTCATTCCTCGTTGAGCATAGAGGGAAACACACTTACCGAAGAACAAGTTTCGGCGGTCATTGATAATAAACGGGTTATTGGTCCGCAGAAAGATGTGCTGGAAGTAATGAACGCGTTGAAAGTCTATGACTCGATAGCGAAACTAAACCCTAATTCCGGCAAATCATTTCTTAGCGCGCATCAACTGTTGATGGAAGGTCTGGTGGCGGATGCGGGTAACTACAGAAAACAGGGAGTAGGTATTGTGCAAGGCTCGCAAGTGGCCCACGTGGCTCCGCCGTTTGAGAATGTTCCGTTTTTGATGGAAGATTTGTTCGACTATTTAAAGAACGAAGATGAACTCACGCTGATTAAAAGTTGTGTGTTTCATTACGAAATGGAATTTATTCATCCGTTTATCGATGGAAACGGCAGAATGGGGAGGTTGTGGCAAACTGTTATTCTGATGAGAGAGTTTCCCGTTTTTGAATTTCTGCCTTTTGAAACTTTGATTCACAAAACACAAGATGCATATTATGAAGCACTTGCAATGAGTGATAAGGCTGGTAAATCAACGGTATTTATAGAATACATGTTGGGTGTTATCGATCAATCGCTCGGTGAATTATTAGATTACAACAATCGCGTCATGACCGATGTGGAACGTCTGGCATATTTCCTACAATTCAATACGGCTGAGTTCACCAGAAAAGACTACATGAATGTCTTTAAAGAACTTTCCACGTCAACTGCCAGCAGAGACCTATTGAAAGGAACGGAGTTGAAACTCATCGAGCGCATTGGAGATAAAAACACCTCTAGGTACCGATTGCTTTGACTTTCACTAATTGATTTTCTCCTACACCATCTCCGCCCACATCCTGATCAGGTTACTCCACGTTTGCAACACCAATTGCGTTTGTTCGCCAATAGGATCGCTGGCAGCCAGCGTTTCGTGAAGGTGTTTTAAGTCACCTAGAATTTTGCGGTGTTCGGCCGAGCGTACCGAGCATTGAATCCAGGTTACGGCAACAGAACGCACACCCGAAGTCACTTCATTGACGCAATGCACGTATTGACACGGATAAATCACGGCTGTTCCGGCAGCGGGTTTGTAGGAAACTTCGCCGCCATCTGTGCGAATCACCAATTCTCCGCCTTCGTAGGTTGACGGATCGCTCAAAAAGATGGTCATTGCCAAATCGGTACGAATGGTTGGGTTTCCGCCCATCAACGGACTGTCGACGTGCCAGCCATAGCCCATTCCTTCCAAACATTTACTGAAGAGGAACGGATACACGCGCGCGGCGTAAAACAATGTATTGAATTTGGGTTCTGTGCTGAGCGCGTTTCCAATCAATTGATACAATTGGGGTAAAACGGTTCTGTCGTTCAGATCGATCTGCAGGTTGTTTTTAACCAATTTCGCGGCGTCGGTGGCGGTAGTTTTGCCATCAATGTAAGGCGCATTGGTTAAGATCTGATTAACAGCAGTGAGTTGCGATTCGTTTAAAAGCTGAATCTGATGAACGTATTGTGGTTGTTGCATGTTTTTAAAATAGGATGGTGCAAGCTAGTTAAAAAAATAATGTGGAGGTGAATTTGGAGTTGAAGATACGACTGTTGTTAAAACTGGTTTTGATTAATGTTTTGAAAATCAAAGCAATGGATGTTCTGGTGTTCGGGATATCCCGAACACCCGAACATCCAAATTCCCAAATTCTGGAATTCTCAAATTTCGTTTCGGATTTCCGCTGAAAAGGCCGTGAACTCACGAACTCACTTCTCCAAAATCTCAATTTCCACTCTTCGGTGCCGTGGATCAAACAAATCTTTGCTGTATTTCGGGTGCGGACTTTTGTTGCTATAACCTTTAAATGTCAATCGGGTATCAGAAATGCCGTTGCGCACCAAGTAACTGTAGATTTTCTGCGCTCGTTTAACCGATAAATCCATTGCCGGAGCGCAGCATACATGGCCTTTGATATGAATCTTCATCTCCGGATTTTTCTTCATCACCGCCAACAATTGTTCCAGTTCGGGGTACGATTCGGGCATGAGGATGGTTTCGTTGATCTCGAATAGAATGTTATTCAATACGAATACATCTCCTTTGGCCATTGCGCTATCCGGACTAAAATTGCGGGGCATGACAACGACCACAGCTTTGGCAGGTTCATCCGCATTAACCGTTCCCGAGATTGTTGCTGTA
>Ga0302293_10000541_pt1 | contig 20138 bp, 15 predicted proteins | sample III_Fen_N2_2_FD_198758 | JGI IMG/M metagenome (GOLD analysis project Ga0302293, IMG submission 198758) | Peat permafrost microbial communities from Stordalen Mire near Abisko, Sweden - III_Fen_N2_2 | ecosystem: Environmental > Terrestrial > Soil > Wetlands > Permafrost | place: Sweden: Abisko...
GTTAGCTTTACTTGCTGGGTAGAAGAGGAACTTGGTTTTATAGTGGTTGCTGCTGGCAGTATCATAGCAAAGGACATTAAACTAAAAAGTACGGAGATTTGATAAAAGGTTTTCATATTAGGCTATTTAAATTGAATTTTTTAGTTGAGTAATTGGAAAGAAAAAGGCAGACTTATTTCCTTAAAGTCTGCCCTTTTGAAAAGAGTTTACAGTTTGATAAATTCCACCCTTCGATTGAGAGCCTTGTTAACAGGAGTGTCGTTAGGGGCAACAGGTTGGCTTTCACCCATACCGTCAGTAAGTAAACGGTCCCCATTTACTCCGAATGATTTGGCCAGTTCAGCTCTAACAGAGGCTGACCTGCGTTTCGACAAATCCATATTTTTGGCATCATCACCATCAGAATCGGTATGTCCTACAATTTTCACTTTTACGTCAGGAACTTCATTCAAAATAGTTGCAATCTCTTTAAGTGTGCCATAAGATTCCGGTTTCACAACATCTTTGTTAACATCAAAATAAATTCCGTAGGTAACCAGTTTTCCTTCGGTCATCAGTTTATTACGGGTATCAGGAGCGCCTACTGCAATTCGGATATTGCTTATCATAGCAGCGCCATCTTCGAACCTCAACCTGTCGGGTTTCACACAACCTGTGGGAAATGCTTTAGGAGAATCGAAAAGCTTGTCTTCATTCTGGTACAGGCGAACTCTGGTTTTCTGAACCCAGATAGCAATATGATATTTCTGATTCATTTTCTCTTTAAATCCATCACCTTCTTTAACACCACCTGTTTTGAGTTGTTCGCATTCTGCGCCATACAGCCAGGTACCATAATTTGGTCTTCCGTAATATGCAACCTCAAACCAGTATCCTCCCTGCCCCGGAGTTGAACCGCTATCCCAGGCTTTTACATTTCTGGCCTGCATCAGCCGCATAGTCCACCCAGCCATTCCATTGTTACTTTCAGGTCCGCTTATCGGTATTACATCATATTCAATGGTGTAATTATCAGGTAATTTCAATAAAGCATCTGTCCATATCGCTTCCCGGCAGGCGAATTTCATCCATTGCCCCGGAAACAGGTTCGTTGTTACAACTTCAGCTGAACCATTGGTATTCCATAATGCTGGAAAATCACCTATAGCATCCTGACTAAAATCTTCATAATAAACAACTTTTTCACCTGGAATAAAGTCGAATTTGGAATAGGCCGCAAGCGATGGTGCAGCGTCGGCAGCAGATTTTACGTCCTTATTTCCTGACTGATTTTTGACTTTCGTCGAATCTGCCTTAGCCTGCTCTTTCGACTGATCAGTTTGAGGTTTTTTCTTCTTGAACATACCTTTAATGCCATTTTCGACATTATCCAAACCCTTGCTGATGCCTTGATCAACCTTACGGTTCGCCCTGTTATTCGTTTGATTTTTAATTTTGCCATCAACATCGATTTGCGCATTCAAAACATTTGGCAAAGATGCTAGACCCAAAAATAACGTGATGAAAAGAATCATTTTTCTCATGGGAAGTTTGATTTTAGTTATTTATTAAAAGTCAAGTTGTATAGCTTGACTAAATATAATCATTTTTGTTTTACAAGTCAATAAAAAAACAAGATTTAAAAAAGAAAATATTATACTTATAAAGTGATCTTAATTAAGTAATTACCTGTTTTTATCGCTTAATAATCAGTCTTTAATACTAAATGTAAATAACTACTTCTTAACGTTTCAAGCAAAAAACTCCTGTTACTGAAGTACAATTTTTTTGGTGTACGTATTCGAGTTGTCACTCACTTTGATAAAGTAGATTCCATTCAGATAGCCTGTTAAATCCAGTTCAACTGAACTTTGGCGGATTAATACAGGTTTTGAATAAACTTGTTTTCCAACCATATTATATATCTCAATGGAGTTAATGGTATTGTGGCTATTGATTGTAATCTTACCAGTAGTTGGATTTGGATAAACAGAAAAATTACCCTCTTTATTACTAATTACTCCATCAACCACAGCAGCTTTGAAATAATAATATGTGCTGTCGCCCGAAACCACTACAAAGCCATCATTATCCCACTTTTTATTCGAAATACTTTTCGTGAAATTAGTTGCATCGTAAGTAGTACCCGATTGTGAAAAATTATACCAGTCGCTACCGTTCCATTTTTGATCTAATTCGCGGGTCTGTTTGTTGTTTACATTGTAAGTATTGATATATTGGTTTGAATTCTCCCACGAACCGTCTATCCAGTCCTGTTGCAATTCATGGGTTTTATTATCATTAAGGTCATAGGTATAAATGGTCTGACTATTATTTTCAAGTGTGCCGTTATTCCAGCCTTGATGTAGCTCACTGGTCATGTTATTATTGGCATCGTAGACATAAGTGGTTTGAAAAGTATTATTCCAGACATCGTTAAACCAGTCTTGCATCGATTCACCTGTTTGATTATTACTTGCATCATAAGTGTAAATGTATTTAAATGTATTGACCCAGGCACCGTTGTCCCAACTCTGTAAAATTTTGCTTGTCTGGTTATTATTGGCATAGTAAGTATATGTTGTTTGATCTGAATTTACCCATGCTCCATTTTCCCAATTCTGGTCAATTTGGGTTAACTGGTTGTTATTTGAATCGTAGGTATAAATACTTTGATTGCCATTCAAAATCATACTTCCCATCGCGGTTTGATAAACTAATTTGATCAAATTAAAGCTTGAATCATAAGTATATACAAAAGTCATTAAATTTTGCCAGCTACTGCCATCCCAGTTCTGCCAGATTAAACTGGTCGGATTAGAATTGGCATCGTAGGACATCAAAACTTGCCTTGAATTAACCCAGGTATTGGTTTTCAATATTTTGGTAAGCACACCATTTGGCCTTTTTTGGGCATCGGTGGTATAGGTATTTTGGAGTGAGTCCTTCCAGGCAACTCCAGTCCAGCTTCTTTCAGTATCACTGGTTTTAATATTGCCGGCATCATATACCATAAGGCAAGTTTTTGATTTTTTCAACCATCCTGAACTGTTGGTATCCCATTTCCACTTGTAGATACTATCCATCTTCTGGATCGTAGTCAGTGGCTCTAACATTTGGGTTTTAATGAATTCCCTCATATCTTTTGCTGAGTGAATTCCTGAAGTTTTCAAAATACCATTCATCTGGAGACTCTGAATACTTACGGTATTTTTGGAAGAAGCGTGTTGCACCGTTGAAGCTGGCATTTTGACTTTTGCAAAAGCGCTTACTGATAATGCAAGAATTACGAGAAGTAAAATATTTTTCATCGTATTGAGTTTTTAATTTCCTACTCATTTGGCTTTTCGGTACCGCCCCGTTTATCGTGTAGTCTCTGGACTCTACGTTTTACTTTTATTCCCAAATTTTTATTTGTCGATCAGAGGAACTAGTTTCATGAAATTAAATTCCTCCAGAAACCGGCTCATGTGATAGGCGCCATCGTTATTTCTCAACCGTTCATCTTTTCCTTCCCTGATAAAGTCTTTATCACCAGGGCAATAGAAAGAGAGAAGCTGAACTGCCGACTTGGGCAGCTTTTTATCCCAATATTCGCGGTTGACGCACAAAACCGGAAGTTGAGTGGCATCGATTCCAACTTTCGAGATGGTACCTGAATCGCCATAGTAAGCAAAACTTTCTCTCTCCGAAACCGAAAAATGGGAATATTCATCTTCCAGCATTTTGGTAATTGCGTCAGATGCCTCCTGATTTGGATGCAACCTCCAGTAAGCGATAAGCAAATCAAAAACCTCGCGGATAGTAACCTGTTTCCAATACGCAGGTCGGTCGGGATGGCAAACAATTATGATTTCGCCTTTGTACCGGTCAACCCCCGGCGCAAGATTTTCCTTTTCTCCTGGCGCAAAAAACAAATCATTTAAACGGTCGGCCGCCTCTTCCCATTTTGTTCTGTTGAATCCGGGTTTCGAAGCGTTTGGTTCGGTAGTATTTACATTATAGGTGCCCCCGATAAATGCCTTCAGTCGGTTGACCTGGATCGCCCATTCAGGAGGTTCATTGATCCACTGAACTTCTTTGCCGTTTTCCAAACTCCAGCTTCTGAAGAAGAAACTGATTTCAGCAGGGATTCCGTAAATTTCTTCCAGATTACATTCCCAGAAGGTTATATCCATTTTACAATCAAATCCTGTCGGTGGGTTCATCACCGGATTTTGTCCAACAGCTTCAGTAATCCCTTTAAGTTTTAGAAAAAAGGCCGTTGTTTCAGTCTTCGTAAAACCGTATTTTGATTCAGGAACTCCAGGTTGCCTGAGTGGTAGATAAACTCCCGGTTTATCCAGAAGGAGAGTTGTTTTCTGTGCCGGCAAAAGCAGGTGACAGAAAACTACCAGGATGATCAGAAATGAGAAGATCGTTTTCATAATTTTCGGTTTCGTCATGAACTAATCGCGTTTAAGGTCAAGTTCGATATGCAATTTTGATTCATACCCCATGATAGTGTCGGAAAACAATTTATCTTGTATTTCTTTAAACTTCTTCTGGCTTGGCGCTCCTTTAAATGGCCCGAAAAGGAACCGGCAAGGGACAGCCACTGAATCCCTATGATAAACGTCAGGAACTTTGTTTTTTACGTCACAGGTACCTTCGGCTTTTTCTTCCACCAGTTGCGTGTATTTCCCGGTACGTTTCATAGCTCCTTTTATCGAAACCTTGTAAGTACTGTCGTTGTTGAAAATCAGTTTGATCCGCACATCGCTGATGTACTTGCCATCTTTTGTACTTCTATTCGAAAAATCATTGACCAGTTCTTTGGTGATAGTAGTTTTAGTGTTAGTGCGGCCTCCCATTCTTCCTGAAGGGCATTTGTAACAGCCATTTTCTTCTATTTCTCCGATTGAATCATTTTCGCTGAATATCATATTACCCGAAGCATATTCGACACCAACCTTTTGTAGTTTTATTTCAGTCTCAGCTACCTCGTACCTGAATGTAGTTTTTTTGAATGTTTCGTCCTGATTATTGCAGAAAACAGGATATTCCTCTGAAGTTTCCTTCTGTGCGTGACTGGTAAATGTCACGTTAACCGGCCCTTGGAAAGGACAAATTTCCATCTTTTTCAGGCTCTTCATCAACTTGGCGACCACATTATCGCAGGCTTTAAGCATCTCGTGACCAGCATTTTCAGAATAGGCACTCTTGTCCATGGCAATCGCGATGGGTTGGATATCCTTGCCTTTATAAGGAATGACCTTTGCCGAAACGACAAACTGAGTCCCCATTGTACTCAAATTTAAAGTGATGAGGTAGTCACAATTCAGGGCATCACGGACACTTTCTAATACTCCCGTTTCGCCAGAACCCAATAATTGACGTTCGCGATCATGCTTAAGTAAGGCGGCTATATCTTTATCGGTTGTTATTACGGTACACGGAAAGTCTTTTTTCATCTCATTGTCCAATTTTGTAACAAAATAGGAAACAGCTCCTTCAATGGGGCGGTTATCGCCATTGGAAGTCAAAAGTTTTACCTTCAGAAAAAAGTGGATTTCCTTTGCCATTGAATTCTCAAATGCAAAAAGTGATAGGAACAGGAGGATGATAGATCGGGTTTTCATTTCGAAAGTATTTTGCATTTGGGAAGCAATGATCCGATTTTACTGATTTCTGCGGGCGAAACGGAAGTTTTTGCAATTCCAAGAGTTTTCAGTTTAACCATTGAACTCACTACAGGAAATATGTTTGCAACCGGATTGGCATCGACAAACAACGAATCGAGTTGCAACGAAAATCCGCTCATCATCGGCAACTGACTGATTTTGTTGTTATAAATGGCCAGTGTCGAAAGGTTTTTAAACTGATTAACCTGTTCGGGAATTGTTGATACAAACTCTCTGAAATTGATGATATACAAATTTTTCAATGGAAATTTGGCAGCCCGGGTCAGCAAATCAGGAAGATTTACAGCTGCCCCGCTTTTTCCTCCGGTAATCACCAACGTGGTGATCGACTTATAATTATGCATCAGATCAATCGTTCGTTGAATCGTTGGCAGCGACATATCGATGACCAAAAGTGTCATTTCCTGTAGAAATTCAGGTGGAATATTTTTAGGTGATTCATCTTCCTTGTAGTCTTCCACTATCTCCTTGCGAAGCCCAAACGCCAGATCCATCTCCGAATTCTTATCTAATGCAACAATCCTGATCATTTCGTCTAGCAATTGTGTCCTGAAATCAGCTTCGTCTTCCGACTTCGCATTTTCAGGAACATTGCTTTTTTGATTCGGAGTCTGACCCAGTATTATCAACTGTTTCGAAAGTTCTTTTATCTTTTCGTTCGATTCCTTTGCCTTTAACGGATCGTTGTAATTGGTCTCGTGTCTTACGTGGGCAATTTCCTGCCTGATTTGTTCGGCATTCATATTGGTTTTCTGCGCGAAAACCAAAGCCGCCAAAAACATCAGAAAAAGAAGGAATACAAACTGTTTCATTGCCTGGATTTTAAAAACTCCTGAAAAGTTTAGTTCTGCATGTTTAGTTAAGCTTATATTTGTAAATATTTCCCAATAAAAAATAGTATGCTTTTACTTTTTCAAAACCAATCTGATTGGGTTGAACAATGTTTTTATCCATACCGGTTTGTGATTTGGTCAGTTTATTTTGATTGGCTTCCATTTTACTGATTTCCGGAAGTGTTTTGCTGATATAAACCTTGTAATTGGCCAGGATTTCAAGGTAGCGTGGGGTAAATTGCTGGCAATACTGATCCTGCAATGCGCGAATTTGCTGACGAATCCCAACCGCAACATCATCACTCGCAGTTTCCAGTTGTTTGTAAAGTGGCTTCAGCCGAATATCAAGCTTAATTTTTGCTTTTGCGGCATCATGATCCAATGAGTCAAGCTGCTGACTGTATTTTGATTCACCGGCATTTTGCTTATCCAGCATCGATTTCTGTTGTGAAGCCATATTCTTTTGTGACTTGATGCGGAGTTGCTCGGTTTGTGCTTGTTTAGGGTTAGTCTGGGCATTTGCCATTTGCTCTGTGGCAACTCCTTCTGCCCAGGCTTTCTGTCCGACGGTATCCAACTTATCAAGATCTTTCAAATCACCCATCGACATGTTTAGGCGTTTCTCAATCATTTGATTGGCCAAAGCTTCAGCCTCTGCATCGCTCATATTTTCGGCATTCTTTACATCTTTGGCTTTAACTCCCGAAAAACCGACATTCCGTAAAGCTCCGGCATTCATTTCATCCCCGTTTTTTTCGATAAATTCATCAGTAAGTGCATTTTGTCGATCAATAATCGCTACAAGACTGTCGGTCAGTTCAGAAATCTTTGCCTGAAGGTCACTTTTTGCATCACCTTGCATCTGGCAAACATTTTCCGGAGGATTAGGAGCTGCACTTAGGAAACTTACAGGATTGCTTTGACCAAATGTGATTAGTGCAAGTAAAGTTGTGAATCCCAATAGTGTTATTTGTTTCATGATAGTTCGGGTTTGAAATATTTACAGTAAATTTAAGGAGCAGAAAATAGAAGAATATCCCCTAAAAAGGTGATTTTATCGTCAGCCCGCTAATTTATATTTGTACATGAAAAATGTTACCAGCATGAAAAGATGTTACGCAGCCCGTTGGTGTATGATTCTGTGCGTTTACCTTTTAACGTGTGAACAAGTCAATGCTCAACCGAATGCCGACATTAATGCTCTGGTGGGAAAACTGCTTGAGCAGGATTTCAAAACAATGGAAGTGAAGTCTCAGGATTCAACATTGGTGAACATTCAACAAAAGAAGTTTGAGAAAGATGCCGAAATCCACAGCGATTCAACAATTTCTGATGCAGGCAAAGCCATCCGTACGGCTTGTTCGGCTGGACTGATAAAAAAACTTTCGGTTATTCTTCAGGAATTGGGACAGCTTTACTTTTCAAACGAAAACTTTTCCGAAGCTACCAACTTTTTCATCTATTCCCTTCGGATTGAAGAAAAGCGAAATGATCAAAAGCGAATAGCCGACTTGTATGATCATCTGGGAACGGTGTATTTATATCAGGAAATATTTCCAAAGTCGCTAGAATACTATAGAAAAGCGCTGGGAATTTATCAAAACCTGAAAGATACTTTAAAAATTGCAACTGCATTAAGCCATTTGGGTGCGCTTTATACTTCGCACGAGTATTGTGAAAAGCGAACCATTGAGCAAAATAAAGAGGACTACGGACTTGCACTGGATTATTTCCAACAATCACAGGATCTGCTCGAAAAGATTCATTTTCAGGAGGGAATTGCACAAGGCTGGTCGAATATCGGAAATGTTTACCGAAGAACTGGTGATCTGAAAAAGGCTCTGGTATTTACACAGAAATCGCTCAGCTATTACCGCGAAGCGCGGAAATCAGGTCAAATTGCTGAGACTCTGCGCAAACTCGGGCTTATTTATAATCGTCTTCATAAATACGATTTGGCTTTGGCCTGCATGCTCGAATCGAAGGAAATTGGCTTGCACGAAAAACAGGTCGATGGCATTCAGTTTCTATACGAAGACATAGCACAAACTTACGACTATCTGAAAGATTACAAAAATGCCCGGGACTATTACGTCAAGTATATGACGATCCGCGATTCGGTGTATAACAACGAAAAATCGAAACAGATTTTTGAGCTGGAGACCAAATATCAAACCGCAAAAAAACAAAGCGAAATCGAACGGTTGACCCTTATAAAAAAGCATAGAAATTTGCTTATTTATATCCTGATTGCTTCATTATTTTTTGTTTCATTATTCGGTTGGACCCATTTCAGGAATATCAGGAACAAAAAAATTATTGCCGATCAAAAGCTTGAACTCAAAGAAAATCAATTGCTCGAACTCGAAAAAGAACGCCAGCTTACGGCTGCTAAATCGGTTTTACAGGGTGAAGAAGCCGAACGCTCACGCCTGGCAGGTGATCTGCACGATGGTTTGGGCGGAATGCTTACAGGTATCAAATTAAAATTATCGTTTATGAAAGAAAATGCAATCATTACCAGCGAAAATCTCGCCCATTTCAATCATGCGCTCGATTTGCTCGATACCTCGATTACCGAAATGCGTCGAGTGGCTCACAACCTGATGCCTGAAACCTTAATGCACTATGGTTTGCGAACGGCTTTAAATGATTTTATCATACAGGTCACACCTGAAGGAATACCAAACCTACGGTTGAATACATTTGGTGAAGATCTTCGTTATGAGAAGGAAATTGAAATTACCCTTTACCGAATCACACAGGAACTGGTTACCAATGCCCTTAAGCATGCTCATGCCAAACAGATAGATATTCAGCTTTTTACTGAAAAAGACCGTATTTGCATTCAGGTCATCGACAATGGAATTGGTTTTGATCCTGAAAGACTTGACTCCTCTAAAACAGGGAAAGGCTTACAGAATATTCAGGACAGGGTTATAGCCTTTAACGGCAAATTAGAAATTCTTAGTCATCCCGGCAAAGGAACTGAAAGTTTAATAGAATTTTTAATAACTTAGGGCGATTACTTTTTTCAAAATCAATCGCCATGCCTCAACTTGCATTGATTGTAGAAGACCATCCGATAGTTAGCGAAAGCCTGATCCGCATCATCACCGATTCTGACCTGAATATTCAGTGTTTACATGCTTCGACTGCTGCCAAAGGACTGGCTTACCTCAACGGCAATTCCTTCGATATAATTCTTCTGGATATCAACCTTCCCGATATGAATGGGATCGAATTCTGCAAAATCGCCAAATCAAGATTTCCCGGAATTAGGATTTTGGCCATTACGACCATTGCACAACGTCATGTTATTGAGAAAATGCTGGAACAGGGCGCCGATGGATTTATTTTGAAAACCTCAGATGTTGAGGATATTATAGGAGGTATCCGATACATTATGAGTGGGAAGCATCTGTACCTCGGAAAAGGAGTTAAAGACCTGATGAAAGGGATTTCACCCGAAAACACTGACCTGCCAATGATAACCAAACGTGAAAGCGAAATTTTAAAACTCATTGCCGATGGACTTACTAATCAGGAAATTGCTGACAAATTATTCATTAGCACCTTTACAGTCGATAGTCACCGCAAAAACCTGCTCCTGAAATTCAATGCCAAAAACACTGCAATACTTATTAAGACTGTTGTTTCCAAGGGAATTATTGATGTGGATTGAATTAAACTTAAAACATCGCATTTAATAACCCTTCCTGAAAAATTAATTCATCTTCAATTTCGGCAAGGGCAGTTTTCATTGCTTCATAGTTGTGCCTGCACCCTTTAAGTGCTTCGGTAATCTTTTGGCTTAAATCAGGTCGGATAGCACCCAAAACAGATACATCAACCATCATTCCTTTCTCAACCACCAAATCGATTTGCAAAGTGCCCTGTGAAGTCTTCAGGGTATTCTTAAACCGATATCTCGGCGAGTAGCCAAAAATCCATTCCCAGTTCTGATATTTTTCTTTGCTGAGCTTTTGTATCGCTACCAGATCAGCCGGTGTTGGATCATAACCCACAGCCTTAGGGATATTTTTCCCAATTTCGTCGAACAGAATATCAGTAAATTCCTCTACAGCCATTGGCCTGGTAAGATAATCAGCAATATTGGCCACTTCGCTGCGGTTCGACTTAACCGCTTTGTCCACATATTTCGACAGATCAACTTCCAGTGCACCCCACAAGGCCTCCAGGTGACTATCGTACAATAAAGTTCCATGATGAAGTACCCTGTTTTTATGAATATGCTCGGCATTACCCGAAATCTTTTTACCGTCGATGAGCAAATCGTTGCGGCCGGTAGTGTAAGCCTCAATTCCAAGTCTTTTCAACGCTTCAATCACCGGGCCTGTAAAGACCTTAAAGCTGACATCAGAAATTTTATCAACTGTCCGAATAAAGGTAAAATTTACATTCCCCGGATCGTGAAATACGGTGCCTCCACCTGAAAGCCTTCGGGCCACAGGTATCTTGTTCATTTTCACAAACTCATGATTGATTTCGGCAAGTGCATTCTGATGCTTTCCAACAACCACCGAAGGCCGGCTGCGCCAAAGAATGAAAAAATCCTCCTGAAAGTTCTTCAGGAAATACTCTTCAGCCGCGAGGTTAAAATACGGATCGTTATTCGTTTGGTTGATACAAAACGTCATCATAAAAACAAATGTAAGCCAATATTTATGAATTTGAAAAAGAAGTTGATCTTCAACAAGTATCCCTTCAGGAAAATCACTTTAATCAAGTAGAATTTAGTGCGGATTGGAAAGGAATTGAGAGGGGAACGCGTGGGGATCTCCTGCTATTATCTGGCTTCTATCTGTGTTGCATCTGTGTCTAAATAGCGATTTTAATACAGATAGAAGTCAATTGAAAATCAAATAATACGAAGCAAACACATCGCAATCCCTACCCAGATAGATTCCGGGTAAGTCGAAAGTAAAATGGATTAATCAAATCTTACAATTCCACCTGTATCCCAATCGTAGGCAATACCGTTCCTGAAGTGTTTTTCACAGTCCGAAGGATATATCGTGTTCCGTTATCGGTGGTCAGGAAATTACCGCTGGGATCGGTTTCGCGAATAATCTGATCCATCGACTGAGACTGGAAATTATACAGGTTTTGAATGTCGAGGTAAAATTTCAGGGTCATCTTTTTCAGGTAATAGGCTTTGTCAACCCGTACATCCAGTTGATGAAAGGCAGGGAAACGCTCTGTATTGAGTTTGGTATAATCGAGGTAAGGCCCTCCTTGCAGGTTCCAGGCACTAATCAGTGATGAGTGGTTCATATCGTAAGGGGTGTGAGGCAATCCGCCGACATGGCGAAAACGGGTACCAATCTGCCAGCCACGTTTAAGCGCTGCACTGGCTGTAAGGCTTAGGATATGTTTGCTGTCCCAGGCCGAAACGTAGTAAGCACTGCTTCCGTCCTCAAATTCACTTCGAACCAGGGTATACGACAAATTCAGGTTATACCCTTTCGAAGAACTAATGCGGGCCTGAAATTCGGTGCCGTAAGCCCTTCCCTGTGACGAGGACCTGACTTCTTCGTCGCCAATCACTCCAAAATCGGCACCCTTGTTGGCCAGCGATATGCCGTCTTTCACCGAAAAGGGATAATGACTGTAATTCTTCAGAAACCCCTCGATTGAAAATTGCATGGCTGTTTGGGGCTGATATTCAACACCCAAAATGTAATGATCAACCGAAATGTATTTCAGATCATTGGTCTTATTCACAAACTGGCCGTTCTGCTGATATCCCAGGGTGGTATAGGCGGGTAGCTGAAAATAACGGCCGGTATTGGCATTCAGGCTCCATCGCCGGGTAAGCTTGTATGAAGCAGAAATCCGTGGTGAAAACTGGTTGAGCAACTTATTCATTCCTGAAGAATAGGTGTTGGCATCCATCCTGAACCCTGCCGATAAAGTCAGACGCTCATCCAGAATAGCACGACTGATTTGTCCAAACAAACCGTATTTCAGTATATTAAGCTTTGTGTTGTAGTTTACATTCTGTATTTCACCGGCATAAAATCGTTTCTGAAAAGTAGAATTGGTATAACGGGCAAAATCAAGATCAGTACCCAGAACGACCTTGTAATCATTCATGCGGATATTGTCTTCCAGCCTGATCCTATTCTCAAGTTCCTGGGATGCATAGTCCAGAATCTTGTTGTCTGGCGAACTGTAATTGTTCTCCAGGTATTTGGTTAATGTATTATTCAGGCGGCTTTGACTGACAGCTACTGTCTGGTAACTGTTTCGCCGGAAATGCTTGTAAACAGCACCAACTGTGTAACTCCACTGATCATTGACGGGAAGCTGACTCAGGATGTATTTCTGCTGATCGTTAGGATTCTTGATACCCAGGTTCAGTGCGTTCTGATCGATAGCGCCCAGGCCAATAAATGTCACTTCGTTTTTTGCATCAAGACGGGTTCTGACTTTAAACTGCATATCATTAAACGTTGGCAGAAAAGGCAGTTTCAGTGCGGTGAACAGCAGTTTCAGGTATGAACGGCGAACAGACACAATATAAGTGGTATTTTTACCCAAAGGGCCATCCAGTGTCCCTGATACTTCGGAGGCACCCAGGGTGCTTCTGAGTTTGAGTTTATCAGCATTCCCATCAACCTGCGAAAACTCGAATACACCGCTCAGGGCATTTCCACGATCTGCCGGGAATGCTCCTGAATAATAATTCACCTCACGGATAAAATCGGCATTCAGAATGCCAACTGCTCCGCCCGATGCGCCCTGAGTGGCGAAATGGTTGATGTTCGGAACTTCAATCCCGTCGAGATAAAACCTGCTTTCGGAAGGACCGCCGCCGCGAATGATGATATCGTTACGGAACGAGGGCGATGAGAGAACTCCGGCATATGATTGAATCACCGCTGAAATATCGCGGTTGGCGCCGGGACTCTTTTCGATTTCGGCAATGCCGATTGTTTTCAGGGATACCGGGCTTTCTTCTGTTTTTCGGAATGGTGATGTGGTTACCGTAACTTCGTCAATCTGAGTATTCTGAACCTCCATTTTTATTTCAAGGAATGCCGCCTTCGCATTATTCACTTCAATTTGTGATGACATTGTATTTTTATAACCCACAAACGAAGCCTGAATGCGCACAAATCCGGGAGAAAGTCCCTTAAACTGAAAGTTTCCATTATCATCGGTAGCCGTACCAATGTTTGTTCCTGAAACAATTACACTTACAAACGGAAGTGGTTCGTTGCTCATGGCATCGGTTATTCGGCCCTTTAATACGGCTTGCTGGGCAAACAGGCCACCTTGAATGCCTGCAAAAAGGCAGACGAACAGTATTAATTTTCTCATTACAAGCATTGTTTTATTAAATTTTGTTCAATTATTTAAATGTAAAACTAAACAAGATATCCCGGTATAAGTTTAATCGTCCCGTTTGTTTTTTATATTTTTGCATAAAATAAAGTCAATGAGACTAGTGATTCAACGGTCAAGTTCAGCTTCGGTAAAAGTAGATGATTCGATCGTTTCCACAATAGGAAATGGGCTCCTGATTCTGGCTGGAATTGAAGAAGCTGATACTTTGGAAGACATCGACTGGCTGGTAAAAAAGGTCATTCAACTACGTATATTTAACGATTCGGAAGGAGTTATGAACCTTTCCATCCAGGATGTGGCAGGCGAAATCATAGTGGTAAGCCAGTTTACCCTTCATGCCAGTACCCGAAAAGGCAACAGGCCATCCTACATTCGCGCTGCACGTCCAGAAACAGCAATTCCGCTTTACGAAAAACTGGTTTCCGAATTTATTAAAGCACTCGGGAAACCAATAGGGACAGGAGTTTTCGGCGCTCATATGGAAGTCTCGTTGGTAAATGATGGACCGGTAACAATCATATTGGATTCAAAGAACAGGGATTTTTAGTCATTGATGGTCATTCAATAGTCATTCATTGTGGGTTCGCATTTTACAATAAATGGGAACAACGACAACAACTAACTATAAATGACAACAAATGACTATAAATGACTAATTTTACCCCTGATATAATCAAATATGGACAAAGCTAAAATTACCCTCCCTGAAGCCCAGCAAATGGTTGATCAGTGGATCAAAACCATTGGAGTCCGATATTTCAGCGAACTGACCAACCTTGCCATCCTGACAGAGGAAGTTGGCGAACTGGCCCGCATCATGGCGAGAACATATGGCGACCAGTCGTTTAAGAAATCAGACGAAGGGAAAGACCTTGGAGATGAAATGGCTGATGTCCTATGGGTACTGATTTGCCTGGCCAATCAGACCGGAGTAGACCTGAACGATGCCTTCCTGAAAAACATAGAGAAAAAAACCAACCGCGATAGCGAAAGACATAAGAATAACGAGAAACTGAAATAAACAGGATAAAGTTCCAAGTTTCAAGTTCAAAGTTCCAAGTTGAGCTTCGAACCTGGACCCTGAAACTTTGAACTTTAAACTTTAAACTTTATACCCATTGATATGATCATCGAAACCTGCCCATTATCCATAGAAGATGTTCAATCTGAACTGGAAGAAATACGCGAGATTGCTGTAAAAAACAACACGAAAAAGATGTATGATTTAGCGCTTTCGTGCATCGATCTTACCACCCTGAACTCCACTGATACGATCAGTTCTGTGGCTGCCTTTACTGAAAGGGTAAATCAATTTCCAGAGGCATTCCCTGGAATAAGCAATGTGGCTGCCATTTGTATTTATCCCAACATGGCCCACACCGTAAAGAGCAACTTGAAAGTTCCCCATGTAAAAATTGCCGCCGTTGCAGGAGGATTTCCCTCATCGATGACATTTACGAAGATTAAAATTGAAGAAGCACAACTATCCGTGGTTGCCGGGGCCAATGAAATTGATATTGTATTACCGTTGTGGTCCTTCCTGGAAGGTCATTATGAAACCTGCATTACAGAAATTTCAGCCATCAAAAAAGCAATCGGGGACGCTCATCTGAAGGTCATCCTGGAGTCTGGAGTGCTTTCTGTCGATCAGATCTGGCAAGCCTCCATTCTGGCTATTGAGGCCGGTGCCGATTTCATCAAGACCTCCACCGGGAAATTGCCACAGGCTGCCTCGCCTGAAGCCGCCTATGTGATGTGCCTGGCTATCAAACAACATTATGAGGAAACGGGTAAAAAGATCGGTTTTAAGCCTGCAGGTGGAATTGTAACTCCTGAAGACGCGATACTTTACCTTACTGTTGTTCAGGAAATTCTGGGCAACGACTGGTTAACTCCTGAATTATTCAGGATAGGGGCCAGCCGTTTAGCTAACAACCTGCTTGAAAAGATTACGGGTAAAGTGGTCAAACATTATTAGTGTCGGGCTCTTTAAGAAAACAAAAAATCAATCTTCATTTAATATAAAGCTGTCTGTACTATACAGGCAGCTTTTTTTGTTTATTGATAAACATTTCAGATGGCTTTTCTCAACAATAATCCGATCAGAGGTGTTTAAAGTGCAAAGCCACAACTATGCACCCTATATTACTCGATAACATACAACATTTAGGCAAGCCCTATTCGGATCTGTATTTTTTACTCGAATGTCTTGCCGAAGTATTGGAAGCAAATAACGAAAAAGAATTTGTTGCCTATATTCCATGGCTTAACACTGATGTTCCACTGCCAACAAATAATCAGGAACAAAAAATCGCACATCTGTATTCTATTAGTTTTCAGCTGCTTAATTTATGCGAAGTAAACTGGGCGGTACAAAGCAGGCGAAGTAAACAACAGGAATCGGGAACGCAGAGTGTAAATGGGAGCTGGGCACAGACATTCTCGGAGTTAAAGTTATTGGGCTTTTCCCAGGAAAAAATAGTGGACGCACTGTCGCAAATAGAAGTTGAGCCGGTACTTACAGCACATCCAACCGAAGCAAAGAGAACCGTCGTTTTGAAATATTACCGTGAACTCTACCTGCAGCTGGTTATGCTCGAAAACCCCATTTACACTGATTCAGAGCGTCGTCAGGCACGTACGTTAATCAAAGAAATTCTAACCCGACTGTGGTTTATAGATGATATCTACCTCGAAAAGCCAAGGGTTGAAACCGAGCTGGATAATGTATTGCATTACCTGACGAATGTGTTTCCTGAGATATTTGAACTCCACGACAGGCAATTGATCCAGTCCTGGGAAGAAGCCGGCTTTCAGCCTGAGGTACTGCTTAATTACCGTAATATGCCCGGCATAAGTTTAGGGACCTGGGTTGGTGGCGACCGGGACGGAAATCCCTTTGTGACTCCTGAAATTACAAGATATACACTGAAAAAATTACGGACAGAAGCATTAACCCTTGTTCGTAAATCCCTGTTTCTACTTGCCGACAGTTTAAGTATTTACGCCCCAGAACGCAATTTACCATCTGATTTCAGGCAGGCTAAAATTCAATTGACAAAACAAATTCCCGGGATTACTGACAATACCATATATTTGGCAGCGGCACGCGAACCCTTTAAGCAATATGTTTTATTGCTGATCGAGAAACTGCCACTAAAACAAGAGCCACAGTCGGGAAATAATATGCTTACCCAAAATGAATGGACTTACACCAATTCATCCCAGTTATTGATTGACCTTGAAATTCTGATTCGGGCCCTTTCTTCCTGGGGAGCCCCAAAACTTGCAATTAATGAAGTGAATAAAGCATTGCGCTTTGTAAAAAGCTTTGGTTTCCATCTGGCGCATCTGGACATTCGTCAAAATAGCAAGTATTACCAAAAAGCCTTTTCTGGATTACTCGAAGATTTTAACCCTTCAAGCTATGCATTAGACAGTAACGGTACTGTGGATAAATCTTTTCTGCTGAACGAACTAAACGTCTACAGGCCATTTACCCACACCTATTCTGGAAATGTCACTGAAACAACGGTTACGTTGGGGTGTCTGGGTGTTCTTGCCGAACATATCCGCAATTACGGGACTAATGCCATTGGGCCCCTGATTTTAAGCATGACCCGTAATGTCGAAGATTTATTTACCTTTTATCTGCTGGCCAGGGAAGGTGGACTATTTATAAAAACCACATCTGGCCCTGCCTGTCAGATACCCATTGTGCCTTTGTTTGAAACCATCGAAGACTTACATCGTGCACCCTCAATTATGGACGAATTTCTGTCCCACCCCATCACCCAAAATACTCTCAGGCTGCAAATGCAGCGCAAAGGGAATACCCATCCCATAGCAGAAGTTATGATCGGCTACAGCGACAGCAATAAGGATGGAGGAATTCTGTCAAGTCTATGGCACCTGTACGAAGCTCAGTATGAGATAGCCGCAATTGGACGTAAACACAACATTGATATCCGCTTTTTTCATGGGAAAGGAGGAAGCATAAGCCGTGGTGCAGGACCTATTCACTGGTTCCTGAAAAGTCTTCCGCCCTCTTCCCTATGCGGAAAACTTCGGCTCACTGAACAGGGCGAAACCATCGAACGCAAATATGCCAACAAGGTTAATGCAGCCTATAACATCGAATTACTGGCTTCAGGAACCTTACGCAATACCCTCTTAAACACGGACAAACACAACCCTGAGCTTTTCGAACTTGTCGGCTACATGGCGCACGAAAGCTTTAACTCATACAACGCCTTAACCCGACATCCTAGTTTTATTCGTTTCTTTGAAAATGCGACTCCAATTGATGTCATAGAAACCAGTAAAATAGGTTCCCGCCCCTCACGGCGTACCAACCAGCGTACATTGGCTGATTTGCGCGCCATTCCATGGGTATTCAGCTGGGCACAAAGCAGGGTAAACATCACTAGCTGGTATGGTGTCGGCAGTACGCTTAAACTGATCAAAGAGCAACAACCTCACAAATATGAGCTGCTGCGCCAGCTTCAGACTTCACAGCCTCTCGTAAGGTATATTCTGACCAATGTCGATTCGGGGCTGGCAGCAACGGATCCTGAAATAATTAAACTGTATGCCTCTCTGGTGGACGATGAGCAGATCAGGAATGACATTTTACCACTTATATTAGCCGAATATCAGCTCACAAAAGATTTGCTGGCCGAACTGCTTGTCAGGCCGTTTGAAGAGCGCAGAGTCAACCATTATTACTCTACCCGTCTGCGGGCAGTTGCACTGGAACTTATGCATCAGGTGCAGGTAAACGCACTCCGCAGATGGCGAACTGAAAAAGAGACTGCCAATCCTGAAGTTACCGAACAACAGAATATCGTATTGCTTAAAACCATTAATGCAGTTGCAAATGCACTTGGATCAACTGGATAAACTATAAAGAAAGAGTCATTAGTCAATAGGAAAAAGTCATTAGTCATTAGAAAAGGAGCTATAGTAACAGTTTCCTATTCCCTTTTTCCACTTTCCTTTTTCCTAATGACCAATGACTCTTTCCCATAGCTAATTATATATTGATTTTAATCCATTAATATTAACAACTCATACAGTGCAAAAAATAATTAAACAGTATTTTGATGAGTTTTCAACAATGTCGGAAGCCTCACACAATGCAGTGCTCGATATCGCCACCCGTGAAGGAATCGAGATGAACAGTGTTATTGTGGCCACCTCTTTTTGTTTCGACGAGTTAAACCACCATCCTTCTAAAATGAACCTTCCCTCTCCTTCAGGAACGTTTATCATGGGTGGCCTGGCAGGATACCCTTTTGTTGGTGAAATCGGATTGACTGCATTCACCGACCACATCCCTGATGGTGGCGCTGCGCTGTTTATCTTTGGCTCACACATCGGCATTTCAAGAACCGGCGAGGTGGGTAAAATCAAGCGCGTGGGACAACATCGTCCTACCAATACCTGCGGAGCGCTGATGATGGTTCAGGAACATGTCTTATCAACTTCTATTCATCAGATCGATCCTGCAGACTATTCTGAGTTTCAACCTGAGTTTTTAGCCTTACGCTTGTTGCCTAAAGCGGAAGAAATCAGGAATGCTGACATACCTATCCTGAAAACGACCCATTTGGTTTACGACGAAATTGAAAAGGAAATTCTTGCACTAATCCGCCATCACCCCATCCTTCTGAATAAGTATCCGGTTTACATCCTGGGTGGGATTATCATTAACACCGATGAAACCCTGCCAAACTACTTCTCACAGAAAACTTTCAGGAAAGTATAAGGAGCATAGAACACGGAGCATGGGGCATGGAGTAAGGGGCATAGGAAAAGTCATTAGTAATATGGAAATGATATAAGAACAACTTTACAAATGACCCGACTGCGTCGGGCAGGTAATGACTTTTCCTTTTTCCGTGCTCCTTGCACCTTGCCCCCTGCCCCTCTTTACTTATTCCTTGTGGTAGTATAGTTTACCAGTTCAATTAAAGCAGTCCGTGATTCGCTTTCGGGGAATTCAAGGATGCCGGCCAATGCCTTGCTGCGAAATTCGTTCATTTGCTGAGCCGCATATTCCAGACCACCCCGGCTGACGACCAAGTCAACCAACTCTTTCACCTTGGCCTGGTTCTTGTTTTTACGTTTGATCAGCCGCAAAATACGGCTCCTTTCACCCGATTCACAATTATTCAACACATAGAGCAGGGGCAGTGTGATTTTCTTTTCCTTAATGTCGTTCCCGGTAGGTTTGCCCAGGATTCCTTTACTTTGGTAATCA